>Ga0075441_10000103_pt1 | contig 39548 bp, 54 predicted proteins | sample CoawatmetaG00DNA_FD_71582 | JGI IMG/M metagenome (GOLD analysis project Ga0075441, IMG submission 71582) | Marine microbial communities from the West Antarctic Peninsula - Coastal water metaG002-DNA | ecosystem: Environmental > Aquatic > Marine > Coastal | place: Atlantic Ocean: West Antarctic...
TACCTCTGGTGTACCAGTTATCGTGCCAACGGTAAACGCTGGGTAGCTATGTATGGAGTGGATAACCGCTGAAAGCATCTAAGTGGGAAGCCCACCTCAAGATGAGTATTCTCATCACGTTAGTGAGTAAGGTCACGGTAAGACTAACCGTTTGATAGGCATTAAGTGTAAGTACAGTAATGTATGTGCTGAGATGTCCTAACAGACCGAGGACTTGAATTTTTTTTTAAACAACAACTGATAAACAATTGTTTATTGGTTGTTGTTTAGGCTTTGGTATTTTTAGTGTAATAAACGGAACCACGCTGATCCATCTCGAACTCAGCTGTGAAACGTTATAAATCGACGACAATACTTGAGGGGGGACCCTCTGGAAAGATAGTTCAATGCCAAAGTTTTAAAATATTATTATGTTTTTAAAAAGTAGCTTAATTAATTATAAAATCTGATTAGTTTATTTTTTTTATTTTTCGTAAACCTCAAAGTTATTCAGAATAAATACTATCCATTTTAGAGTTAAAAATCATATTCCAGGTTTCTGTTACTAGAAGAAATAACAAATGAGGATATTAATATTAAATTCAACAAATCGTAGGAATTTAATGTATCTATTAATCGATTATCCGAAAATAATGAGCAATAGTCTCCAGTCAGAAACAGCAGTGCAAATATGTCGTACATAGTGAAGGATTTAAAAATTCTCAATGAGAGAGATACTTTCGACCTTGATAAGAAGAAAGATACAACTTCTTATGAGATAAGAGAGGTAACTTTAGGAAGACTCACTGGTATTAACTCTGTAGCTTTGCAGCTCTTTGCATTAGGACGACTAATAAAAATATTAGAAGCTACTATAACGAAATTAGAATATTGTAAATAAGATAAAAAATTATTACATTGTGCCTAAACCTTTAAAAAAATTAAAGGTTCAGATCACAAAGTTTTATAACAAATTAACCATTAATAGCCGGAGCTGTTAAAGCAACTGGTAATACATCACCTGAAGCTAAATCTAATGGGAAGTTGTGAGCGTTACGTTCATGCATTACTTCCATACCTAAATCAGCACGGTTTACGATATCAGCCCAAGTGTTAATTACACGACCTTGAGAATCTACAACTGATTGGTTGAAGTTGAAACCATTTAAGTTAAATGCCATAGTACTAATACCCATAGACGTTAACCAAATACCTACAACAGGCCAAGCAGCTAAGAAGAAATGTAAAGCACGAGAGTTGTTGAATGAAGCATATTGGAAGATTAAACGACCAAAGTAACCATGTGCAGCTACGATGTTATAAGTTTCTTCTTCTTGTCCGAATTTGTAACCGTAGTTAGTTGATTCGTTTTCTGTAGTTTCACGGATTAAACTAGATGTTACTAGTGAACCATGCATAGCAGAGAATAAAGAACCACCAAATACACCTGCAACACCAGCCATATGGAATGGGTGCATTAAGATGTTATGTTCAGCTTGGAATACGATCATGAAGTTGAAAGTACCAGAGATACCTAAAGGCATACCATCAGAGAAAGAACCTTGACCAATTGGATATACGATGAATACTGCAGTAGCTGCTGCTACAGGAGCAGAGAATGCTACGAAGATCCAAGGACGCATACCTAAACGGTAGCTTAGTTCCCATTCACGACCCATGTAAGAACATACGCCTAAGAAGAAATGTAAAATAATTAATTGGTAAGGACCGCCGTTGTATAACCATTCGTCAACAGAAGCAGCTTCCCAAATTGGGTACATGTGGATACCAATAGCATTTGAACTTGGAATAACAGCACCACTAATGATGTTGTTTCCGTATAATAATGAACCTGCAACAGGCTCACGAATACCATCGATATCTACTGGAGGAGCTGCAATAAATGCGATGATGTAACAAGAAGTAGCTGTTAATAATGTAGGGAACATTAAACAACCAAACCAACCGATGTATAAACGGTTTTCAGTACTTGTAATCCAAGCGCAGAAGCGCTCCCATAATGAAACGCCTTCGCGTCTTTCTAAAGTTGCTGTCATAATAGAGTTTTTTTAAATTTAATTCTTCCCAAGCTTAATGCTTGTTATATTCAATTATAAACCTAAATCATGAAAGTATCCATTAAATTTTTTATTTTATTAATTTTAAAAATTCAAGTTCAAAAGCAAACGTAGCTCGAGTAGTATTCCCACCAATAAAAATATTGTTTTGATCTTGAACAACCCAAATTTGTGAGTATGTAATATAACTAATCAGAGTACTTAACATTAAAAGCCCAAATCCAGTATAAATTAGTGGTATACCAGGATCTGTTTTAATCTGTAATCCTGTTGAACTAATAATATCTACTAAAGTAATGGAAGAAGTTAATTTAATAAGTTCATTCAATTCTAAATTACCAATAAATGTACCAAATTTATTATAAATTGAACAATATCCTTGTAAATTATTTATTAAAAAAGTCGATCCATTATTTAAAAAATATATTATAATTTAAATCAGTAATAAATAAAATTATAGAGCATTTATGTCGCATACAGTTAAAATCTACGATACATGTATTGGTTGTACTCAATGTGTAAGAGCATGTCCAACAGACGTACTAGAAATGGTTCCTTGGGATGGATGTAAATCTGGTCAAATCGCATCATCACCTCGAGTTGAGGATTGTGTTGGATGCAAACGTTGTGAAACAGCTTGTCCTACAGATTTTCTAAGCGTTCGTGTTTATTTAGGAGCTGAAACAACTCGAAGTTTAGGTTTAGCTTATTAAAAATTAATAATAAAGAATCTAAAATTTTTTTTAGATTCTTTATTTTAAGAAAGCCACCCATAACTATGTAAACCTTTACCTAAAAAATTAACACCCAAATAACAAACCCAAATTACGAAAAATCCAAGTGAACCTAAAAGAGCCGTTTTTTTCCCTTCCCAACCTTTCGTAATTCTCGAATGCAAATATGCTGCAAATACAATCCAAGTAATTAAAGCCCAAGTTTCTTTTGGATCCCAACTCCAGTAAGAACCCCAAGCTTCATTAGCCCAAACACCTCCAGCAATAATACCAATGGTTAAAAAAGGAAATCCTAATCCAATGATTCGATAACTCCAATTATCTAAACTATGTAATAATTTTAATTTTCCAAGTTCAGAAATTTCATCAGATGGTGAAACAAAGTTGGTTTCATAATAATCTAACATTACATTATATAAAGGTAGAGAAGAATCATCCATGGATTTTAAATCAACATCTTGATAATTAGAAATTATTAAAAATAAAATACATAATAATGATCCCATTATTAAAGTAGCATAGCTTAACATCATCATACTCACATGCATCATCAACCAATTTGATTGTAAGGCTGGAACTAAGGGACTTGACTTTTGCATGTCTGCTGATAAAGTTAAATTCGCAAACCCATTAATTAATAAAGCAACTGGTATTAAGATAGCACCTATCAATTTACTTCTTGTTTTAAATTCTACATACAAATATATACTTAATAAAGTCCAAGTTAAAAATAGTAACGATTCATATAAGTTACTTAATGGAAAATATCCTGCGACGATCCATCTTGAGCAAAGAATAAAAAATAACAAAATATTCGCTAAAATTGTACTTAGACGACCTACTTTTGATAAGTTATTTGTCCAATTGAAAAAAAATAAACTAAGCCAATATGTTATCATTGCAAATAATAAAATTCCGAAAACTATATTAGACGAAAAATTTTGAATATAATTCCAATCCATTCAATTTCTCCGATAAAAAATAATATAATACAAATTCTTCTATACTATAGTATTTTAATAGAAAGTGATTAATTTAATCAACTTAATAGATTATATTTTATGCTTGAAAATTTATTAAAGTTGCTTATTTCAAATCTAAATTTTAAAAATTTCATATATAAAAATTAAAAATTGACATTAGAAATATTTTCAAAGTAAGATATTCCTACTTTTTAGGAAATATTATAATATGTCAGGAACCATAAAATACGAAATGATGATTCTTTTAACAGAAGAATTTAATGACAGCGAATTAAAAACATGGGCGTTTAATTACGCTAAAGCATTACAAAATCTAAATGCTTCGGAAATCTCTGTTATATCTCGGGGAAAAAGAGATCTTACTTATTGGATAAATAATCAAAAAAAAGGAAATTTTATTCAAATTAATTTTTCTAGCATACCTAACCATATTGATAATTTCTCAGCTGATTTAAAGTTTGACCCTAACGTTTTAAGATTTTTAATCCTAAATAAAAAATTATAATTTTAAATAATTTCAAGTTCTTTTAATAAAATTAAAAGAACTTGATTATATAGAAAAGTTTTGCTAATATTAGGTAATATCATTATATCCTCAGTAGCTCAGTGGTAGAGCAATCGGCTGTTAACCGATTGGTCGTAGGTTCAAGTCCTACCTGGGGAGTAATTACCTAAATAAAAAAATGAATAATAATTCTGACAAATTAAAAATTGGAAATAAACTTTTTAATTCTCGATTAATGCTAGGGACTGGTAAGTATAAAACAGCAAATGAAGCAATATCTAGTATTGATAAAAGTGAGTGTGAAATTGTCACTGTTGCAGTACGCCGATTACCGACAAATTTAAAAACAGATAATGCTAATTTTCTAAAATTGTTAGATTGGAAAAAATTATGGTTACTTCCTAATACTGCTGGTTCCCAAACTGCTGAAGAAGCGATTCGAATGGCATTTTTAGGGCATGAACTAGCTTGTCAAATAGGACAAGAAGACAATTTTTTTGTAAAATTAGAAGTTATTTCAGATCCTAAATACTTATTACCTGATCCAATCGGGACACTTAAAGCTGCAGAATTTCTTATTAAAAAAGGTTTTACTGTTTTACCTTATATTAATGCTGATCCTATGTTAGCTTTGCATTTAGAAGATTTAGGTTGTGCTACAGTAATGCCTCTTGGATCACCTATTGGATCTGGACAAGGGCTAAAGAATCTAACAAATATTCAAATTATTATAGAAAACGCAAATATACCTGTTATTGTTGATGCTGGTATAGGAAGTCCAAGTGAAGCTGCTATGGCTATGGAACTTGGATCTGATGCAGTTTTATTAAATACTGCAGTTGCCCAATCAAGAAATCCTGAACAAATGGCTTATGCTATGAATCTAGCAGTTCAATCAGGTCGTTTGGCTCATTTAGCGGGAAAAATGGATAAAAAACAATATGCTTTTCCAAGTTCACCGTTAAATCAAATTAGCAAATTATAAGGAGTATTAAATATAAAATAATTATGTTCGTTTTATTTATAGGTATATAAATAAAACGAACAAATCAAAAATAAGAAATATTTACTATTCTATAATTTTAGATTTTTTTAATAAATTTTGTACTGTTTCTGTTGGCTGAACTCCATAACTTAACCATTTAATGATTTTAGTAGTATCGAACCAAGACTGTTTTGTAATCGTATTGTAATAACCAACTTGATCAATTGCTCGCCCATCTCTTCTATTGCTAGCTTCCATAACAACTACTCGATAAGCAGGTTGTTTTTTTCGACCGCATTTTTTTAACCGTAATTTTAGCATAATAATTAATATATAATAATTTTTCAAATTTATAATGTAGAGTTCTATTAAAACTAAAATAATTAGTTATCAATATAGATTGATATGTTTATTATCGACGTGAATAATATTCGATTACTAATAACTCATCTAATTCTAATAAAATATCATTGCGGTCGCAATAATTAAGTATTTTTGCTTCCAATTTTGTTTTGTCAAAAACTAAATGTGCAGGTAAATCGATAAATTTTGATGTTTTGATGTTATTTTCAATTAAATTTTTCGAAGTTGTTTTTTGTTTGATACCAATTACATCGTTTAAACGACACTGGAAACTTGGAATACTAAGAACTTCACCATTTACTGTTATATGCCCATGGTTTACTAACTGTCTAGCATTTGCCATAGTAGATGCAAATCCTAAAGCGAAACATATACTATCTAACCGCATTTCTAGTAATTGCAGTAAGATTAAGCCCGTTACACCTTGACGACGTCGAGCTTCTTTAACGTAACGATATAACTGTTTTTCTGTTAGACCGTAATTAAATTTTAGTTTTTGTTTTTCTTCAAGACGTACACCATATTCAGTTGTTTTTTTATTATTTCCATCATTACTTTTTCCATGTTGACCAGGTCTATCTTTTTTTTTCGATAATTTTTGTGTTAAACCTGGTAAATTTCCTAGTCTTCTCGTGATTCGTAATCTCGGTCCACGATATCGTGACATAATCTATTTCAATAATTTTTCTTTATTTTTCATAGCATTGATTGACAAACATTTTATTAGGGCGAACGACCGGACTTGAACCGGCGAATGGTGGAATCACAACCCACTGCCTTAACCACTTGGCTACGCCCGCCAAAAGAATATTTCTTTACATTAACATTGTATCATTTTAAGATAGTATAAGTCTAGTTTCAGAAACTATATTTATAAAGAATGGAAAAAATAAATGAAAAATTATAAAACCTTTTTATGCAATGGACAAGAATATTATACAGATGATAATTTAACAATTCTCGATTTACTTAAGTATTTCAATTACAATTCAGGTTTACTTGTTTTAGAATATAACAGTTTTATTTGCAATAAAAAAAATTGGGATAATATTTTAATTTCAAGTAATGATAGTATCGAAATTGTAAGTATTGTAGGTGGTGGGTAACTCTATAAAATTTTTATAGAGTTATTATTTTTTCAGAAGAATTGTTATTGTAATGTTAATTTTTTCTAATTGAGTTAAATAAAATGGGATTTCGGATAATAAAAAATAGATTTTATATCTTTTTTAGAGGTGATACATAATACTTCTATAGTGGTTGTTTCTTCTTCTTATTTGTTATACATAAGTACAAAATTCGACCTAAATTTAATTTAAACTAATAAATAACTTTTTTACATAAAAATATTAATCTAACAAAAAACAACTATCTTTTTGCAAACTTTTGGTAATGTTTAGTTTCAATAACCGAATGTTTTTAATTTTTACTACTTCTTTATTCAACAGAATGAGATATTTTTTTTAAAATTTCTTTGTTAATTTGCTTTAGTAAAAATGAGACCATTACTTTGACCGTATCGTTCCATGAATCTTATAAAACGATCCCAAGCTTCTGGACTTTTCATAATATATATGGATTCGATAGCCTCTGGTTTCCCATTAATAAACCTTGCATTTACATTACGGGTTTCGAGAGTACCTTCCTCATCAACTAAATACATACCAGTAATCTCACCTTCTTTTGCGCTACTTTTATCTAATATATTGGGGTTTTTAAATCGGAAAGTAGCAGTTCCTGTACTTCCATCACGAGAACGGGTTAAGCGTACTTCTGGTAAAACTTTTTCATTCAAGCCCTGTATAAATTGTATTTTAGCATCCATAACTATATCTTTTGTTAGATCCTTACAATATGTAATAATATATTTAATGGTAATTAATTTTTAATATTTGACAATTTAATGTTAAATACTACTCAAACAAAACAAAAATTAACTGGGGTGGAAGGATTCGAACCTACGGATGGCGGAGTCAAAGTCCACAGCCTTACCACTTGGCGACACCCCAAAACAGTAAGTAATACAGTTAAATAACCAAGAAGATTTTAGAATCATCGATTTCACTATTGGTAATATTGGGCAAGAAGGGATTCGAACCCCTGACACCGTAGTTCGTAGCCACGTGCTCTAGTCCACTGAGCTACAAGCCCAAACTGTATTACTTGATTAATATCTTAATACGATTCAGATAATTTAGTAAAGGTTTTATATAAAATATTTACACCAAATACGCTTTTCGACTTGCAAAATCTTAATTAATTCATATAAAGTAAGATTTTGAATAAATTTCAATTATATTTTATTATTTACAAAATTATGGCAAAGAAAATTTTATACCAAGATAATGCAAGACGTGCATTAGAAAGAGGAATGGAGATAATGGTTGAAGCAGTTTCTGTAACATTAGGTCCAAAAGGAAGAAATGTTGTTTTGGAAAAGCCATATGGTTCTCCACAAATCGTAAATGATGGTGTTACAATTGCGAAAGAAATTAATTTAAAAGATCATATAGAAAATACTGGAGTTTCTTTAATTCGTCAAGCTGCTGCAAAGACAAATGATGTGGCTGGTGATGGGACTACAACAGCTACGGTTTTAGCTTATGCAATGGTTAAAGAAGGATTAAAAAATGTAGCTGCAGGAGCAAACCCAATTTCTATTAAATTAGGTATGGAAAAAGCTACTCAATATTTAGTAACTCAAATTAATGAATTTGCTCAACCAGTAGAAGATATTCAGTCGATTCAACAGGTTGCTTCTATCTCCGCAGGTAACGATAATGTTATTGGAGCTTTAATTGCAAGTGCTTTAGATAAAGTAGGTAAAGAAGGCGTTATTTCACTAGAAGAAGGTAAAGGGATAACGACGGAATTAGAAATTACTGAAGGAATGAAATTAGAAAAAGGTTTCATATCACCTTATTTCATTACAAATACAGAGAAAATGGAAGTTTCTTATGAAAATCCTCTTATTTTGTTAACAGATAAAAAAATTACATTAGTTCAACAAGATTTATTACCTATACTAGAACAAGTCACAAAAACTAAACGTCCTTTATTAATTATTGCTGAAAATGTTGAAAAAGAAGCATTAGCTACATTAATTTTAAATAAATTACGTGGGATTATTAATGTCGTTGCTATCCGAGCACCAGGTTTCGGTGAATTACGAAAATTAATATTAGAAGATATTGCTATTTTAACAAATGGAACCGTTATTACTCAAGATGCTGGTTTAAGTTTAGAAAATGTTCAATTAAACTTATTTGGGCAAGCTAGACGAATTATAATAAATAAAGATAGCACTACTATAGTTGCTGATAAAACTGAAAAAGAAATTAAGATGCGTTGTGAGCAATTACGCAAACAAGTAAATATTTCTGAAACGTCTTATGAGAAAGAAAAACTTCAAGATCGTATTGCAAAATTATCTGGCGGGATTGCTGTAATCAAAGTTGGTGCAGTCACTGAAACAGAAATGAAAGATAAGAAATTACGCTTAGAAGATGCTATTAATGCAACCCGTGCTGCTGTTGAAGAAGGTATTGTACCAGGTGGAGGAGCTACATTAGCACATTTATCAGAAAATCTTGTTTCATGGTCTAAAAATAATTTAAAAGAAGATGAATTAGTTGGAGCTCTTATTTTGTCTCGTGCTATAGTATCACCTTTAAAACGGATTGCTGAAAATGCTGGTATTAATGGTGCAGTTATTGTTGAACAAGTTCAGCAACAAAATTTTGAGATGGGTTATAATGCCGCAAAAAATGAATTAGTAAATATGTATGAAGCAGGAATTGTTGATCCTGCTAAAGTAACACGTTCAGGGTTACAAAACGCGACTTCTATAGCAAGTATGATTTTAACAACAGAATGTATAATTGTAGATCAATCAGAAAACCTAAACGAATAATAAAATTCGTTTAAGTTTTTTTCAATAATTTTTATATTATTAATATTTAATAATATAAAAATTATTGTGCTTTAACATCCGTATCTCCAGTAGGGTTAAGATCTAAAAGTTCTTGCATTGCATTTTTCAACTCTTCCATTTGTGATTCTAAAGTGTCGAAATTTTCTGCCTGAAGATCTGATTTTATATTTTCAATTAATTTTGTTATATTTTGTTCTTTATCTTCTGAAATTGTATCTTTAACTAATAATAGTTGTTTATTTGCTTCATAACATAATGATTCAGAATTATTTTTTAAATCAATGTTTTTGCGATTTTCTTTATCAATAGAAGAATATTCTTCTGCATCTGCTACCATTCTTTCTATCTCTTTATCATCTAAAGTAGATGCTCCTTGAATAGTCACTGATTGTTCTGTACCTGTTTCAACTTCTTTTGCTTTTACTGAAAGAAGTCCATCAACATCAATATCAAAAGTCACTTCAATTTGCGGAACACCACGATCTGCATTAGGAATTCCATCTAAACGGAAATTACCTAAACTTTTATTATCAGCTACTAATTCTCTTTCACCTTGTAGAACATGAATTTCAACATTTGTTTGATTATCAACGGCAGTCGAAAACATTTCAGATTTTTTTGTAGGTATTGTTGTATTTCGAGCGATGATTTTTGTCATAATTCCACCTAATGTTTCAACACCTAAAGAAAGTGGTGTAACATCAAGTAATAAAATATCTTTAATCTCACCAGCAAGAATTCCTGCTTGAATAGCAGCTCCAATTGCAACTACTTCATCAGGGTTCACTGTTTGATTTGGTTTTTTCCCTGTCAATGATTCAACAAGCTGTTGAATTGCAGGAATTCGAGTTGAACCACCAACTAAAACGATTTCATCAATGTTTGACTTATCAAGTCGAGCATCATTAATTGCTTTTTCTACAGGAATTTTACAACGACTTATTAAATTTTCACACAAACTTTCAAAAACGTCTCTCGTTAATTCTTGTTCTATATGTTTTGGACCTGTTTTATCTGCAGTAATAAAAGGTAAATGAATTGTTGTTTTCTCAACAGTTGATAATTCCATTTTAGCTTTTTCAGACGCTTCTGTTAATCGTTGAAGTGCTTGAATATCTTTCGTTAAATCAATATTTTCTTTTTCCTTAAAATCTTTAACAAGCCAATTAACTAAAACTTTATCAAAATCATCTCCACCTAGACTTGTATCACCAGCTGTAGATAAAACTTCAAAGATTCCATCACCTACTTCTAAAATAGAAACATCAAATGTTCCTCCACCTAAATCAAAAACTAAAATTGTTTCATTTTGTTTTTGATCTAAACCATAAGCTAGTGATGCTGCTGTAGGTTCGTTAATGATTCTTAAAACCTCTATTCCTGCAATTTTACCTGCATCAATCGTTGCTTGTCTTTGAGAATCATTAAAATATGCGGGTACTGTAATTACAGCCTGTGTTACTTCTTGTCCTAAATATGTACTCGCGTCATTCACAAGTTTTCGTAAAACTTGTGCTGAAATTTCTTCAGGACTAAATTCTTTATTTAACGAAGAGCATTTAATTTTAAGATTACCAGTATCATCTTTTGTAACTGTATAAGGTAATTGAATAGATTCTTTCGAAACTTCACTTTCTTTTGACCCTATAAATCTTTTTACAGAGAAAAAAGTATTTGCCGGATTAATAACTGCTTGACGCTTTGCTATTTGACCAACTAATAATTCTTGTTTTTTTGTATAAGCAACAATTGAAGGGGTTGTTCTGAATCCTTCTGCATTTGTAATAACAGTAGGCTTTCCTCCTTCAATGGCAGCTACTACGGAATTTGTAGTCCCTAAATCTATACCAACAACTTTTCCCATCTTGTTTTTTCTATTAAAAATTATATTTTTATAAACAAATGTATCGTATTTCTTTATAAAGATGATAAGTCTATTTTCCGAAATTCTACTTTAATAATAAACCTGTTTATTTACCTTATATAGACAAATAATATTAAATAATTTAAATTATTAATAATAACAATAAAATAATTCAAGTTATTTTATTTATCTCTTTTGAGCATGCCCTATTGAGCTTAAAATTATACTAGAAAATCTAATATACATATCAGTTTTGTTAATATACATTATCTATTTTGGAGAAATATTGTGTCTATAGGTTTGTTAGGCAATAAAATTGGGATGACCCAGATCTTCGATGAATCTGGAAATATTGTACCTGTTACTGTTTTAAAAGTTGGACCTTGTGTCATAACTCAAATTAAAACACTTTTAAACGATAATTATGACGCTATTCAAATTGGTTATGGAAATATCCCCAGTAAATCTTTAAGACAACCTGCGTTAGGTCATCTACAAAAGTCAAATATTCAACCTTTACGTTATCTTAAAGAATTTAGAATCAACAACCCAGAAGATTATCAAGTAGGACAAGTTTTAAATATTGAATCATTTATAACAGGTCAACTTGTTAATATTACAGGTAAAAGTTCTGGTAAAGGTTTTTCAGGTCTTCAAAAACGTTATAATTTTGCACGAGGACCTATGACTCATGGATCAAAAAATCACCGAGAACCTGGGTCTATTGGTATGGGTACCACACCTGGTAGAGTATTACCTGGAAAAAAAATGGCCGGACAATTAGGGAATAAAAGAACTAGTATTAAAAAGTTAAAAATTATTCAAGTAAATTTAACTGAAAATATTTTAGTTGTTAAAGGATCTGTTCCAGGGAAACCAGGAAATTTACTTAGTATTGTCAGTTCAAAATAAATTTATTTATAATACAAAAATAATGAATACAGTAAAATAACATATGACTGTTCAAAAATTTGTTACATACAATGTGTTGGATGTAAATGGCCAAATAATAAATAACGAAGAAAAACTAGAGTTAAATGTACTAGAGAAATCTGGAAATTACTTAGTTCACAAAGATATTGCAAGACATCAGTGGAATAAAAAACAAGGTACAAGTTCCACAAAAACAAGAAGTGAAGTTCGTGGTGGAGGTCGAAAGCCTTGGCGTCAAAAAGGAACTGGACGAGCTCGTGCTGGTTCAAATAGATCGCCTTTATGGAAAGGTGGTGGTGTTATTTTTGGCCCAAAACCAAAAAATGTAACTTTTAAATTAAATAAGAAAGAACGTCGTTTAGCATTACAAACATTATTGTATAACAAACGAAATTTCATTTCAGTAATCGATGATTTAGAAAATACAGTTAAGACACCAAAAACAAAATTATTCTATAACTTATGTCAAAAATTTGAAATTGACTTAAATCAAAAAATCTTATTGATTGTTGATAAAAAAACATCATCATTAAAATTATCAACAAGAAATTTAGAAAATGTAGAATTAATTTCTGCTTCAAACTTAAATACGTTAAGTTTACTAAAAGCGAAACAAATAATATTAACAACAGATGCAGTAAATATTATAAAGGAGATTTATTGTGGTTGATTCGTCATATTTTAATCGAAGTAGTGGAGATATTGTTAAGTACCCACTTATTACTGATAAAGCTACACGATTATTAGAAAATAACCAATATAGTTTTATTGTAGATCCTCATTCAGACAAAACTACAATTAAAACTTCAATCGAATATTTATTTGATGTTAAAGTAATAAAAATTAATACTTGTCAATTACCTAAAAAGAAAAAACGTGTTGGCAAATATGTAGGTTGGAAACCAAGATATAAAAAAGCAATTGTTACTTTATCAGAAGGTGATAGAATTAATTTATTTGCTGATAATTAAAAATATATAATTTAATGAGCTATGAGTATTCGTCTATATAAATCATATACACCTGGTACACGGAATAGAGCACTACCTTCATTTGAGGAGATTACGAAAAGTAAACCCGAGAGAATTTTAATTAGTAAAAATCATCGAAATAAAGGTAGAAATAATCGAGGGGTTATTACAATTCGTCATAGAGGTGGTGGCCATAAAAGAAAATATAGATTAATAGATTTCCACCGGAATAAACATGACATAGAAGCAAAAGTAGCTGCAGTTGAGTATGATCCAAATAGAAATGCACGAATTGCTCTAGTTTATTATAAAGATGGAGAGAAGAGATATATCTTACATCCAAATAATTTAAATGTTGGTGATACAATATTGTCAGGTTCTAATACACCTCTTTCAGTAGGTAATACAATGCCATTAGAAGAGATCCCATTAGGAACAGCGGTTCATAATATTGAATTAATACCAAACCGAGGCGGTCAAATTGTTCGTGCTGCAGGTACCTCAGCTAAAATCTTAGCAAAAGAAGGTAATTATGTGACTTTACGATTACCTTCTAAAGAAATTAGATTAATTCGAAAAGACTGTTTTGCAACTATTGGTGAGATTAGTTATAATGATGCCTTTTTAGTGCAAAGTGGAAAAGCAGGACGGACCCGCTGGTTAGGTAAAAGACCTACAGTTCGAGGTTCTGTTATGAATCCGTGTGATCATCCACATGGTGGGGGAGAAGGTAGAGCACCAATTGGAAGAACTCGTCCATTAACACCGTGGGGTAAACCTGCATTAGGACTGAAAACTAGAAAGAACAAAAAAATAAGTAATATTTATATTCTTCGTCGAGGATAACAAGTTAAAACTTAAGAAAATAAAAATTAATTATAAAATCGTTAAAAATGTCAAGATCACTAAAAAAAGGACCTTTTGTTGCATATCATCTATTAAAAAAAATTGATACAATGAATGCTGTAGGTAAAAAAGATACGATTGTTACCTGGTCACGTAGTTCTACGATATTACCGAATATGGTTGGACATACTATTGCTATTTATAATGGTAAACAACATGTACCTATATTTATTTCTGATCAATTAGTTGGACATAAATTAGGTGAGTTTGTTTCAACTAGAACATTCAAATCTCATATTAAAACAGATAGAAAAGCAAAACGTTAAGGAAAAAATTATATGTCACGACTTTTGAGACATCCAAAATGCAAAGATTTTCCGCCATTTTCTCAAAATTCGAAAAAACCGAAAATAATAACTTTTGAATACATCACGATTACCGCAAAATATGATTCTCCTGTTTCGCCGACGATAAAAAAGCTACTTAAAAATTTGAGAAAACGGTCGTTTTACAAAGCTATTGAAGTTATATCAGATATTTCAGATCTTTTTGAACGAAATTGCATTTTACAAATTTTATATTCGTCTGTTACATATGCAGAAAATAACCATTATGCTAATCTTTTAAAATTATGGATTGATGATATTTATATAAAAAAAATACCAAATCCTAATAATTTTATCCAAGGTGATTCACATTTTAATTATTACGTAGTTATTAATTTAGGTTTTGAGTATAAAGATTTACCAAGTAAAAAAGAAACTTTATGGTAATTATTCAGTCAATAAATTTTAAATTTTAAACTAATTAACGTTTTGATACTTTATTAAAATCAGTTTTTTATAAAACATAATCAATTGAAAATTTTATTTTAATTACTTAAAGATTGAGAAAAAATTTACAATTCATCAAGGAAAACAAATTATGTCTAATACTCAATCCGTGAAAGCAGTGGCAAAATATATTCGAATATCACCACAAAAAGTAAGACGAGTGTTAAATCAGATCCGCGGAAGATCTTATCAAGAAGCTTTAATGATATTAGAATTTTTACCTTATGGTGCTGTAGGTCCTGTATGGCAAGTTGTTCATTCTGCTGCAGCTAATGCCCAAAATAATTATGATTTAGATAAAAAGAAATTAATTATTGACGAAGCATACGCCGATGAAGGACCAAAATTAAAACGAATTCGACCTCGTTCACAAGGTCGTTCTAATTCTATCTTAAAACCAACCTGTCACATTACAGTTGTGGTTAAATCTACATTATAAATTTTATTTAAAAGGATTAATTTAGTGGGCCAGAAAACACATCCATTGGGATTTAGATTAGGTATTACACAGGAACATAGATCAGCCTGGTATTCAAATTTTAATCAATATGCAACTTTACTAAAAGAAGATAATGAAATTAGAACTTATCTTAATAAAATTGCAAAGAAAACAAGTATCTCAGATATTAAAATTAATCGAAATGGTCTTAGTGATCAAATAGAATTAACAATTGAAACAGGACGACCAGGTGCTTTAGTAGGTCAAGATGGTCTAGGTATAGAAACTTTATTAATCAATATTAAAAAAGTATTACCTAATGATCGTCAAATCACTATTAATATAGTTGAAGTTGAAAAAGTGAATTTAAATGCATCACTTCTTGCCGATTTAGTGGTTAAACAACTAGAAGAACGCGTAGCTTTTAGACGTGCGATTCGAGAAGCTATGCAGAGTGCTCAAGACGGCCAAAATGCTAGTAATGTTGGAATTAAAGTTCAAGTTTCAGGTAGATTAAATGGTGCTGAGATTGCACGAAGTGAGTGGATTCGAGAAGGAAGAGTACCTTTACAAACTTTACGTGCTGATATTGATTATGCAGTAAAAGAAGCGCATACTATTTATGGGGTATTAGGTATTAAAGTTTGGTTATTTAAAAATGAAATTTTAATTAAATAAATAAAAATTTTTTTAAGTATAGAATAAATTTATTATGTTAAGTCCAAAAAGAACAAAATATCGCAAGTTCCACCGTGGTCGTATGAAAGGGAAAGCCACCCGAGGTAATGAAATTTGTTTTGGAAATTATGCTTTGCAAGCACTAGAACCAACATGGATTACATCACGTCAAATTGAAGCAGCACGTCGAACGATTACTCGATACACAAAAAGGGGCGCTTCGTTATGGATTCGAATTTTTCCTGATAAAAGTGTGACTGCACGTGCAGCAGAATCTCGTATGGGTTCAGGTAAAGGTGCAGTAGATTACTGGGTAGCTGTTGTAAAACCTGGAACTATTTTATTTGAAATTGGTTCAGTGCCTGAAGACATTGCACGAGCTGCATTTAATTTAGCTGCATATAAATTACCAATAAAAACAAAATTTATTATTAGACACAATATCAAGTAAATTATGAGTCTACCTCAATTTAATGAAGTTATATCGCTTTCCAATAACGAACTATCTGACGCAATTATAAAAACAGAAAAAGAATTATTTAATTTAAGATTTAAAAAAGCAACTCGTCAATCTTTTAAGTCTCATGAAATTAAATATGCAAAACGTCGTTTAGCTCAGTTAAAAACTATTTTAACAGTAAGATTAAATTCACTTGAATATAAGCAAAATAATCTGTTAGTTAAATTAGCGAAAAAAAATTATATACCTGAAATTGAATAACAAGAAGCTGGAGAAATAAATAATAAGCTTAAGGAGTTTAAAATGCCAGTCAAAGAGAAAATTGGTACCGTAGTAAGTAATAAAATGCTGAAAACTGTGGTTATAAAAGTTGAAAATAGATACTCGCATCCTATGTATTCGAAAACTATGGTAAAGACACGAAAATACTTAGTTCATGATGAAAACAGTGAATGTAATATTGGTGATCAAATTTTAGTTCACGAATGTCGCCCATTAAGCAAACGAAAACGTTGGACGTTAGACAAAATTCTTTCAAAATCATCTTTAATTAATTAAGGTTATAATTTTATGATTTATCCACAAACGATGTTAACAATTGCTGATAACACAGGAGCTCGTAAAATTATGTGTATTCGAGTACTTGGTGGAAATCGCAAATATGCTAAAGTTGGTGACACTATCATAGGTGTAGTTAAAGAAGCTATACCTAATATGCCAATTAAACGATCTGATATTGTTCGAGCTATTGTTGTTCGAACTTGTAAAACAATTAGAAGAGCTGACGGTATGTATATCAGATTTGATGATAATGCTGCTGTAATTGTGAATCTAGATAATAATCCAAGAGGGACAAGAGTTTTTGGTCCAGTTGCACGTGAGATTCGAGAAAAAAACTTCTCAAAAATTGTTTCGTTAGCACCGGAGGTTTTATAGATGCAAAAAGTACATGTTAAAATTGGCGACAATGTTACTATAATTTCAGGTTCTGAAAAAAATAAAATTGGTGAAGTTACACAAATAAATCGCAGTACAGGTAAAATTCTAGTTAAAGGTGTCAATTTTAAATTTAAACATATTAAACCAAACAAAGAAAATGACGTTGGTGAAATTAAACAATTAGAAGCACCTATTCATCACTCAAATGTAAAATTAAATTCAAAAACTTCTTAATTATTTAGTATATGCGTAATCATCATTCAGTCCAAGAAACAGCTGAAATAACCCGTTTATTAATTGATATAAAAAAAGAATATAAAGAAGGTATTAGGCCTGTTTTAGCCAAAAATAATCCTATTATGTTCGGAAATCCTCATAAAATACCTAAATTGAAAAAAATTCAGATTAATCGTTGTCTAGGTTTATCTGCTCAAAACACAAATATTTTAAAAAAGAATATTGAAGAGTTCACAGTAATCACAGGCCAAAAACCTGTTATCACAAGATCTAAAAAAGCTATTGCTGGTTTCAAAATTCGCGAAGACATGGAATTAGGTCTCACTGTAACATTACGTGGTGATAAAATGTATGCTTTTCTAACAAAATTAATTTTCTTTACATTTGCTCAAATCAGAGATTTTAGAGGACTATCTGTTAGAAGTTTTGATAAATCAGGTAACTACACTATCGGACTTAAAGAACAATTAATTTTCCCGGAGATTAATTATGAAGATGTTGAACAAACTCAAGGTTTTAATATTACGTTAGTAATATCTTCTCCTAAAATAGGCACATTAAAAAAAGTATTTAATGGAATGACACTTTTCAAATTCCTTCGTTTCCCATTAAATGATTCAGGTTATTATGAAAAATACTCGTCTTTAGAAGAAATAAGTCAGGTTTGGGAACGAAAAAAACATTTACGACGAAAAAGATGGTCTCAAGAATAACTACAACAAACACAATTGATAAAGGAGAACTTGGTGGTAACCGATACTATATCTGATATGTTAACAAGAATAAGAAATGCTAATCAAGTTAAACATCAAATTGTACAAATGCCTTCTACAAAGATGACATTAGCGATTGCCGGAATTCTTAAAGAAGAAGGGTTTATTGAAGATTTTGAAACATATGACAAAGATTTATTCAAATATTTACTTATTTCTTTGAAATATAAAGAAAAATCGCGTAAACCTGTTATTTCAAAGATTGAAAGAATAAGTAAACCTGGTTTACGTGTTTATACAGATTCCAAAAATTTACCAAAAGTTTTAAACAATTTAGGTATTGCTATTATTTCGACTTCTCAAGGAGTAATGACAAATCTAAAGGCAAAACAACTTGGTATCGGCGGAGAAGTTTTATGTTATATTTGGTAATCGGAGTTTTGATATGTCACGGATTGGAAAATTACCAATAAAAATACCAACAAATGTTGATATTGTTTGTAATGAATTAGAAATTACTGTGAAAGGCAAATTTGGGACATTAAATAATACAATCCCAAATGTTCTTGACCTTGAACAAGGTGAGAATCTTCTAATTGTGAAAGTAAAAAAAGCTACGAGAACAACTCGTGCTTTACACGGTTTATATAGAACTTTAATCAATAATATGGTTATAGGTGTTTCTGAACAATTTAAACTTACTCTTAATTTAAAAGGGGTTGGTTATCGAGCAACTGTTCAAGGAAAATCTATTGTTTTAAATTTAGGTTATAGTCATCCCGTTAAAATGGAAATTCCTGAAGGAATTTCTGTAGAAGTAGTTCAAAACACAACAATTAATTTAGTAGCCTGTGATAAAGCAGATTTAGGATTATTTGCTGCTAATATTAGATCATGGAGAATACCAGAACCATATAAAGGTAAAGGAATTCTTTATGAGAATGAAATTGTTCAAAGAAAAGCAGGTAAATCAGGTAAAAAATAAAATTACCGTAGTTTAAATCCAATATTAGTGAAATTAGTTTAAAAATAAAATTATGAAATTTTCAAAGAGAACTTTATTAAAACTTAAAAATAAAAATAAAAAGTTAAAACCAGAAAAGTATAAGAAATTAAAGCGAGATAGTTTAAGAGGTAATTTAAAAGGAACTTTAGATCGTCCACGTTTATCAGTTTATAGATCTAATGAGAATATATATGCTCAGATCATTGATGATACAACTTCTACTACATTAATCTCTTGTTCAACTCTAGATAGAGAGATCAAGCTAGAAATTAATAACGGTAGAACGTGCGACGCTTCTAAATTGATGGGTCAAAAAATTGCAAAATTAAGCCTAAAACAAAATATTAAAAAAATTGTTTTTGATCGAGGCCCGTACCTTTACCATGGACGAATTAAAGCTTTAGCTGATGGAGCTCGTGCAGGTGGTCTACAATTTTAATAAATAATTTTTAATTATATGGATTTATAAAATTTTTATGAGTACCGATTTAAAAAAAATAAATAAACTTAAAAAAAATTCACGCCGTAACGAAAATTTAAAAGAACCCAAATTTGTTGAACGATTAATTAAAATTAGTCGAGTTTCTAAAGTTACCAAAGGTGGTAAAAAATTAAGTTTTCGTGCTATTGTTGTTATTGGCGATGAAAATGGACAAGTTGGTGTAGGTGTTGCTAAAGCAGATGATGTAGTAAATGCTTTCAAAAAAGCTAAAACCGATGGTAGAAAAAATTTAATTAAAATTCCTATTACAAAAGCTTTAAGTATACCTCATAAAGTTTTAGGAAGATTTGGCGCTTGTAAAATTGTAATACGTCCATCGATTGAAGGTTCTGGTGTTGTTGCAGGTGGTGCAGTAAGAACCGTTCTAGAAGTTGCCGGAATTAAAAATGTTATTGCTAAACAACTAGGCTCAGATAATTTATTAAATAACGCTCGGGCAACAGTATCAGGATTAAAAACTTTAACAACTAGATCACAAGTAATAAAAAAACGAGATCTTAATACTAAAACCTAAAAATATTATTTTACAAAAATGTAATTTATAAAATATAAAATATGGTATCCGAAAGGAAAAAAATTGATGATAATAATATTTTATTAAAACGCCTTTTATTAAGTTTTGGTATTTTAATATTTATTCGAATAGGAACATTTTTACCTGTTCCTGGTATCGATCTTGGACATTTAGCATTTTATATACAACGACATTCAATGACGCGAAATTTAGTAAGTACCTTTTCAGGTAATGATACTTTTGTAGTTGGATTATTTACGTTAAATATTTTTCCGTATATAAATGCCTCGATTTTAATGCAATTATTAATAAGTATTGTACCAAGTCTTTCAAAACTACAAAAAGAAGGTAGAAGTGAAGGACGAAGAACAATTACTCGAATAACTCGTATAATTACTTTATTTTGGGCGTTAATTCAAAGTTTTAGTATTGCATTTTATTTGAAACGTGCTTTATTTAATTGGAGTTTAGGGTTAGCTTTTGAAATAATCGTATGGTTAACCACAGGTGCTATGGTAGTATTATGGTTAAGTGAATTGATAACCGAATATGGTCTTGGTAATGGAGCTTCTTTACTTATTTATACAAATATTGTTTCTAGTTTACCAAATTTAGGTAAAAAATTAATAACTGAAAACACTAGTAATTTAAATTTCTTATCTTGGTTTTTAATTGCATCTTTGTTTTTTGTAGCGATATATGGAATAGTTTTATTACAAGAAGGAACAAGAATTGTTCCCTTAATATCATCCAAACAATTAAGTCAGAATAATCAAAGTTTCTCAGAAACATCAAATAATAACTATATTCCATTAAGATTTAATCAAGCTGGCGTTATGCCAATTATTTTAACGACAGCGATATTGATTATTCCAAATTATGTAAGTAGTTTAGGAATATTACCTATTATTACTCTACCTGTTCTAGTAAAGTCATCTAAAGTAATCTATTGGATCAGTTATTTTTTATTAATATTGGTATTTAGTTCTTTTTATTCAAATATTGTTTTGAACCCAAAAGATATTTCTAAAGAATTACAAAAAATGGCTGTGAGTATTCCTGGTGTTAGGCCTGGTGTAGCTACAACGTTTTATTTAAAACAAATAATGAAACGAGTTACACTTTTAGGTGCTGTTATGCTAGCGGTATTAGCAACACTTCCTAATATTGTTGAAGCTATTTTACATGTTTCAAGTTTCAATGGTTTAGGAACAACGTCTTTATTAATTTTGGTAGGTGTAATACTTGATTTATCTCGAGAAATTCGAAGTATATTACTATCAAATATTTATAATGACATGTTCGATTAAAAATAAAATTAATTATTAATAAAGAATTTCCAATGAAAGTTCGTCCATCCGTAAAAAAAATGTGCAGTAAATGTCGAGTAATTAAAAGACATGGAAAAGTTATGGTAATTTGTCCAAATGCAAAACATAAACAACGACAAGGTTAATAAACAAAAGGAGTTAACAAAGTGGTAAGATTATTAGGTATTGATTTACCAAGAAACAAACGAGTTGTATATGCCCTTACTTATATTCATGGAGTTGGTTTAACAACAGCAAAAGCAATAGTTAAATCAGCAAACATTAATGTTGATAGTCGTACAGATAATTTAACAACTGAAGAAACAGTAGCATTGCGTAATGTTTTAGAAGAGACTAATTTAAAATTAGAAGGTGATTTACGCAGATTTAATGGTTTAAATATCAAACGATTAAATGAAATAAATTGTCATCGAGGTAAACGTCACAGAAATAGTTTACCGGTAAGAGGTCAACGCACTCGTACTAATGCACGGACTCGTCGTGGTTCGAAAAAGACTGTTACGAATAAAAAGAAATAATTATAATCTTTTAAAAATATAAAGAATTTAACAATTTGTTTAGTATGGCACAAAAAATACGAAAAACAACATCAAAAAAAGACAAAACGACTTTCACAACAGGTATTGTTCATATTCAATCAACTTTCAATAATACAATAGTAACAATTACTAATTTAACCGGTGATACCATTTCTTGGGCTTCTGCTGGTAGTGCTGGTTTTAAAGGTGCCCGAAAAGGTACTCCTTTTGCAGCTCAAACAGCTGCAGAAAAAGCGGCTATTGATGCTTTAAGCTCAGGTTTAAAAACAGTTAAAATATTGGTAAAAGGTCAAGGTTCAGGACGAGAGACTGCCATTCGGTCAATTCAAGGTGCAGGTTTTGAAATTAATTCAATTCAAGATATAACTCCTGTACCACATAATGGATGTCGACCTCCAAAAAGAAGACGTGTATAAGACTATTTTTTTAAGATTGTAAAATATGAATAATCCTTATATTAAATGCCTAAAATCAGAAAAAACTGAATCTGGTGTTATGTTCGGACAATTTTTAATAAATTCTTTACGACCTGGCCAAGGTATAACTATTGGAAATTTATTACGAAGGGTTTTATTAGGAGATTTGGGAGGTACTAGTATTACTGGTATTCGTTTAGCTGGTGCTAAAGATGAATTTTCAATAATAACAGGAGTTCGAGAAGATATTTTAGAGATCTTATTAAACTTAAAAGGTATTGTTGTAAAAAATAAGACAACAAAATCTCAATTTGGTTATCTAAAAACAAAAGGCCCTGCTATTATTACTGCTGCTCTAATTGAATTACCTTCGGATTTAGAAATTATAAATCCAAATCATTATATAGCAACCATTTCAACCGAAAATACACTTGAAATAGAATTTAAGTTTGAATATGGAACGGGTTATAAGCTAGCTGGTCAAACTTTTAATAAAAAATCCGGTGATTTTTTAGAAATAGATGCTATTTTTATGCCCGTACAAAAAGTAGATTTTAAAATTGAAAATATTTACGATGCTTCTAATGAGATAAGTGAACGTTTAATTATAGAAGTTTGGACAAATGGAAGTATAAAACCAGAAGATGCTATTTATACGGCATCACAATTAATCATTGATTTGTTTAATTCTGTTATTGAAAACAAGTTTATACCTGAAAAGACTGAAAATATTAATAAAATCGGATCGAATGTATTAGAGCCACATACAAATATAGCAATTGAAGAATTACAATTATCTGTTCGAGCATACAATTGTTTGAAACGTGCGCAAATAAATACAATAGGCGATTTATTAGAATATTCACCTGAAAAATTACAAGAACTTAAAAATTTTGGTAGAAAATCAGCTGATGAAGTTTTTATGACTCTTAAAAATAAATTAGGAATAATTTTAAAATAGTTAGTTATATTTTTAATTAATAAGAAAATTTATGAATGAAACATTTATACCAAGATCTGATTATAGTACAAAAAAATGGTATATTTTAGATGCTAGCCAGAAACCTGTAGGACGAATTGCGACAATTATTTCGGGTATTTTACAAGGGAAACATAAAGTTGATTATCATCCCTCAATTGATAATGGAGATTATGTTATAGTTATTAATGCCGGAAACATGTTTATTGATTCATGGGATATAGGACATGTTAAATTTCGTGCTTTTTGTCCTGGAAGACCAGGTAGTTCATTAAAAAAAGTGTTTGAACGTTTACCTAGAAAAATTGTCGAAAGTGTGGTTCGTAATATGTTACCAAATGGAATAAAATCAGAAATTCCTAATCGATTAAAAGTGTATGATGATTCTAATCATCCGCACAATTCTCAAAATCCGATCACACTTGATTGGTATTAATTGATAGAAATCTTTATGAATAAAGAATGCTAAAATATTTGCTATATAAAAATTCTTATGAATCTTAAATTAAATACTGTTTTTCAAAAAAATAATCTAGGTGTCGGAAAAAGAAAAGAAGCCGTTGCTCGAGTTTTTCTGATCTCAGGAACTGGTAATATTGTGATTAATAAAATTCCTGGAGAAAAATATCTACAATATAATACTGTTTATTTAAATAACATCTGGGCCCCATTAAAAAAATTAAAATTAGAAAAACAATACGATATCGTCGTTATTGTTAATGGGGGTGGGCTAACAGGTCAATCTGATGCGATTCAATTAGGTGTTTCTAGATTACTTTGTAAAATGGATCCTCAAAATCGTTCTCTTTTAAAACCTTTTGGTTTCTTAACACGGAATTCTCGTATTAAAGAACGTAAAAAATATGGTTTACGTAAAGCAAGAAAAGCACCACAATATTCAAAACGATAATCAAAATAATAATCTTTATATTATGCCGAAACCTGACATTCATCCTACTTGGTTTACAGAAACACCCGTTTTTTGTGATGGAAAACCGATCTGTTATATAGGGTCAACAAAACAAGAATTAAATATTGATGTTTGGCTTATAAATCATCCATTTTATACTGCATCGCAAACACTTATAGATAGTGAAGGTCGTGTTGAAAGATTTATGAAAAAATATGGCTTACAATCGCCAGAAAATTAAACCAATTCTATATTTATTTAATATTTTTAAAACAAATGCCAACTATTCAACAACTAGTTCGTTCAAGACGGACACAAATTAATAAAAAAACGAAATCACCTGCTTTAGTTGATTGCCCTCAAAGACGGGGCGTTTGTACAAGAGTTTATACAACAACACCAAAAAAACCTAATTCAGCTATTAGAAAAGTTGCACGGGTAAGATTAACGTCTGGTTTTGAAGTTACAGCTTATATCCCAGGAATTGGTCATAATTTACAAGAACATTCTGTAGTTCTTATTAGAGGTGGACGAGTAAAAGATTTACCTGGTGTTAGGTATCATATTATTCGGGGAGCATTAGATAGTGGTGGTGTAAAAGACCGAAATCAAGGTCGTTCTAAATATGGAGTGAAAAAACCTAAAAAAGACAAATAAGAACTTATTATTAAAATAAATTTTAATAATAAGTTCTTATTTAAGTAAAAAATCTTTTATACCAAACTAAAAAAATATATTAAATTAAAAAATTTATATCATGTCTCGTCGCAATGTAGCAAAAAAACGATTCCCTAAAGCAGATCCTAAATACAATAGTTATTTAGTAAGTTTATTAGTGACTCGAATTTTAAAATCAGGGAAGAAAAATTTAGCGCAAAATATTGTTAATGGTGCTTTTGAAATAATTCGAACTAAAACAAACGAAGATCCTTTAGTTATTTTTGAAAGAGCTATTAAAAATGCTAGTCCTGTTGTTGAAGTAAAGGCTCGTCGAATCGGTGGATCCACTTATCAAGTTCCGATTGAAGTAAGTGGTTTTAGAGCAACAAATTTATCTTTACGTTGGCTTATTAAATATTCTCGAGATAGAGTTGGACGTACAATGTCTATAAAGCTAGCTAGTGAAATAATGGATACAGCTAATGACATTGGTAATACTATAAAGAAAAAAGAAGAAACTCATAAAATGGCGGAAGCTAATAAAGCTTTTGCACATTTCAAGTATTAAAAATTAAATTCTCGCTAAAAGCTAAATATATAATTAAATCCAAATATAAAAATTAAATCTTAAGGAAAATTTCATAATGGCACGCGAAAAATTTGAACGTACAAAACCACATGTTAATATCGGTACAATTGGACACGTTGATCATGGTAAAACAACTTTAACGGCAGCAATTACTGCGACATTATCTTTAGAAGGAACTTCTGTAGCTAAAGCTTATGCTGATATTGATGGTGCACCAGAAGAACGTGCACGTGGTATTACGATTAATACAGCACACGTTGAATATGAAACAAAAAACCGTCACTATGCACACGTAGATTGCCCAGGTCACGCAGATTATGTAAAAAATATGATTACTGGTGCTGCGCAAATGGATGGAGCTATTTTAGTTGTATCTGCTGCAGATGGTCCTATGCCTCAAACACGAGAGCATATTTTATTATCTAAGCAAGTAGGTGTTCCAGATATCGTAGTTTTCTTAAACAAAGAAGATCAAGTAGATGATGAAGAATTATTAGAATTAGTTGAAATGGAAGTTCGAGAATTATTATCTGCTTATGATTTCCCAGGTGATGATATTCCAATCTGCCCTGGTTCAGCATTACAAGCAATTGAAGCTATTTCTTCGAACCCTGAGCTTAAACGCGGCGATAATGCATGGGTAGATAAAATCTTTGCTTTAATGGACGCTGTAGATGAATATATACCAACACCTGAAAGAGATACAGAAAAAACATTTTTAATGGCAATTGAAGATGTTTTCTCGATCACAGGTCGTGGTACTGTAGCTACCGGTCGTATTGAAAGAGGTATTATTAAGGTTGGTGAAACTGTAGAGATTGTTGGAATTGAAGAAACAAAACAAACAACAATTACCGGAATTGAAATGTTCCAAAAAACTTTAGACGAAGGGTTTGCTGGAGATAACGTTGGAATTTTATTACGAGGAGTTACTCGAGAAGATATTGAAAGAGGTATGGTATTAGCTCAGCCAGGTACAATTACGCCACATACTAATTTTGAATCTGAAGTTTATGTTTTAACAAAAGAAGAAGGCGGCCGCCACACACCATTTTTCACAGGCTACCGTCCTCAATTCTATGTAAGAACTACTGATGTAACAGGATCTATCACACAATTCACAGCAGATGATGGAACAATTGTGGAAATGGTAATGCCTGGTGATAGAATTAAGATGACGGCTGAATTAATTTACCCTGTGGCAATTGAAGATGGAATGCGATTTGCAATCCGTGAAGGTGGCCGTACTATTGGCGCCGGTGTAGTTTCTAAAATTGTTAAATAATTAGAAAAAATTATGGTAACAAATACAACTGAAAAAATCCGTGTACGATTAGAATCTTTTAATCATGAACTTTTAATTACTTCATGTCAAAAGATTACAAATATCTTACAAAACGTTGAATTAAATAAATTTGGTGTTGTTGCGCTACCTACAGATAAACGTATTTATTGTGTATTACGCTCTCCCCATGTTGATAAAGATTCAAGAGAACATTTTGAAATACGTATTCATAAACGAATTTTAGAAATTTCTTATGATTCTAGAATTAATATTTTTGATTTGTTAGCCGAATCAGATTTACCTGCAGGTGTTCTGTATCGAATTTGCTTAGCCTAAGTTATATATTTTTTAATAGGATAAAAATGTATCTTCATTTTTATCCTATTAAAAAGTATGTTAATATAACTACCTTACTAATAATGTTAAAAAGTGACTAAATGCAAATTGAATATGAGTACGAATGTACAATTTCGATTTTAGTGGAAAACCAACCTAGTGTGTTACCAAGAATTGTTGGATTATTAACTCGCCGTGGATTTAAAGTTGATAGTTTAGCAATAGGTAAAACAGAACAACATAAAACTTCTAGAATCATACTAATTTTACCAGGTAATAAAAGAGTTATAGACCAAATAACTAAACAACTCTATAAATTATTACCAGTTATTAAAATTCAGAATTTAACACATCTACCTTGTATTAAACGTGAATTAATTATATTAAAAATTCTAGCATCAGAAAATGAAAGATCTAAACTTTTAAAAATTGCTACATTTTTTAGTGCAAAAATACTCGATTTTGCTGAAAAAGTTTTGACACTTGAAATTACAGGTGATTCCGAAAAAATTTTTGCTTTAGAACAACTTATTCATCGATTTGGTATTTTAGAATTAGTTAGAACAGGTACTATTGCTTTAACTCGAGAGTCTATGTTAAATCCTAAAATATTTACTGAACAAGACGATTTTAATAATTATAAAGTCTTAAATTCATATATAAGCGAAATCGAAACAAAATCTTACGTACGGTAACTAAAAAATTATAAATTAAGTATATAATGGGGACAGAGGGACTTGAACCCTCACGCACTATCACTAGGCAACGGATTTTAAGTCCGTCGTGTCTACCAATTCCACCACGTCCCCTTACTTTCACGTGTAACAATATATTAACTTATGTTACATAATGTAACAAGTATATACAATACTATAGTAGCAGTTTTATAGGCGGCACCCAGATTCGAACTGGGGATCGAGGATTTGCAATCCACTGCCTTACCACTTGGCCATACCGCCGTTTAAACTCTTAAATATATAGTATAAAAATTAAAATTTAATTACAATTTAATTTTTAATAGTCAGATGTATTAAACATATTTAGTAGATCTTACAGTAAATAAAGCTTATGTAGAAAATAAAATTATAAAAATTTTGTGAATAGAAAAACTTTTATTATTTTACTTAGCAATTTGATGTTTGAAAAATTTACTGAAGGTGCAATTAAGGTTATTATGTTATCCCAAGAAGAAGCTCGTCGAATGGGACATAATTTTGTAGGAACTGAACAACTTTTCTTGGGAGTTGTTGGACAAAGACAGGGTATGGGAGCAAAATCTTTAAGAGCTCTAGGAATTACTTTAAAAAAAGCTAGAAAAGAAGTTGAAAATTATATAGGCCGCGGTACAGGTTTTGTTGCTTCTGAAATTCCTTTTACTCCAAGAGCAAAAAGAGTATTAGAAATGGCTGTTCAAGAAGGTAAAGATATTGGACAGAATTATGTAGGTACAGAACATATTCTTTTGGCTTTAATTGCAGAAGAAGATGGTGTTGCGATTAGAACTATTGAAAAATTAGGGGTTGATGTTGCACAACTAAGAACGAAAACTTTAGGTTTTATAAAAGAAAATCAAGAAGATCTTTTAAGACCTTTATCGGAATCTGAAAAACGTATATTAGACCGAGACAGTGAATCTAGCGCGACACCAACATTAGATGAATATACAGATAATATTACTAAAGAAGCTATTGAAGGACGGTTAGATCCTGTTATTGGGAGAGATAGTGAAATATTCGAAGTTATTAAAGTATTAGCTAGACGTAGTAAAAATAATCCAGTACTTATTGGTGAACCAGGCGTAGGAAAAACTGCCGTTGCTGAAGGTCTTGCCCAATTGATACTAACACAAGACATTCCTAATTTTTTAGAAGGAAATGTTATTATGGCTTTAGATTTAGGTTCGCTATTAGCTGGTACTAAATATCGAGGAGAATTTGAAGAAAGATTAAAACGAATTGTTGAAGAAGCTCAATATGATTCAACTACAATTTTAGTGATTGATGAAATTCATACTTTAGTAGGCGCTGGTGCCGCAGAAGGAGCAGTAGATGCTGCTAATATTTTAAAACCCGCTTTAGCAAGAGGAGGTTTTAGATGTATTGGAGCAACAACTATGGAAGAATATAGAAAATACATTGAACGAGATGCTGCATTAGAACGTCGATTCCAGCCAGTTCATGTAAAAGAGCCAAGTGTTGGTGTTACAATTGATATTTTACGTGGTTTAAGACCAAAGTTTGAACGTCATCATACTTTAAGTTATCACGATGCTGCAATCGAACAGGCTGCGATACTTGCAGATAAATTTATTGCTGATAGATATCTACCTGATAAAGCAATCGATGTACTTGATGAAGCCGGTTCTCGTGTCCGCTTAGAAAATAAACGTTTACCTGAAGGAATTTTATTACTATTAAATGAACTTCAAGAAACTTTAACAGAAAAAGATATTGCAGTTCGTGAACAAGATTTTGAAACAGCTTCTCAATTATTAGATTATGAGATGGAAGTTCGAATTCAAATTCAAATAATGAAACAAGCACTTCAGATTAATCAAAAAGCAGGACTTAAACGTGTCCATATCGATATGGTAATGGAAGAAGATGTTGCAGAAGTAATTGCTGGTTGGACAGGAATTCCAATTACTAAGATTTCTGAAACAGAATCAAAGAAATTATTAAATATGGAAGATACACTTCACGAAAGACTTATTGGTCAACATCACGCTATTGTTGCTGTATCTAAAGCTATTCGTAGAGCACGTGTAGGTTTACGGAATCCTGATCGACCTATTGCCAGCTTTATCTTTGCTGGTCCTACAGGTGTAGGTAAAACAGAGTTAACGAAAGCTTTAGCTTCGTACATGTTTGGTACTGAAGACACAATGATTCGTTTAGACATGTCAGAGTATATGGAAAAACATACAGTTGCTAAATTGATTGGTTCTCCTCCAGGGTACGTAGGGTATAGTGAAGGCGGACAATTAACAGAAGCTGTAAGAAGTAAACCTTATAGTGTTGTCTTATTTGATGAAGTTGAGAAAGGACATCCAGATGTCTTTAATCTACTATTACAGATATTAGATGATGGTCGTTTAACTGATTCAAAAGGTCGAACAATTGATTTCAAAAACACTTTAATCATTATGACATCAAATGTTGGATCTAAAATTATTGAGAAAGAAAGTGGAATTCAATCTAAAAAATCTAATAAAAGTAGTTTAGATATTAATTCTGACTTTTTGACAAATTCAGCTGATCCTGTATTAGATCCAAATGTTTTAAAACGTATCACACTTTTAGTAAATGAAGAATTAAAAAAATATTTCCGTCCAGAATTTTTAAATCGATTAGATGAAATTATTGTGTTTAGTCATTTAACGCGAAATGATGTTAAACAAATTTCTGAGATTATGATTAAGCAATTACAGGACAGAATGAAAGAAAAAGAAATAGAACTAGAAGTCCGGAATGGGGTTAAAGAAATTCTAGTTGAACAAGGTTTTGATCCTATTTATGGTGCTAGACCATTACGTCGAGCTGTTATGCGTTTATTGGAAGATAATTTAGCACAAGAGTTTTTGGCAAAACCTTTATATCCTAGAACGAAACTAATTATTGATGTAGATTTAGAAGATAGTATTATTGTTAACGTTGATTATAGTCGAGTTGATCCTATATTACTAAAAGAAAAAGTTGAAAATTAAATAACTGTCTTTTTTACTATTTACTACTATTTAAAATCAAAAGTCTAGAACTTTTGATTTTAAATAGTAGTAAATAGAAGTTAAGAATTTTTTTACAGTACTGTTTATATTTTGTTTATATATTTTCTAACCCACGAAGGTATAACTTTAGAACGTTTTCGTTTTTAAATTTAATTAGTATTATGTTTTCAAAAATTTAAATCTTAGCTGTATAAATTAAAATTGTTTATTCTTCCATTTTAACGACTGAAGAAAAAAGTATCTTAAATAAATTAGTCTTCTTTCCATCTTTCTAAAACAATAGTGTTTGATCCATCTTTATTCTGATTATATTTAACTGTTTGGAAACCTAATTTTTTACTTTCTCCAATAACAACTTCTCCTGCGTATTGTTGAGCAATTTTATCAATAAAACTTTCTACTGTATAAGATTGTGTCCAATAACTTAAGTCAAATATTAACTCATATTCTTTTTCGTTCCAACAAAATTTAATATCATAACCATTTGATTGCGGAATTACTAGATTAAGACTATATGTTTGTAAGTTTTGTGTATCTACAACTTTTTTTTCTCTTTCGTGATTTATATTTAATCTATTTAGTGCTTTTTCTAGATATAATAAATTTTGAAAACGAGTTTTCATACTAGTAAAATGTGACATAAGTTCTATTTTATATTTGTTATCATATATTTTAAATAGTTTCAATAAAATTTGAACGTCTATTTGTATTATTTATATTTTAATAAAAATAAAAGAGTTAATGTGCGAATTAAGATTTGAGAAAATGTACAATATTAAAAATATTTTTAATATTTTATGTTTTATTAACTATAATATTATTTACTAATATCATTTTCTTTATTTAAATTTATAAAGTTTGGATTTAAAGGATAATTAATTATGGATACTCGTTTACTTGTAATAGCATTTCCGGTTATAATTGCAGGATCTTGGGCTTTGTTTAATATTGGTCGTTTAGCTATTCAACAACTTCAACGGCTTTCGCGTTAAGAATATTATAAATACAAGGTAAATTTATTAAATATTTGATTTTTCCTTGTATTTTTTTATAATATTTTTATAAACTATTATTAAAATAATAAGATTATGGCTGTACCAAAAAAACGGACATCAAAATCGAAAAAAAATGCTCGAAAAGCAACTTGGAAAAGAAAAGCCGATAAGGCAGCACAAAAAGCTTTATCTTTAGCTAAATCAGTTTTACGAGGTCAAGCTACTAGCTTCATTTATACATTAAATGAAGAAGAATAAATTTTTAAATCTTAATTAAGATTTAAAAATTTACTTATACACAAATATTAGTAAAATTAATAATAATAGCGGATGTGGCGAAATTGGTAGACGCGCTAGATTTAGGTCCTAGTAACTTTTGTTTTGAGAGTTCGAGTCTCTCCATCCGCATTTTAACTATAACACTTGAAAAATAGAATATCTCATTCTATCTAAATGAATCTAATTACTCTTATATGAGATAAGACAAATGAATCTTCCTTTTACTTTACAACAATTACGAATTATAAAGGCTATTGCTTGTGAAAAAAGTTTCACTCGAGCAGCTGATATTTTATTTATTTCACAGCCCTCACTAAGTAAACAAGTTAAAATATTAGAAACTAAACTAGGAATCTTATTAATTAACCGTGAAGGTAATAAAATAACATTAACCGAAGCAGGTAAAATATTTTTACGCTATGCTGAACGTATTTTAGCTTTATGTGAAGATAGTTGTCGAGCTTTAAACGATCTTAAAAAAGGAAATCGTGGTAACCTAACTGTAGGTGCAAGTCAAACTATTGGTACTTATCTCATGCCACGTGTTTTATCTTTATTCACTCAGCATTATCCACAAATTAATTTAAAACTAAATGTTAATTCAACAAAAATAATAGCAAAAAATATTTTAGACTGTAATATTGATATTGCCGTAGTAGGGGGCGATATTCCTGAAAAATTAAAAAAAAAATTGGAAATTAAAACCTTCGTAGAAGATGAAATTAATTTGATTGTACCTATATCTCATCCATTTGCAAAGAAAAAAATAGAATCTATAAGTAAAAATGATTTATATCACCTAAATTTCATAACTTTAAATTCCAATTCTCACATTCGAAAATTTATTGATAATACCTTAATGCAAAATAACATTGAAACTAAACAATTTAATGTTGTAATGGAATTAAATTCAATTGAAAGTATTAAAAATGCTGTCAGTTTAGGTCTGGGCGTGGCTTTTGTTTCTTCTTCCTCAATTGAAAAAGAAATTAAATTGAAGACTGTAAAAATTCTTCATATTGAAAACATTAAAATGACCAGAACTTTGTTTATCTTAACTAACCCTAATTGTTATCATTCTAAGGCATTTGATTTTTTCAATGAACAATTATGTATTTTAAAAAGTTCTCCTACAAACTAAATATATACAGTTTTAAATTGTTTGACTTTCTTCAAAAATTTTTAGTATTATAAATCATTAGTAAAAACTTATTTTTTTTTATATGAAATATGCAATTGTCGAGATAAGTGGACGACAGTTTTGGGTAGAAGCAGGAAAATATTATGATTTAAATAGGATACCAACCGAACTTGGGAAAGAAATACTATTAAATCGAGTACTTCTTTTGAACAATGATGGAGAAATTCTAGTAGGTAAACCTTATTTAGAAAGTGTAAAAATTAAAGGTAAAGTTTTAGAGCATTTACGTGGTCGTAAAACTATTGTCTATAAGATGCGTCCGAAAAAGAAAACTCGTAAAAAACAAGGTCATCGTCAAGAATTAACTCGAGTTTTGATTGAAGATATAAAAATTATATAAAACTAAGGATTATTAAAAAATGGCTCATAAAAAAGGTGCGGGTAGTACAAAAAACGGTCGTGATTCAAATGCCAAAAGATTAGGTGTGAAAAAATTTGGTGGTCAAACAGTTAAAGCAGGTAACATTTTAATTCGCCAAAGAGGAATGAAATTTAAACCAGGCCAAAATGTTGGGTATGGAAAAGATTTTACATTATTCGCATTAGTAGATGGCATTGTTAAATATGATCATAAAGATAAAACTCATAAACGTATTAACATTGTAATATCATAAAAAATCATTCTTTTTCTAATTTATCTTAAATCTAAACTCATTAAAAATCATAAAAGAGTTGTAGAGTATAAATTTATTAAATTAAAAAATGATAAAAAATCTACTTAATCGAAATTCAATAGTAAATACATATCAAAATTTAGTTAATCAAATTAATGCATTAGAAGATAATCTTAAAACATTAACTGATTCTGAATTAAGAGCCAAAACATTTCAATTAAAAAATCAATACCGAGCTGAAAAAAATTTATCAAGTATCACAGCACAATCTTTTGCCATTACTCGAGAGGCTAGTTTTCGAACTTTGGGTTTAAGACATTTTGATGTTCAAATACTTGGTGGATTAGTTCTAAATGATGGTAAAATCGCTGAAATGAAAACAGGCGAAGGTAAAACATTAGTAGCTACATTACCTGCATACTTAAATGCGTTAACTGAAAAAGGTGTTCATATTGTTACCGTAAATGATTATTTAGCGGGTCGTGACCAAGTATCTATGGGTCAAATTTATAGGTTTTTAGGATTAGATACTGGTTTAATTCAAGAAAATATGGTTGCTCAAGAACGGCAACAAAACTATAATACAGATATTACATATGTAACTAATAACGAACTAGGTTTTGATTATCTTCGCGATAATATGGCATTAAATTTGAAGGATGTAGTATTACGGCCTTTTAATTATTGTATTGTCGATGAAGTTGACTCGATTTTAATTGACGAAGCTCAGACACCTCTGATTATTTCTAGTCCAGTGGAAACGTTATTAGAAAAGTATGTTGTAGCTACTGAAATCACTGAATATTTGGAAGTTAATATTCACTTTAAAATTGATGAAAAGAATAAGAATATTATTTTAACAGAACAAGGTACCAAACAAATTGAACAAATTTTAAATATTCAGGATTTATATAATCCTAAAGATCCTTGGATACCTTACATAATCAATGCTATTAAAGCTAATACTTTATTTTTCCGTAATGTTGATTATATTGTTCAAAACAATCAAATAATAATCGTTGATCAATTCACAGGAAGAATTATGCCTGACCGAAGATGGAGTGATGGATTACATCAATCTGTTGAGGCAAAAGAAGGCTTACCTATTAGAGAAAATACTGAAACAATTGCTTCAATAACGCTTCAAAATTTCTTTTTATTATACCCTAAGTTATCGGGTATGACAGGTACCGGAAAAACTGCGGAAATTGAATTCGAAAGAATTTATAATTTATCAGTTGATGAAATACCGACTGCTAGACCTAATTTACGTAAAGATTTACCTGACTTGATCTATAAAGATCAACTATCTAAATGGAATGCTATTGCAAAAGAATGTAAAGAAATTTCTGAGACGGGCCAACCAATTCTAATTGGAACGACTACCGTAGAAAAATCTGAAATGTTAGGACAATTACTTGAGGAGTATGATTTAAATTATCAGATCCTAAACGCAAAGCCAGAAAATGTCAGACGAGAATCTGAGATTGTTGCTCAAGCAGGTAAAAAAAATAGCATTACGATTGCGACAAATATGGCAGGCCGTGGCACGGATATTATCTTAGGAGGAAATAGTGATTTTAAAATTAGAAAAAAACTTTACAATATTCTTGTTTATTATAAAAATCGCACTCTTCTAAAAAATAATAATCCACTTTTTCCTCTGTTAAAAAACTCTTTTGGATTGTCTCAAAAATTTTTAAGTATAATTTACTCATTGGTTAATGATTCTGAATTTTTATCTTTATCAGATACTGATGTTTTAAAGATTTTGAATGAAAATGATCAAATCCGAATTCCTAAATATATTTACGAATGTTCAATCAAAGCATTATTTAATCAATTGTTAAGTTGTGAAAAAAAACAACAAAAACTTAACAATACAATAATTAAAAATGTTGGTGGGTTATATATTATAGGAACTGAACGAAATGATTCACGGAGAGTAGATAACCAACTTCGTGGTCGTTGTGGTAGACAGGGAGATCCAGGTACGTCACGTTTTTTCTTAAGTTTAGATGACAAATTATTAAGAATTTTCGGTGGTCAAAAAATACAGAACTTTATGCAAAACCAATTTTTAGACGATTCTCCTTTAGAATCAAAATTATTGACAAAAAGTTTAGATTCTGCACAAAAACGTGTAGAAGAAGCAGCATATGACTCTCGGAAATACTTATTTGATTACGATGAAATATTAAATAAACAAAGAAATGTTGTTTACTATGAACGAAGAAAAATCTTAGAAAGTAAATCTGTTCGTGATAAAATTTTAGCCTACGGAGAGCAAGTAATTTCAGAAATTTTAGTTGAATTAAAAGAAACAAAATTAGATAAAGCTCAAGTGAATTTTTTAATTGAAAATTTATTTGGAACAAATTTAATTCTTAGTTTATTTAGTAAATTTGATCTTAATTTCCTAAAATTTGACAGTGTAGAACTTGAAACGTATCTTTTCCAAGAATTTTGGTTATCTTATCAAGCAAAAACTTTAGAATTAGAGATTCGCCAACCAGGTATTATTTTATCACTTGAACGAACACTTATACTAATCTATATAGATATTGCTTGGAAAGAACACTTACAAAAAATGTCTTTATTACGAGATGCTGTAGGGTGGAGAGGTTATGGTCAAAGAAATCCATTATTTGAATATAAAGATGATGCTTATGAATTATTTAAAAATCAAAGTCAAATAATTCGGCACTTAGTTATATACGATCTTCTTCGATCAGCTATGTTATAATAATTATTATCCTATTTTTTAAAATTAATAATACTACAATACCTAAATTATGAGTAAAAAAACTCTTTCAAATAAAACACGTTATTCTATTTTAAAATTATCCGGATTTCGTTCTAGAATGCAGACACCAGAAGGTCGTAAAATAATTCAAAAACGAAGAAAAAGAGGTAGAAAAAATTTAGCAATTCAACATTAATCTTATTATTATTAGAGTCAATAAATTATGTTTACTCTAATAATAAACCATTTTTTATTTAAAATTAATATAATAATAATTTAACCAATTGATTTTATAAGTAATTATTTTATGAATTTTAATGATGAATTAACTCTTTTATTGAAGGCTCGTTATCCTATTATTTATATAAATACAATTGAAGAAGATCGAGTAGAATATGTCATTCGAAAAACTATTAAAGCAAATTTAAATAGAAGCATTTATAGTTGGGATTTTGTAGATGGTTATACGAATAACCCAAATAATGAAGGATTTGCGAAAAGAAATCCTTTGCAAGCACTTGAACTTGTTGAGAAATTAACTTCAGAAACACCAGCGCTTTTTTTACTAAAAGATTTTAATCGGTTCTTAGCTGATATTTCAATAGCTAGGAAATTAAAAAACATTAGCCGAATTTTAAAATTACAACCAAAAACAATAATTATTATTGCATCTGATCTTACTATCCCTAAAGAATTACAGGATTTAATTACTATTCTTAATTTTCATCTACCAGATGAAAAAGAAATTAGTCAAGAATTAAATAGGTTAATTAAATCTTTAAATATTGAAATAGATTCACAATTTTTAGATAGTTTAATAAGAGCCTGCCAAGGTCTATCATTGGAACGGATTCGTCGAGTATTATCTAAAATTATTGCTACATATAAAACAATTGATGAAAATAGTATTTCAATATTATTAAGTGAAAAAAAACAGATAATAAGTCAAACTGAAATTTTAGAATACTGGGATACTAATGAAAAAATTCAAAATATTGGAGGAGTAGATAATTTAAAAGATTGGTTAGAAAAAAGAAAAACAGCCTTCGGAATTCAAGCCTCAAATTACGGTTTACCTACTCCACGTGGTTTATTACTAATTGGGATTCAAGGAACAGGGAAATCATTAACAGCTAAAGCGATTGCAACAGAATGGCAATTGCCACTCCTAAAATTAGATGTAGGTAAACTCTTTGGGGGAATTGTAGGAGAATCTGAGTCAAGGCTACGTCAAATGATTGAACTTTCTGAAACACTAGCACCTTGTATTTTGTGGATTGATGAAATGGATAAAGCATTCACTAATAGTGATAGTAAAGGAGATAGTGGTACTAGCAATCGTGTTTTAGCTACTTTTATTGGGTGGTTATCTGAAAAAATTAAACCAGTTTTTGTAGTAGCAACAGCAAATAATGTCGATCTTTTACCTTTAGAAGTTATTAGAAAAGGAAGATTTGATGAAATTTTTTTCTTAGATCTACCTAAGACTCAAGACCGTGAACAAATTTTTAAAATTCATATCAGAGAATTTAGACCAAAAACTTGGGATTTTTTTGATTACACCAAGTTATCAGGGTTGTCTGAATTTTTTTCTGGAGCAGAAATTCGCCAAAGTATTATTGAAGCAATGTATTATGCTTTTTATGAGAAACGAGAATTTACAACTGAAGATGTATGCAAAGCATTAAAAGAATCAATACCATTAGCGCAATTAGAGACAGATCAAATGTTAAGATTACAGGATTGGGCAAAATCTGGGCGTATTCGGTTAGCATCATCAAAAACTATTTATGTAAATAAAAATATTTAATGAAGAAAAATTTTTTTAGGGTACTAGCAGATCTTCGATTCGCTATTGCCATTTTATTAATTATTGCATGTTTTAGTGTAATAGGAACAGTAATTGAACAAGATCAATCAATTGAAATTTACAAATTAAATTATCCTTTAAATAACAAAGTTTTTGGGATTTTATCGTGGGACATTATAATTAAATTTGGATTTGACCATGTTTATAAAACATGGTGGTTTATTTGTCTATTAGTAATATTTGGCCTTAGTCTATTAATGTGTACTTTTTTACAACAAGTTCCTTCGTTAAAAATTGCTCGACGTTGTCAATTTTTTAGAACTAGTCAATCATTTGGGCGCTTAGCTTTTTTTAAGAAAGTACAAAAAACTAATCTTTCACAATTTATTTTTAAGATAAAAATAAATCAATATTCAATTTTTCAACAAAAAAATATTATTTATTGTTATAAGGGCTTAATTGGAAGAATTGCTCCAATCATCGTACATTTCAGCATGATTTTAATTTTGGTTGGATCGATCGTTGGATCGATTGGTGGTTTTAAAGCTCAAGAAATAATTCCTAAGACTGAAGTATTTAATATACAAAATATCTTTAGTAATGCCCAATTAACTTTGATTCCTAATGTTTCTGCT
>Ga0075441_10000105_pt1 | contig 39361 bp, 31 predicted proteins | sample CoawatmetaG00DNA_FD_71582 | JGI IMG/M metagenome (GOLD analysis project Ga0075441, IMG submission 71582) | Marine microbial communities from the West Antarctic Peninsula - Coastal water metaG002-DNA | ecosystem: Environmental > Aquatic > Marine > Coastal | place: Atlantic Ocean: West Antarctic...
CAATCAGCGCTTCCGTCCATTCTGTAGTCGCGTTCAGCTCACCAATAACAAACTCTTCTCCACAAACGGAAGTACCCGCGCGGCGAACTGCACACACCAAAGAGATGGCATCCGACCGGGCAAAATGACTCGCAAGGCGCCCCCCAACAAACCCCGTGGCGCCTGTAAGTAAAATTTTCACAAAAGAAACCATCTGTAGTCAGTCATGTGCTGTTACCTCTTCATAAATCTTCAAGTGCTGAGCAACAACATTCTCAATAGAAAAACACTCTTCTGCCAAAGCACGTCCTGCTGCCCCCATGTCTTTCCGGAGCTCTGGTTGGTCAATTAGCTTGTGAATCGCGTTCGCCAACGCCACCGAATCCTTTACAGGAACCAAAACTCCTGTTTCATCCGGTTTTATTGCGTCTCGACAGCCAGGATGATCCGTTGTTACTACAGCACGACCGCAGGCGGCTGCTTCAACCAGGCTTTTCGGTAAGCCCTCACCGTAATAGGAAGGCAAACAGACAATGTTTGCCGACGCATATTGATAGGCAATATCGGTACGATAGCCCATCAGTGTCACTTGCCCATCTTTTTTCCAACTATCAAGCTCTTCATCCGTGACACTGCCAGGATTCCCAGGATCCGCAGATCCTATCAATCGCATGTCTACGTCTACACCGCGCTCACTCAAAATATTTGCTGCGTTTACGAATTCAGCTACCCCTTTATCTTTCAGCAGGCGTGCAGCCATTACTACAACGGGCTTTCCGGCGGGTTCAGGCAAGTAGGGATACTCAGCCATAGCAACCCCCGAACCGCGAATCATGCGGGTGTTGCCTATGCTCAAAGCCCCTGTAGAAAGCAGAGTCTCACGATCAATCGGGTTCTGAAAGATGACCGCTAATCGTCGTTGTTTAAAGGCCTGAACATAAAGGCGAGTGACTAGCCATCTACGCAGTTTGGAAACCATCGAATTAGCGACAAATACCGTGCCCAGGCCAGACACTGCGGCAACCACTCCGCTGACGCCCGTAAAACGTGCCACCAAACCACCATAAAGCACCGGCTTGATAGTAACCAGATGCACCAGATCAGGCTGCAAGCTTCTAAAAAGAATGAACAACTGTTTGAGGGTACGCATTTCCTGCAAGGGGTTTTGGCCACTTCTTGCAAATTCAATTACATGGTGTTGAAAACCTGCATCCTCAATCTTTTCAACAGCGCCCCCGTGTGCGGACGCCACGTGCACCTCATACCCGGCCCTCTTTGCGGCTTCAGCCACTGGCAAACGATGAGAAACAAAGAATTCCGGTGTATTCACTACGAAAAGTAAAACTATGGGTTTCCGAGCCACCTTATGTGTTCGCCTTACATTAGTAGAATTCACTTGGGTATTTTCTTAACCCGGCTTGCAATCATTTGTATTTGAAGCGTGGCTGGGTATACCCACCCGAAAATACGGATCTATCGGCTTCGAAGTAGTGATTGATACAGCTCAAAATATTTTCTGCTAACAACATCCATGGTGAAATCCCCACGAATACGCAGTGCGGCAGTTTCCCCTAGTTTTTTACGTGCCGAGTCGGGCATCGACAACATATTGAGGATTTTTTCAGCTAACCTTTTCGGCGAACCAGCGGGTACTACCCACTCAGGTTGATCCAAAAGAAAAGCCGCATCACCAACATCCGTCGTTATGCACGGTACCCCAACCGCCATAGCCTCACCGAGTACGTTCGGAAAGCCTTCGGTGACAGAATGCAAACAAAAGATATCACTGGCTGCGAGGCAAGCCGGGACATCATCCCGCTCACCCAGTAGATAAAAAGCGCCTCTTTTGTGAGTCGCCTCTATCATTGACTGTAGCTCTGGGTTTTCGGATTCTAGCCCTCTGCCCACCAATATAAACCGTACATCGTCACGCTGCGCTGCAACCATACCAGCCGCTTCGATAAAGCTCCTGTGATCTTTCACCGGGTTAAATCGACCGACCGATATCACAACTTTGCAGCTTTTACTGATACCCAATTCATCACGAACAGCCGCACCAGAAGTGTTTACAGGCACCAGTTTTTCGAGCTCGAAACCGTTAGGTATCACCTGCATCTTATTAGGGGCATAACCAACAACCTCGTGCACTTGGCGGGAAGATTCAGCAGCGCAAACAATGGCACGCGGCAAATACTCTGACAACCATGCACATACCTTCCTAATCAGTATGGTGACCTTACTTCCTCCTTTGCGAATGTCGGTGCTTCGAATGCACCACACCACATTCCGAAAGCCAGTAGTACGAGCCGCTACCCCACCTAGCAGGTCGGCATGGTACATCCAAGTATGAACAATATCGGGGCTCAGCTGCCGCAACAATCTACGTAGTCTAAACAACGTTACCGGGCCCTTTACCATAGAGGACATTCCCAAGCAGTAAACTTCAAATCCTTCGCTGATTAACGTTTCACCCAAAGCACCCAAGTCAGTCAAAGAGATCACAGTGTGTTCTACGGCTGGTTCATTCCGGTGAGACTCAATCAGGCGCTTAAGCATCAACTCTGCGCCACCCACGCTCAAGCCAATAATAACGTGCACAACCTTCATTGTTGCTCCAACCATGCCTGAAACATCAGGATACTCCACAGCTTACGCGCGTGATCACGCTTGCCGGCAAGATGATCAGACCACACGCGACGCACGGCAACCGGGACAAAAAAACCCTCCTGAGACAAACGTGGTTCAGCAAGCAACGCTTCCGCCCAGTCTCTTAGTGGCCCACGCAACCACTCTCCCAAAGGTACCGAAAAACCTTTTTTGGGACGTTCAATCAGTGCACGCGGTACATGACGATAGAGCACTTCTCGCAGTATCCACTTGCCCACGCCACGCCGAATCTTCATGTCTAAGGGAAGCTGCCATGCAAACTCCACTACACGATGGTCAAGCAAGGGCACACGCGTCTCAAGACTGTTTGCCATAGCGGCACGATCAACTTTCACCAGTATGTCGTCCGGCATATACTGTCCCGCGTCCATCGCAATCATCCAATGCTCAAAACAATCTGTATTGGGCCACTGCTTAGGACTGTTAAGCCATGTTGGCAATGATTGGGAGCCGATTACCACCTGGTCCGGATATTCCCAATGACTCATCAATATTTGATAGAACTGTTCTCGATTTTTTGCCGGAAAAACACGCAACAGTTTCGCGAGTTTATCTGGTACCGGCCGCCCCGACAGCAGGTCAAATATTCCGTGTCTTAAATGAATAGGAAGGCATTTCAATTTGCTCCATATCCGCGGAGCAAATTGATAAGGATTGTACCCGCCAAACAGCTCGTCACCCCCGTCTCCACTTAATGCAACAGTGACATGTTCTTTTGCCATCCGACTGACCAGAAACGTCGGCAACTGAGAACTATCAGCGAAAGGTTCGCAATAAATTTCTGGCAACCTGGGAACTAACTCCAGCGCCTCGCTGGCACTCACATAGAATTCCGTATGGTCCGTGCCGATATGCTGCGCGACCTGTTTGGCGTATTCGGCTTCGTTATACCCAGGCTCATCAAAACCAATGGCAAAGGTTCGTACACGATGACTGGTTTGCTTCTGCATCAAAGCAACAATAGTGCTACTATCCACACCACCGCTGAGGAATGCTCCCAACGGAACATCTGCTAACATCTCGCCAGCTATTGATTGGCTAATACGCTGCTCAAGGCAGTCTATCGCCTCCTCCGCTGTACAGGTAATGGGATTCGTGAGACCACTCTCTATAGACTCTCTCAACTGCCAATACGAATTCAGTCTTACTCCAGCTCGGGAACTGTCTTTTTCAATCTGTACATACTGCCCAGCAGGCAACTTTTCGATACCGCGATAGATAGTATACGGCGCAGGAATATAATTATTGCCTACAAGCAAGGCCAAAGCATCGCGATCAATTTCGGCATTAAATTGAGGATGTGACTTAAGCGCTTTCAATTCCGAGCCAAACAAAAGAGTATCACCACACCACCCCCAATAGAGTGGCTTTTCGCCCAGCCTATCGCGCGCTAACGTCAACTGCTGTTCGGCTTTGTCCCACAAGGCCAAAGCAAACATGCCAACCGTTTCCTGTAGGGTACGTTTAACTCCCCACGCGCTAAAACACACCCCCAGGGTCTCCGTATCCGAATGCCCTCTCCACCTGATTAAACCAATTTGAGCTTCAAGACGTTTGCGCAACTCCAGGTGATTATATATTTCCCCATTAAATACAATAACGAAGCGATCACAATGGGAACTCATAGGCTGATGGCCGGCAGGAGATAGATCTACAATAGAGAGACGCGTATGCACCAACCCTACCTGATCACTCTCATCAATCCAGACTCCCGTATCATCGGGCCCTCGATGTCGGATAGTATCGCCCATTGATCTAAGTATCGATTCATTGCCCGACTGCGACACTACTGGATTAATAAAACCCGCAAAACCACACATCAGACAATCACAACCATTTTTCGAAGATCTCCAACCAGTTAGCGACAACAGTTTCCAGGCTAAACTCTGCCTCTGCTATATACCTTGCATTCCGACCATAGGTAGTATTAACTTCTTCATCCTCAATTAAACACTTCAGGCTATTATACCAATCTTGTCCGCAATGAGGACCAAATCCAATATCGCCTCTAGACAGGATATCCTGATTCATCCCATAAGGAGAAACAACGACAGGAACACCCGCCGACATATACTGAAGCATCTTAAAGGAACACTTTCCTTTCACCCATTCACTATCTACCAAAGGCATCAGACCAACTGACCATTTTGGTAGCTCATCAAACTCTATACCTGGATACCATTTCACGAATCTGCAGATTTTTCGTAATTCACTTGGAATAGAATTTTGATCACTTGTAACGATTCTAAACTCTACCCTTGATGAATAATCTTGAAAGAAAGCTAATAAATGACGGGAAATCGGCTCGAAGAATGAGAGGTTACCGGGAGTACCGATCCAACCCACAATCTTTCTTTCACTCCTTGACAGCCGATCGTGATCTAGCCTCATGTCGGAAACATTAACCCCGGTGGGAATAATGCAAACATTGTCATTATAATTTGAAAAATAATCGGCCAGATATTGATTGCCACACACAACCCCCAAGCAAGAACGTGCGGCGTTTCTGGCAGCAAACCCACCTTTTCTCAAAAAAATTGCATCATCAACATCAAGAATTTTCCGACCAGGCAAAAATCGCTCAACAGTCGGGAGGGTTGATATTAACTCCCTCTGCAAAATCGTAACATCTGCTCCCCGAAGCCGGGCAATGTAGGTAAGTCGCTCCACCAAGGCCGACAAAAGCCAAACAGGTCGCTTGAGAGTCTCAAGTGGTGGATAACTAGATACCTTTGGGACAAACTCATTGACATAAATGCCTTCCCTGAGAAACAAGTCCTTAAGGATACCTATTCGGTACCAACCGGAAGGAGAGTTCGCTCCTGATGTTACTGCATTTATCTTCAAAACTTTTACCTGAAGCTATAGATATGAAGTTACTTCGAATTGCATTTTATAGATACTCAAGACAAACCATAAAAATGATCAAAGCATAGAAAATCAAAAAAATATGAGACATTAAATTAAAAACGAAGCCTCATAGCCATTTACCGATTGACGTGCCCTATTCTAGCATTCTTATTAATCGCCTCAAACAACAGAACCAGAAGCACAAAAACAGGAACTGTACGATAATATGTAGATACAGGCATTGAAATCATAAACGCTGAAACCGCACCAACGAGGAAAAAAAAGCAAGAAGTCCCAAGGAAATTTTTCATAGAAGAATACAAAAACAAGACAAAATACAAAAAATACAGGAAAGCACCTATGATACCAAGCCGAAGAGCAGCCACAACATAGTCAGAATCCGTATAATAAAAAGATTCGGAATAGCCGAAACCGATTCCAACTAAAGGATTTCCATATATGTAATCCAGACTCGGCTTTAAAACCCCACCCCCATATCTTGAAAGAAGACCATTACCGCCATCACCTACAATCCTGGAAATAAATTCTGGCGCATAATGCAAATAGAAAAACACAAGCACACAAACCAAACAGGCAAGCAAAAAAATCTTCAAAAAAACCAGCGCATAACTATTTGGCGCCACAAAAATAAAAAAATAAACCAAAAAAAGACAGGAATAGATAAAAAAGAAATAGGACGACCCGGACTTTAGTGCCAACAATGAAGTCAACGAAACCAAAACCACAAGAGAATTAAACCATCTTGAATATCCATGATAAAAAATCAAACTCGAAACAAAAAGAAATATGAAGTAAAAAAAACCAGCATAGGAGTGCGAGGTAAATATTGAAACCGGCGCAAAGCTGCCCAGAAATCTTTCGGACAAGCCGCTATATCCTCCGGAATACAGGCTGGTCTGAAGAATGGCGGCCTCAGAAAAAATAAACCCTGCATAGCCAACTATAAAAACCAGAATCGCCGTAACATAATACAATGAAAGAACCAGACTCAATGAAACGGAACGATAGGGCCTCAACAACAACAGCGTCATTACAGGCAAAAGACTTAATCCGTGGCCAAAGGCATAATCCGAGCCATCATAAATTAGAGTAAGCGCCAAATAAAAAGAAGATATCGAAGAAAACAGTAGAAAAGCAACTCCACTTAATCTAAAAAATCTAAAGCCCAAAAGAATCAAAACTGACATTAGAAATATGAAACGTTCTACCGCCAGCTTATTAAAATCACCTCCAAGCGAGGAAGGAAAAAAAATGGCACAACCCAGCAAAACAAGAAGTATCGAATCCAAGATTGAAAGCTTTGCCTTTTTCAGCGTCGCCACACCTGCATTGCCGTTCAACACCTTATCCATCAAGAAATCCAACAAATGAAGTCATTCGCACTAAAATAATCAATAGCGATCTGATCAACTAAAGACATTATTCTTGACCACAGCACCATCTTTCAATAGAACCAGGAGTTCTTTCTTGGCAAAGATCAACACAAGAATACAAAAAACGGATACCCCAAAAATAACCTTTATAAGCAGTGAAAAAATTAGTGGTAATTCAAAACTAGAAAATACAACCATTGCCATCATAGCCATACTTGCCAGGAAAACCTTAACAAAAAATGACCAAGGGAAATCAGGAAGCCTAAAAACTTTTCGAGACAATACTATTGTCAGCACCAAATATGCAGCGTAAGAAATCATCGTTGCATAGGCTGCCCCAATAACCCCAAGCCTTTTAATTAAAAAATAATTCAGAACACAGTTACAGACGGCGGCCAGCATTGGAGGTATTGATTGCAACCAAGTTGTTTTCGTTATTTGGAAGGCATAGTCAAAATAATAGGATTTCACTGCAGACAATAAAACTGACAAAGAGAGGACTGGAATAAGGAATGCAGATGTCTCAGAAAAAGCGTCACCGAGAAAAACTGCCGACACTTCCTCTTTTACCGCAATGAATCCAAAAGTAACCGGCAGCGTGACCAACAAAAGAATGCGGAACGAAGTCGACAGATACGCTCTTGCGGCATCCTCTCCATCGTTTTCGTATGACTTCAAAATGACAGGAAACGCAGCCAGATGAACGATTGAGGGAATTAAAGCCAGACTGTACTGAGTTAGATCATAGCCGGCAGAATAGAGCCCAACCGCCCCACTTCCCAGTAATGCGTCTATGAAAATCCTATCCGAAAAGCTGATTATCATCACGAATAGATATAGCAGCGTGAGTGGTGCCCCGTATGACCAAAGCTCTCTTAAAACTCTGAAATCAAAATACAGCCATGACGTTTTAGCCCACAGGCTCAAAGCGGGTAACGAAGCAAAAAGTGAGGCCACGGCCATACCAATCAACACTCCGTGGACACCATAACCAGTTAACAAACTTACAACGCCAATGACCAACAACAGAATGTTTTTGAGTGCAAGCGACAAGCCGTATGCCTTGGGCTTAAGATTGGCATTAACAAGTTTCTGGCTCATCATGAGCAGCAGCGATACCATGAATAAAACAACAAAAAACACATAATTTATGGATAGATCGGGTAAATAGTCCAGCACTCCAAGTAAAAGCGTAAAACCTCCCACAAAAACGTTCAATAAAAAAGCACTCGCTAATACTGTTGAGTGAAGCTTTTCCCGTTCAAATCGTGATTTTGTTGCTGGCTCAAATCGTCCCAAACCAATTACAAGGAAATTACCTAGAATTGCCACAAATACCAAGGCCGCATTAATAGTTAGCGAATATTCACCAAGCTGATCTGGCGACATCAGTCTTGTGAAGAGCATTAAGGCCACCATCGACGCAATTGCCGGTAGCAATTTAACGGCTGTATAGCTTAGCGTGTGTCTAACTATCAAATGGCCGCAGCTCCATCGGGATTAAGCATTACGTTAGCAAATGGCGAGCTTTGTTGATCGAGAAAAGCCACTAATATTAATCTTCATAAGTGCTGGTCAAATTATTGCGAACCAACGCAATAAACTCAGCAAAAAACGCGGAGAACAATCCCGCCATAAACGCAAGAAAAATCCCCAGCACCACTATTAGAAATTTACCAGGCCCTTTGGCTTCATTGCTTTGGCGACTGGTCACAATAATCTCCATCGGCTCCAAAGCTTCTTTTTCTGCCTCAAGTTCAGCTTGGGTTTGTATCGCCGAAGCGAGTGCAGAAGGCGTGTTATCCCCTCCCCTCAATGTCTGTAAAGCATCAATAACCTTCCTTTGCGATTCGATTCGTTTCTCAAGGGAATTACGCTCTACCATCACTTGTTGGCGCTGGAGCTCTTGCAGGCTTGCGAGGAGATTGGTATGGATTTCTCTTATCAGGTTCCCCTGGTCAACCGCTCCCTCCGTAACAAGGCGAATCAGCCCTGTGGACTGAGGATTCGCCACCTTCACCCTAAAGGGAAGGCTGCCTCCGTCTCCGTCAGTTTCAGCAAAAGCAGCAATTTGTTCCGGTATCCAGCGACTCTCGAAGCTTGCCACCACAGCCTCGGGAACCTCAAGATACTCGCCTTGTCCGTTTTTGGCCAATTGCACCAAGCTTACATACTCATGTTTTGCTGGTGTCATCAAGGCGTAAGCCAGTGTGAGTATTGTGATAACCACAAATGTTGTATAAAACACGTAGCGACGGCGAATGAAGGTAGTTGCCAGTTCTACCAGCGTTATCTCACCACTAGTATCCCGTTGAGTTTCCTGATTCCTGTTGGTCATCGGTTTTATCTACCAATTCTGAACTTGTTTTCATGCACGCTACCGCCCCACCAACCCAAATCGGCGTAGTCAGGCAATGAACACTCTGGCCACTGCAGGAAAGGCCAGCCCATGCACACAAAATACGGTTAATTAACCGCGCAATTCTACGCTAGTTGGTAGGGGAATTCAGTTACCGGGAATAAAGGGTTCAGCCAGGAAGAAGTTGAGAAAGGACGTAAAATGAATGTTGGAGGCTGCCAGAACCAGTCTTGGTCAAAACCCCCAAATCAAAGGTATCAACCCAATCGCAACACAAGCCACCAAAATGGACAACGGCGTTCCAATACGCACATAATCCAAAAACTGATAACGCCCGGGGCCATAAACCATCAAGTTAGTCTGATAGCCCAAGGGCGTAATGAAAGAAGCCGAGGCGGCGAACATCACGGCGATAGCGAACGGTAGTACACTCACCCCCAGTTGCTCGGAGACTGCCATCGCAATAGGAAACATCAGCACGGCGGCGGCGTTATTGGTAATCACCTCCGTAAACACAGCCGTCAGCACATACACCATAGCCAGTGCCACCCAGGGCGTCAGCGGCCCCCACCCCAACAACAAACCCGCCACCCATTGAGCAGCGCCTGTTTCGGTCATCGCGTTGCCCAATGCAAAAGAAGCAGCAATCACAACCAGCACGGGCAAATCGACACTGCGCCTGGCACGGCTGGCGGTCAGGCAACCGCTTACAATCATCGCGCCGGCCGCGATAAAAGCCGCTTCCAGAATCGACAACAATCCAGACGCACTCAACAGCACCATCACGCCCAGGATACCCAGCGCCCTGGGCGCCTTGCGAAAATCCGGTGGTGTCGAATCGTTCAGAGCGCTCACCAGCAGAAAGTCCCGGCGGAACCGGTACTGCTCAACAAATTGATGGCTAGCCTCCAGTAACAGGGTATCTCCCATTCGGAAGGTAATGTCCCCAAGTTTGCCCGGCACCCGCTTGCCCTCCCGGGAGACCGATAAAATCACGGCATTGAAGCGTGTACGGAAGCGGCTATCGCGGATGGTCTTGTTCAGCGCAGGAAACTCAGGGCCCAGAACAACCTCTACCAGGCAGCGCTGATGATTTTCCATTTCCAGCTTGTGAACACTGCCATTGGCAGGCTTCAAGCCCTGAATCCGCCGAAGCTCACTGGCACACTCCGGCGCTCCCACGAAATACAGCTTATCGCCAGCCTGCAGCGTTCTATCGGGTTCAACGGCTGTAATCAACCGGCCATCTCGATCAATTTCCGTAAGATAGCCATAGGTCAGCGCCCGCAACCCTGCCTGAGCGATGGTTTTTCCCACCAATGGGCCAGGGCTCTCCACCTCTACCTCTACCCCATACTCACGAACTTGGTCCAACTCTTCGCTGAGCCCGCCTCGGTCTGGCAACAAACGGTGACCAACCAACACCAGAAAAGCGCCACCAACCACCAAAAGCGGAACGCCCACCCAAGCCAACTCAAACAACCCAAGGTTAATACCCAGCCGGCTCTGGAGCATGCCATCCACCACCAGATTGGTACTGGTACCAATCAGGGTACAAGTGCCGCCAAGAATAGCCGCATAACTCAATGGAAGCAGCAGCTTAGAGGCGGGAATCCCCAGGCGCTGGGCCCAGTCCTGAATGGCGGGAATAAACATGGCCACCACGGCCGTATTGTTCATAAAGCTACTCAACACGCCGGTTGGTCCAATCATGCGTAATTGCGCACCTCGCTGGGTTTTGGGGTGGCCCAGCAACAGGCGAGCAATCCACTGCACCGCACCCGTCTCCTTCAAACCGGCAGCCACAACATACAGAGTAGCGATGGTAATCACCCCGGGGTTGGCAAATCCCGCTAATGCCTCTAACGGCCCAAGGATGCCAGAAACCAGCAACAGGGCTAACGCGGACATTAACACGAGATCTGCCGATACTCGCGTAAGCGCCAACGTGCCAAGCACTCCCACTAGCATCATTAGAGTAAAAACAGCCTGCCATTCCATCCGTTCAACTACTCCATGCCGGGGTCAGTCCCCCAAGACATTTCGCGGCACCAAATGTCCGCGGCTCTTCCCCGTTATTTCCGATTGATTAGCTCTCTTTTTTGAAGATAAGCAATCAACGAGTCCACGCATTCGTCGACCGAATTCCGGGAGGTATCCAGACGGATTTCAGGGTGTGAGGGTACTTCGTAGGGCGAATCAATGCCGGTGAAATGCTTGATCTCGCCAGCACGGGCTTTCTTGTAAAGGCCTTTCGGATCCCGGGATTCACAGGTTTCCAGAGGAGCATCCATGAACACTTCAATGAATTCTCCGGCTGGAAACAACTTACGCACCATACGGCGATCACTGGTAAACGGAGAGATAAAAGCGCTCATCACAATGAGGCCTGCGTCCGCAAAGAGCTTGCACACCTCACCGACCCGGCGAATATTTTCCACCCGGTCGTCATCGGAAAAGCCCAGATCGCTGCACAGGCCATGGCGTACATTGTCACCATCCAGCAAAAAGGTGTGGTAACCCCGCTCGTGCAGGGCCACGTCCAACGCATTGGCAATGGTGGATTTGCCACTGCCACTCAGGCCGGTAAACCAGAGCAGGCAGGGCTTCTGATTTTTGTTGGCGGAGCGCTCGGCGCGGGTAACTTTATGATCGTGCCAGACTATGTTGCTCATACCGCTTTACAGCCCCATTCCGGATAATTCTCGCGGATAAACCGGTTCAGGTTCCGCTCGGCTTCAGTATATTCGCGCTTAGGTGCCTCATCAGCACCATCCAATGCCTGCGCCACCATTCCTGCAGCCACCGTCACGTTCGTCAGGCGGTCAATCAGGATAAAAGCGCCGGTGCCCGGGTGCATCTGGTAATCTTCAACTACCACAGGCTCCGACAACTCCACATCGCACAGACCAATGGCGTTCAATTCCAGGCCGCTTGCTACGTTGGTGTTACGCGCCAAGGTGTTCACATCCACCTCTTCCAGCACCTTGTTCACAAAGCAGCCAGTTACTTTGGTGCCGATCTTGATGCCGTATTCACGGCCAGGCACCAACGCCTTCTCATTCATCCAAACTACGTGGGCAGCAAACCGCTGGCCCATCTCCGGTTTCTGGTTGGCGTGCACCAGCAGGTCGCCCCGGGAAATATCGATTTCGTCTTCCAACGTAATGGTCACCGCATCACCAGGCCAGGCCCGTGGAATCTCGCCCTCATAAGTGTGGATACCCTTCACCCGAGACGTCTTGCCAGACGGCAGCACCGCCAGCTCGTCCCCCTTGTGCACCACACCACTGGCAACCGTGCCACAATACCCACGAAAATCCAGGTTCGGGCGGTTTACGAACTGCACCGGAAAGCGGAAATCTTCCACGTTCTGGTCTTTGCGCAGCTCTACCTGCTCCAGAATGGTTATCAGAGTCTCGCCGTGGTACCAGGGCGTGTGCTCGCTTCGGTTCACCACGTTATCGCCATTCAGGGCGGAAATTGGCACGTAGTATACGTCTTGCAGCCCCAACTGATCGGCCAGCTTCTGGTATTCGGCGCGGATCTCGTTAAATCGCTCTTCGCTGAATTCCACCAAATCCATCTTGTTAATCGCCACGACGACATGCTTCAGGCCCAGCAAGCTGACAATAAAGCTGTGACGGCGGGACTGGGTGAGCACGCCTTTACGAGCGTCGATCATCACCACGGCGAGATCACAGGTAGACGCCCCGGTGGCCATGTTGCGGGTGTACTGCTCATGGCCCGGGCAATCCGCGATGATGAACTTGCGTTTATCGGTACTGAAGTACCGGTACGCCACATCAATGGTAATGCCCTGCTCCCGTTCTGAAGCCAGGCCATCAACCAGCAGCGCCAAATCCAGAGCTTCGCCCGCATTGCCCTGACGCTCGTTATCCTTGTGTAACGCAGCCAGGTGGTCTTCAAAAATCAGCTTGGAATCGAACAACAAGCGACCAATCAGGGTGGACTTACCATCGTCCACACTTCCACAGGTTAGAAACCGAAGCAAATCCTTGTTTTCGTGTTGATCCAGGTACGCGAGGATGTCTTTCTCAATCAAAACCGATGCATGCGACATTAGAAATATCCCTCCCGCTTCTTCTGCTCCATGGATGCTGCACCATCGTGATCAATCACGCGGCCCTGGCGTTCCGAGGTAGTGGTCAACAGCATTTCCTGAATAATGTCCGGTAAGGTGGCCGCCTCTGATTCCACCGCACCGGTCAACGGATAGCAGCCCAGGGTACGGAAACGCACCATCTTCATCATCGGCTGCTCACCCGGTTCCAGCGGCATGCGGTCGTCATCAACCATAATCAGTGTGCCATCACGCTCCACCACCGGGCGCTCCGCCGCATAGTACAGGGGCACGATGTCGATGTTCTCCAGATAGATGTACTGCCAGATATCCAGCTCGGTCCAGTTGGAGAGCGGGAACACGCGAATGCTTTCGCCCTTGTTCACCTTGCCGTTATAGAGGTTCCACAACTCCGGGCGCTGGTTTTTCGGATCCCAGCGGTGGAACTTGTCACGGAAGGAATACACCCGCTCCTTGGCCCGGGACTTCTCCTCATCTCGCCGAGCTCCGCCGAAAGCGGCATCAAAGCCGTACTTGTCCAGCGCCTGCTTCAGCGCCTGGGTTTTCATCACATCGGTGTGCTTGGCACTGCCATGGGTAAACGGCCCAATGCCCTGCTCCACGCCTTCCTGGTTGGTATGAACAATCAGCTTCATACCCAATTTCTCGGCCATCTTGTCCCGGAAAGTGATCATCTCCCGGAACTTCCAGGTGGTGTCTACATGCATCAGGGGAAACGGCGGCCTGCCAGGCGCGAAGGCCTTCATGGCCAGGTGCAGCATAACCGCCGAGTCTTTGCCGATGGAGTAGAGCATCACCGGGTTATCAAACTCGGCGGCCACTTCACGAATAATATGAATCGATTCCGCCTCAAGCTGCTTGAGGTGGGTTTTCTTGGGGGGCGTTAAGGTCATTACTTTTCCATTTGTTTGTTTGGCCACGAAATCCACGAAAGAACACGAAAAAGCTAAGAATTCTTTGCCACGGACACTCACGGAAATACACGTACAACAACTTTACTTTTGTCCGTGAGGGTGTGTGAGTGTCCGTGGCCAATTCGTTTTTAGTGTTTTTTGGTGGGTTTCGTGGCAAAGAAATTCACTTGTCCCAAAAACTGGCCATTACGCCAACAAACGCTTTCAGCTGTTCCGCGGGCAACCCATTAATCCCGGCTGCCGCTTTACGACCGCCGCCAGTCGGGAACTGCCGTGCGACTTCATCCGCGCCCGTGCGGTTACTCAACGGTGCACGGATACTCACCAGATAATGGCCACCTGCCTTCTCGGTAACGATGGCGCAAGCCTTATCCGGGTTGCGGTTGGCAAGTTCGTTGCCTAACACGCCACTTACTCGCCGCGCCCAAGCCTCGTCGGGTAGCTTTATAACAAGGGATGTTACCGTTTCGTTCAAAACAGGCGCAGCCAGACCTTTGGCCATATCCTCTGCATAACCATCTCGCAGCTGCTGCCAGGCCGCTGGCTCCGAGGCAATCAAATCCAGCGGGTCCTCAAATTTCACAAACGCCCGGTACAAATCCGCCGGGTGAAAGTGCAAGTCCTCCACCGTGGCGCCGTAGCCGTTGTAGTTGATGCATACGCCCAGGTTTTTCAGTGCTTCGATCTTCTCCGAGCTCAGACCTGCTTTAACGGCCAATTCCTCACCCACTGCGTTCAGGTTATCTCCGAACGCGGCCGCAATGGCCCAGTGATGGAACTGGCCACCCAAATGCTGGTCCACCAGCAAGCTGGTGCAGGTAGTGGGCTGGGTATCAATCAGAGCCGTAAACCCAGGATGATCAGGCAGCGTGTCCCCGGGGAAATGATGGTCTACATATAACACCGAACAGCCAGCGGCCAACAGCTCATCTACGGCTTCGCGGTTTTTTTCGAGGCTGATATCCAGAATATTAACCCGGGCTGGCGCATCAACCGGCACTTGCCGGGCCAGTGCAATATCGCGTTTTACGCCAGTAATCAGTGTTGAATTGCAAGGCTGGGCCAGGCGGAGCTGAATCAGCGCACAGATGCCATCTGCATCGCCGTTGAATACATCGTAGGTTTGCATAGTTTCTCTAATGGTGAATGTCTCTGCAGAAAGGCGGGGGCTGCCCCCTTTGAATCCGTCAGGTGTGAGGCATGCCAGCAGCCTCAAGCAACACTCTCACGCTTTGGGTGAGACTGATCTCCAAGCCCCGCCAACAAACCCTGCACACTGATGTCTTCATCCAGTGCATCCCAGTGAATACCATGAACGCTCAGTTCAAAGTCTTCACGGTGTACAACATCTGCATTCAACAGCCGGGGGAACCAAACCAAGGGTGCGCCAACGGTACGGCCATCTGACAATAAAACCCAAAGGTTATCCTGATCAAACCAAACTTTTTCAGGCGAAATAGTCATGCCACGCATCCTCTAGAAACTTCTGATTAGCCTGCACTAACTCTAACAATACCCCGATTGTGCGGGCATCAAAACCGCCAGACCTGCCTCAGCGCTCGTGAAAGCCTGAGGAGTTTACCAGCTTCCGGCGCCGAGCTCTTCCTTTGCGCCTCAATCTCGCGGAGTACGGTTTCCACGGTGGAGAACTTCCCGGTTACCTGACTGATGTAGGTGGGGTACAGAATAAGCGCTGCCGCCACCAGTTCTTCCAAAGTTCGCGTTTGGGTGCGGCGGGTGCAGGGGTGGATATCCGTTGTCAGCCCCCACCCGCTGTAAAACGGTTGCCCGTAGCAGGTAACTTTTACCCCCCTAACCAAGGCCTCAAAGCCGGTCAGCGAGGTGATCGTATGCACTTCGTCTACCTGGCTAAGCAAATGAGCCATATCCTGATCCAGTATTAACTCATCACACCAGCGTTCGCCCTGCTCTTCGGCACCCCCGGGCATGCGCAAGCCAGCCACCACATCCGGGTGAGGTTTATAAACCACCCAGGCACCCGGGTTTTGCTCACGCACGGCTTGCAGCAGTTCCAGATTGGTTTTAACAACCGGTGACCCAAATTTGATCGAAGCATCGCTTTCCACCTGCCCCGGCACCAGAAGCACTCGCTCATTACGCCGCGGCCGTTGCCAGTCTCTGGCCCCCGTGTTGTATTTGGTGGTGCCCGATGCCTTCAGGCTTTCGATCAAACCGACAGCCCGCTTCAGCAGGCCAGGCTCAAACTCCGTATTCTCGAGCAACTGCTCCAAGCGGGATGGCCGAGTAGCATCGTAATACATGCCTACATCATCCATCACCCAGGACTGGGGCTGAACCAAATCTGCACCAAGACCCACCGAACGGATAAAGCCGTCTTCCACCCGAATGACCGGTTCCCGGGATTCCGCAAGCCCCCATACAACCCGTGTAGAACCCTCCGGTGCGGGCTGCTTGCGCTCATCAATCAGATCACTGCCGGCAAGAAAACGCTTCAACGCCTTGCGCTTCCACAGAGGCACACGGGGCGAATAGAGCTGTTCCGGAAAGCGCTCACGCTGCTCTCGCTGCAAGGCCATCCAATCAAGAATCCGCTCCGGCTCGCAGCGAAGACCGGTCTCCGGGTCTACGTACCGCGGGTAATCCACCAGAGCTGCAAAAACAAGAGCTTCAAGACTTACTGGCTCGCGAAATTCCGGTGCTGGCAGAGCATCTACTGTTAATCCGCGGCCTGCGTAGAACGGCATACCAAACACATGCGTTTCCTTGCCCCAGATCAGGGCCTCAAACCCCATTTGCGAGGTTACGCAAAACACCGCATCGGCATGCTCCAATAAAGCCGGGGCATGAATATTGTCACCCAGCCACTCTACCCGCTCAGACTGTGCCTCTGCCGATTGACTGAAATACCCCTGTTTTCTACCGGCCACCACATCCGGGTGGGTTTTAAGCACAATACGATGCCCCGGAAACCGTTCCAGCGCGGCCTTCAGCATGGCCTCGAAGCTACTTGCATCAGCCTGGCCATACTTAACCGATGCATCGCCAAAGGTTTGGTCCACCACCAGCACGTAGGGTTTCAGGTGCTGGTAATTCCTCTCGCGGGCGTGGTTGTACTTGGACACCCGCCCCGCGCGCCAACGGCGAATCAAATCACGCGCCCTGGCCTTTTCATCCAGACCAAGGGGCCGAGCCAGCAATACATCCAGCCGGCAGGGTTGGCTGGCATCGTAATAAATACCCCGGTCATCCCACGCCAGCGACACCGGCGGCTCCGCGCCTGGCTCAACCGAACGCAAAAAGCCATCTTCCAGGCGCACCACCGGCAAACCCATCTTCCTGGCTGCCGCCTCTGCCTTCGCAGCCGAGGGCTTACGGCCCCAAGCCAACATGGCCCTGGCTCCCTTTGCGGAAAGGCCCGGGCGGTATCGCTTTACCGGGGCATCGGTGAACGCCTCCAGGTTTTTAAGGGCGTGCAAGGCGGGAGATGTTGTGAGGTAGTAGGTGTTATCTGGCACAGGGGGTTACTTTGGTTCTAATGATTTTTTTGCCACGAAATCCACTAAAAGACACTAAAACTAATTGGCCGCGGACGCTCACGGACGAAAAACAAAAAGTTTATCTTTTGTCCGTGTCATTCCATGAGTGTCCGTGCCAAAAATTCTTTATTTTTAGTGGATTTAGTGGATTTAGTGGCCAAAAAGCGCTCTTCTCTTTTCACAATCATCCAGCAAATCCAGCACCGCCTCCACCCAGCCCCCCGGCGAGTCCATCGGTAGCAGCAACCCGTTCTTGCCATGCTCCACCAACCGCCGATACACCGGCGAATCGGCATAAATACCCACGGCGCCTGCGGCGGTAATATCGAAGAACTTAGTCGGTGCGCGGGCGGCGTTGAAGGGCGTATCCAACAGCGGCGCCAGGCCAATGGTTCGTCCGGGGCGCTGGATGAAGGTTTTATAGGCAGGCCAGCTCATTGGATGAACCACCTGCACACCTGGCAAATGCGCAAAGCGGTCCCGCACTTTCCGGTCGCCAATCACCTCAAAACACACATCCTCCCGGGCACCAAGCACCTGCTCCACCACCGGCACCAGCCACTCCAGTTCACCTCGGTGCGAAGCAGAGCCATGATAGAAAATGGTTTTCATCGCAGGGTCGGTAAACTCAGCCACCAAACCATGGGGATTTTCGGGTTCAAGAACGGAAGGATTCCAGGCGGCATACTTTTGCGCCAGCCAGGGCGACGACACCCAAAGCTCGGCTCTAACCTCTTTCAACCAACGCTGGTGCCGCCAGGCAAGCCGAAACAACTTGCGCTGATAATGCCAAGGCATGCCCCGGAACGCGCGCCAGTCAAACAGATCGTCGTCCATGAAAAACACCACCCGTTGCGCGGGATGACGTTTCAAAAAGGCCTTCCAGGCTGGCGGCACATACCGCACGAACACTACCTCAGCACCAGACAACTCAAAGGGCGCCGGCAGCTCGTCAAACCTGTAATAGTCTACCGCCGCAGGTGACTCGACCAGAAAAGGCCGAATAAAAAACTCCGTAGAAGGATTGGGAGCTTGGTGAACAATGAGTATTCGGGGCATAGAGCGCCTGTTAGTTTTGTCATTCTGATGAAGAAACCAAAAGCCCGCTGTTTTGCTGATAGGTATGGTCAAGCTGCTGCTGTATTAACCGGGTGGTCTCAACGCTCACCCCAAACTCCGTTGCCATCGATGAGAAGCCGGCCAAAGCATCCAGCACCCGCTGGATTTCCTGGCGAGCCTGGCGCCAATTGGCATAACCCGCTTCAGCGGCCAGCTTCTGTAACGCTTTTAGTGGGGGATTTTTACCATAACCGCCAAAAGCCGTTGCGTGCTCACCAAAACGGCCCGGGCTGAAGGTAACGTCGTAAAACGGCGCAGGCTGCCAGCCGCCATCATCACTTTGCAAAAACGCCCAGTTTTTGCTGTGATCATCCTGGTTCAAGGCAAACAGATTGAACACCGCCCGCAAAAACTGTAGCTGGGCAGCTTTAGCGCCTCGGCACAACTGGCCGCTGGCTTTGATCAAGTCTTCATAATCCAGGCTAGGCATGCGGAAGTCGGCATCCAGCAAGCCACAAGCGCTGTGCAAATGCACGCAACCGGGCACATCATCCGCGCGCCATACCCGGTCAAACCTCTCAACCGCCAGCCAGGCTTTGGCACCGGATTCACCCGGAGCGGCAAGCAGCTGCCAACGGGGAGGCTGCAAACCCGCACGCTCCGCCAGCGACAAGTAAACCGCTTCACACAACCCCTCTTCGTGCCCGAGCGGCAAGTTAGCCGAAGTAAACTTCACCAGCCAGGCTTCATCACCGGGCTTTGCACGGGTGCGGCATACACCATAATCGCCTGCGGAAAAATACAACTGGGCCTTCGGCCGGGCGCCCGCCGAACTGCCCGCCATAACCAGATCCGCCAACACATCGGTGGTTTGCCCATCAAACACAGACTGCGCGTGGAGCCCCAACTCAGCTATGTTGACCGGCCTATCGTCTGCTGCGGGCGCAAAATCCGCCACCGGCGCATAACTCAACGCGCCACTGCCGCTGGAACCCACAAACGCCAGCCGGTCCATCGGCGTTACCTGTGCCGGCAACACGCCCTGCTGGCGAAACACCCTGTCCATCAGCAACACCCCCCAACCATCCGGCAGGGAGTCGGCGAAAACCCCGGGCAAACCGCCGTGCGGGTCTCGCGGGGCCTGCTGCACACTCGTATCCCACTTCAGAGTAAAAGGCGAAAGCGGGCTGAATTGCGTGAGGTAGTCTGCATCGTACTGAAAAAACACACCCTGCCGGTTCTGTGCCAGCCCACCTACCCGGACTTGCCGGCCATCACTGAACGTGCGCCACACTGCCAGCTTGCGAACAGGCGCAAAATTCACTGAGCGAGCACCTCATCCAGTGTGCGCGGAATCGGCTTATGTTCGGATCCCCGGGCCAGGCTTTGAACGCGCTGAAGATCGTCTACGCACTGCCACAACAGCAAAAACTGCCGCAGTGAGATTTCCCCCGTGGTTTCAAATCTCTTGATGGTAGGCGCTGGCACCGTGCTACGCTCGGCCAACGCCGCCCGAGACCACTTCAGGGCCTTCCGGCGCTGTTGCACGTATTCTGCCAACGAAGTTTGAACATCCCGCCCCGATACAAGATTCAAAATTAGACCTCCCCGTATCCAATGATGGTAATATTACACCAAAATAGATACAGATATATCCATCTATCCATCTGATGTTATTAAAGCGGCTCCAACCTCCTGATTCCGCAAAATGCGGGCAATGAGAACTCCTGCATTATCAACCCGGTAATAAATTGAGTGGCTCTGGTAAACACTGAAGCTGTAACCAGGCTTAATGTGATCAATAGCAGGATACAAATCAGGCAGTGCTGCTATTTGCTCGAAGCGCTTCTCCAAGCCATCGGCATAGGCGTCCGCTTGCATCAGGCCAAAATTCAGCAAACCAAAGACATAGATAGATTCAAAATCTTCATCAGCTTTCTTACTCAGCCGGTAGTTTGCCATCTGCTTTCAGCCTCTCCCTGGCCGCCTGGCGAATTTCCTGCGGTGAGCGATTGCTGATGCCACTTCGCTCACCCTCCTCAAGTGCTGCCCGGAGTTGCTCAATTCCCGCATTACGAGCCTGATCCTGCCGGATCAAATCACGAAAATACTCGCTGTCGTTGGTGAACCCACCACTGGCAATTCGGGACTTAACCCAATCACCCTGCTGGTCGGTCAGCGTAATTGTCTTGCGTATGGTCGCCATAACCTCACCTTACATCAAAATTCATACGATTGATGCAGAATAGCACACTCATTCAAACCCCGGCGCATCCCGGAACAACAACCCATTACCATCCTTCTCAGACACCCGCGGCGCTTCACCGTTCAGCGGCCAGTCAATGGCGAGATCCGGGTCATCCCAGCGGATGGAGTACTCATCACCTGGCGCGTAATAATCCGTGCACTTGTACTGGAACTCCGCCTCCTCGCTGGTCACGTAAAAGGCATGGGCAAAGCCCGGCGGCACCCATAGCATCTGCTTGTTGTCTTCGCTCAGCGTTGCCCCCACCCACTGGCCAAACGTAGGCGAGCTTTTGCGCATATCCACGGCCACATCAAACACCTCGCCGCGGGTAACCCGCACCAGCTTGCCCTGGGGCTGGTTCAACTGGTAGTGGAGGCCGCGCAGGATGCCTTTGGCAGATTTGCTGTGGTTATCCTGCACGAAGGTGTAGTTGCCGCAGTGTTCTTCAAATTCACTCTGGCGGAAGGTTTCGAGGAAGAAGCCTCGTTCATCGCCGAAGACTTTGGGGGTTAGAAGGACAACGTCGGGGATACTCAGATGTTCATAATTCATGGGTTATTAAAGCTCCATTGAAACTTGAATGGGGTCTGCACCCTTTGCAGTCTTTGCCGGTCAAAGTAAGGTTTCGGCTTGCTTAAAAATGTCTGACAGATGCTCCGCCCCGACAAAACTCTCAGCATAAATTTTGCACAGGTTTTCTGTACCACTGGGGCGAGCGGCAAACCAACCGTTTTTGGTGGTTACCTTGATGCCGCCAATACCGGCGCCATTACCCGGGGCCGAAGTGAAGGCTTCCTGTACCGGATCGCCCGCTAATTCACTGAAGGGAAGATCCGCCGGCTTCAGGTTTTTAAGGCGCTGCTTCTGCTCCGCTGTGGCCGGAAAGTCTTTGCGCTGGTATACCGGGGCACCATATCGGGTAGTGAGTTCCTGATAGTATTCACTGGGCAGCTTGCCGGTTTTGGCGCGGATCTCTGCCGCCAGCAGACACAGGATAATGCCGTCTTTGTCGGTGCTCCAGGGTTTACCGCTCAATGTCAGGAAACTGGCCCCGGCACTCTCTTCCCCACCAAAGGCCAGTTCACCTTTATGAAGGGTTTCAACAAACCATTTAAAACCAACCGGCACCTCATAAAGCGCACGCCCCTTACCAGCCACTACCCGGTCAATCATGGACGACGATACCAGGGTTTTGCCCACTCTCAGGGAAGTCGGCCACTCCGGCCTGTGGCTGAGCAGGTAATCAATACACACTGCCAGGTAATGATTCGGGTTCATCAAGCCAGCCACATCCACAATGCCGTGCCTATCGGCATCCGGGTCGTTCCCGAAAGCCAGATCAAACCGGTCCTGAATGTTCAGTAAATTGGCCATGGCCGCCGTACTGGAGCAATCCATACGAATCTTGCCATCGTGGTCCGGCGGCATAAACGCAAACTCAGGGTCCTGCTGCCGGTTAACCGCCTCCAGGTTCAGCCCGTAAGCCTTTGCTACCGCATCCCACACCGCCAGTGCCGAGCCACCCATGGGGTCAACACCCAGTTTAAGGCCACTCGCGGCAATCGCGGCCATATCCACCACCTGCGGCAGGCTATCCACGTAGTGCGCCACATAGTCCCACGGCTTGGCCGCAACAACCGCCATCCGGCGCGGCGAGGTTTTCACCCCTACCAAACCGGCCTCCAGCAAGGCATTCGCCCGGTTTTCAATCCATCCAGTTGCATCCGTGCCCGCCGGCCCGCCGTCTGGGCCGTTGTATTTAATACCGCCATCTTCCGGCGGATTGTGGGAGGGCGTAATAATCAGGCCATCCGCCAGCTCGTCGGCACCGGAGCGGTTATGGGCCAGAATGGCATGAGACACCAGCGGCGTTGGCGTATAGCCACTGGCAGCATCCACCCGCGTGACCACTCCGTTGCCGGCCAATACCTCAAGCACCGTGTCCATCGCCACATCCGACAATCCGTGGGTATCTTTGCCAACATAAAGCGGGCCGCAAATGCCCTGCCCGGCTCGCCAGTCCACCACCGCCTGCGTGATGGCGAGTATGTGGTCGCGGTTAAAGCTGCGGGTTAACGACGAACCCCGGTGGCCGGAGGTGCCGAAAGTCACACGTTCAGGGGGAACGGAAGGGTTAGGGGAAAAGGATTTATAGGCGGAAAGCAGTTTGGATAGGTTCATCATCTATATTGGTGCAATCTCATCCATCAACGGAGAGAAAAGTCCTCAAAAGCAAGCGTTAGATTAGGGTTGTAGGCTGGGTCATTCTGAAGCCTGTGCTGCCAACGTTTTTTCATATAGGCAACCTCACTGGCAAACCGGGCCTGTTTCTCCGGCGTATCCTCTTTACCACGGGAAACCGATTCGTGGTGGATAGCCTCCGCATAGGGGGTCCACACATTCCAATACCCCGCCTCACGCACTTTCAGGCAAAGGTCTACATCGTTAAAGGCAATTTTCAAATGCTGTTCTTCCAGCCCGCCGACCTCTTCGAACACCTCCTTGCGCAGTAACAAGCAGGCGCCAGTAACCGCAGAGAGATTCTGCGCCAGCATCAACCGGTAGAAATACCCCGGGGCATCCCTGTCTGCGAACTTATGGGAATGGCCAGCAACCCCGCCAATCCCCAGAATAACGCCACCGTGTTGCACTTTGTGGTTCGGGTAGTACAACTTGGCGCCTACACAACCCACCTCAGGCCGAACCACGTGGCTTACCATTTCAGACAGCCAATCGCTATTGATGGGCTCAATGTCGTTATTGATCAGCCCCAAAATACGGCCCTTGGCCTGCTGGGCTCCGAAGTTGTTAATCGCCGAATAATTGAACGGATGATCCCACCGGATAACCCGAACTCGCTCATCACGGCGCTGTACTTCATCCATGTAAGCCAGGGTTTCCAGGCAGTCGCTCTGGTTATCCAGAATCAGCAATTCGAAGTGGCGATAGTCAGTACGTTCCAGAATCGCATCCACGCAGGGCCGCAAAATCTCCACACCATTGCGGGTAGGCACCAACAGGCTGACTAATGGTGCAGGCTCTGGTATCGGATAACGCACCCGGAACGTATTAGGAAAGCGCCCTGCATCAGCCTCGGCACCATCACTTCTGGTTTTCAGAAAATCATTAACCGCTTTAAGGCCCGCCTGCGCTGCGTAGCTCTTCTCCGAACCCGCAAGTGCGGTTGAACCCTCCGACGACCGCCAGTGATACAGCACCCGGGGAATGTGCACCACCTGCCGGGCAGGGTCAGCCAGCTCTAACACGCAGCGGAGCAACAAATCGTGATCCTGAGCCCCCTCAAATCCCTCACGAAAGCCCCCTACCGCATCAATGAGATCTTTGCGGAACACCCCAAGGTGGGAAACGTAGTTCTGGGCCAGAATCAGCTCCGGGTTCCAGTCGGGCTTGAAGTGGGGGTCATAAAAATGGCCGCCGACATCAATCTTGTCTTCATCTGTGTAGAAGATACCGGCATCCGGATAGTCATTAATGGCCTGAGCAATGTGCAGGAAGGCATGGGGGGCCAACAAGTCATCGTGATCCACCAGAGCCACATAGTCTCCGTTGGCAAGCGCCAAGGCTGAGTTACTGGCTGCGCAAATATGGCCGTTTACCTCGCGATAACACACCCGAACCCGGTCATCTGACTGGGCGAAGCGTTCAAGAACGTCTTTCACACCCGGAACCGTGGAAGCGTCATCCGCAATACACAGCTCCCAGTTAGCATAGCTTTGCTGCTGAATGGACTCTATGCACGCAATAAGGTGTTTCGGGTTGGCGTTATACACCGGCATAACCACCGAAATCAGCGGCCGCACGGCAAGCTGTTCCAGGGTCTGCCCGGCGATGGCGTCCATCAAGTCCGGATGTTGGGCCAGCCACCTCTTGTAACCGGCACCTGCCGTGGTGCGTTGGAAGGATTCCTCGTAGGCCGGCAGCGCCTTACTTACCCATCCAGCCCCGGCTTGCGCCAGAACCTTGTCAATCTGCCCAGCCCCGAGGTGATTCCATTCCGGGTGAATCCCGGATAACCGCCGCGCCACACGGGCCCGCGCAAAACCGTCACGCCCCCAGGCCAAACGCAGGGATTCCACGGTGAAGGCTTCCGTCGCACCCGGAAATTCTACTGTCAGGTGAACGGTGCCTGCCGGTATATACACCAACCGTTTAACCAGCTCGGCATTGGCCAGCGGCAAAGCAAAGCGGCCCGTTTCTTCGCCGCTTTTCGACTGCGCCACCAGCACCGCCTCGTTACCAGCGTGGGCAGAAGACACCTTAAGTTCCGCCATATACCAACCAGCGGGCCAAAACCACCGATTCCACTGCAAAGCATCCGCTGCCACTCGCTGCCCGGGCGCACTAACCAGGTTCTTTACCAGCGGCGAGCGCTCCAACACTGCGGGAAAAGCGACAGCCAACCAGCGGGCAAAAGTTAACAGCATACAGTCACCGGCTAACCATCCATGCTCGCACCGGATCGCACTTCCAACTTTTCCAAATAGCTCTCGTGCAACTGGATGATACCCGGGCCATTCGGGCGCAGGTTGCGGGCCTTCTCTATCACTTTTATGGCCTCGTCCAGCAACCCCTGTTCAGCCAGAATTTTCGCCAACTCCCTCAAATAATCTGCATCTGTAGCCTGACCGTTTAACACAGCCCTAACTGCTTCTGTTGCTGCAGAAGGCTGAGCTCGACGCTGTACGGGCTCACGAAAAGGAACCCCCAGCACACTAGCCAGCTTCAGTACCGCAAACGGCAGATCCCCAGCCGGTTTACTTTCCAGTAGGTCTGCCAGCTTAATCTCCAACCGCTGAACCGTTCCAGGAATGGCCTGTTTCAGATAACCAGCAGCCTCAAATACCTCTGCCAGTTCTGGCTGCTTTGGTCCGGCAACCGCAGGCACCACCGTGACCGGCCGCCAGAAATCTTCCGGGCAATATTCAAGTAACTGGGAACGCATTTTCTCCAGCGCGGGTTTGAAGTACTCAACCAGCAACGCCAGCACCTCTGGGTCTAACTGGACCGGCTCTTTATCAGCCGCCTTTCGTTTGGCGTTCGCCTTGTCTGAGAAGCCTTGTAGCGCCCAGTCCACCTCTGCGCTGTCTTTCTTGGCATTCGGGTCCAACACGAAATTCAGCAATCGCTTGAGTTCCAGCGCTCCGGGCGTATAGCTGGTGTTTATCAAACGCTTTTCCAGCCGAAAACTCCGGACAGAAAACCCACGCACTCCCAACATATCCAAGAAGTCGTACTCAATACGGTCTTTTTTAAATGCTGACGGATTGTAAGGCCGAACCCGCACTGCCTCGGGCCCAAATGCCTTCACCCAATCAAAAAACACCTCTCCGTTCACACCCCGGTTATTGGGGGTGGCCCGCTGCTCCAGAAAGTCTGCGAGGGGCAGCCGCCCGAAATGCCGTTTGATGGATTGGTTGTGGTTAGAAACAAGCGCTTCTACAGGGTTGCGAAAGTACGCCAGAATCCGCACATCATGCCCTTGGAAAAGTTCATATACCTCTGAAATCCGGCCGTACAAGCCTTCAGAAGATATGAGCAGCGCCAGGTCCTTCGCCCGAGCCTCCTGAATCCATCCGTTCACAAGGTCAGCGGCTTTCTCCAAATCGCCCGCAATCACTAAACTCCCCAGGTCTGAATGCCCACCGGAGACGTTGTTTTTATCAGTGCGATGTTGCGGGTAAAAGTAGCCGTGTTTTTTCAGCTTTGAGCGATTGTTGCGCAGAAAGTACTGAATCGCGGAGCTGCCTGTTTTAGGGGCTCCAATGTGAATGCAGACTCGCATCAATGAATCGTGCCTAATAGAAAAATGCCAGAAGTGAAATCAAATGGTGACCGAACCTTCACCGTCCGCATTCAATTCAATACGAACGTGTTCAAATGATTTGCCCTGAAAATAGACTCGGTTGTTATCCCATTGTTTCATTGGGCTTGGGCCACCGTACCCTACCGGAGTCTTATGAAAGACAGGATTTTTCGAATTGATGGCATCGAGCTTCTGAGACTGGAATGCCGTATAAACCCGCACTTCTGAGATATTCCTGACTCCCAAAATGCCGCAGACAGCCAACATGTTTAAAAGACCACCTTCAAATTGTTTCATGGCAGTAAGCCAAGCGCCCTCCGATACGGTCTTCTTACACTCGATAAGGTGCAGCCTGGCCTCATGGTCATTAATTAACTCACAGATCGTACCATCAGCCACTTTACGATAATTCAGATATGCCAATGCCTTTTTATCCGTGGTGTTCACCATCACCAGCCGGTTGCGGGCAGCACTCGTAACGGAAACGGTAGCCTTGCCGCCCTTATCCTTCTCTTCAACCATCACCTCCTTGCCTTCTGAGAGATGATTCCGATCAAACCAGGAAAGCCGATGCTCCAAATCAAAATCCATGTCACTCATCCCTGGTGAACGCAAATGTTTCCTCTGACAGCCGAATCAAGGCTTCATTAAATGTGGGGACCGCAAAACCATCCTCGGTGCGCTCAAGCGCTTTCACTTCAGTGCGCCCTTTCTCCCGCACAAACTGATAGGCAGCAACATCTTCGGGCGGCAACAAGTCATCTTCCTGATACCCATAGTGCCCCATCAGCTCTTGGCGGTCGGGATGATCATGCAGGCGCATCAGGTTATTCACCTGCTGGAAAATCGTATCGCTGTGAGTAGTGCACCACACTGGCACACCCGCGCTAACAATACGCGACAGTACACAGGTAAGCCGCTTCTGCAGCTCCGGGTGCAAATGGGCTTCCGGCTCTTCCAGAATCACCGACTTGTAGCTGATGTTAGAGCGCAGAAAAATCACCAACGGCGTCAGCTCGCCAACCAGAGAGGAAGTCAGATGGTACGGCAGGCTCTGCCTGCCCTCTGATGGCTGATAACTGTACTCGTTCACCCCTCGCTTCTTTACGCGCACCTTGCCTTCCAGAAGCTGCTCTTCCAGATAGTCTGCAATAGGTGCCAGCCTGGCCTTAGCGGATGACCCGTTCTCTGCCAGGCCCTGCAAAAAACGCACAACCGGCATGGTAAAGGTGCTATTGACTTCCTCACCATAAAAAACGTTCATCACCTCGGACACCAGCGACCGGTAAGTCAGCATAAAGCCGCTACGGGCAGCCGGCAGATAAAGTGGCTCCCCCTCCGCACGGCGACGGCCAGCCGCCAGCCCGGGAGGAAATAACGGGGCGCTCAGATCACCCATGATCAGCTTCCAGCACAGGTACTGCAAACGACGATAAACCTCAGCTTCGGATTCTGGCTCCCCTTCCACAATCGGAAAACGAACAGAATCCTGCCGATTGGAAAAGCGCCAGTTGCCTGGCTCCGTTTTTTCATCCCACTCAAGAGCCAGTGTTTTTTTGCGCTCGTAATCGGTGACAGAAAGGTGGTCGATGCTGAGATCCTGGGTGGCAAACACCTCTCGCACCAGTTCATTTTTGCGAGACCGGAGCAAGGTGTTGAACCAGTCAACGAGGGCAGACTCGAACTCGCGGTTTACTGCGGTAGGCCGCTGCTTCAGCAGGTAAGCGCATTGGCGGTAGGCGTCGCTGGCGGGAGGCTCCTTCGGAAACACCGAACGCCCACGCACCAAAATGCCCCATAGCAAAGACACCAAGTAACTTTTGCCAGAGTTGTTCTCACCAACAAACAGCACCATCGGTGCAATACGAACCCGAGCGGATCGAATCTTGCCGAACCCTTCAATATTCAAAGACCAGCGTTGCCGCATAACCCCACACTTCCCTGATTTAGCTTTTTTGTGAATCAGAACAGCATTATGGCACGTAAAGCGCAGGAGAAAGACCCTCGCTCCTTCACATAATCCGTAAACGTCTCACGCGGGATGTATTGCCCCCCCCTTCTGCGGCCTCATCAGTCGACCAGACTCTTCAAATACTGACCATACCCGGTTTTGCTCAGCGCATGGGCAGTCTCCAGCAACTGGTCATCACTCAGCCAACCTTGCTTCCATGCGATCTCTTCCAGGCAAGCGACTTTCAGACCCTGGCGGTGCTCAATGGTTTGCACGTACTGGGCTGCTTCCAGCAGGCTGTCGTGGGTGCCGGTATCCAGCCAGGCAAAACCGCGACCCAGCCGTTCCACGTTCAGATCGCCCCGTTGCAGATACGCATTGTTAACACAGGTGATCTCCAGCTCCCCACGGTGCGAGGGCTCAACGTTTTTGGCAATCTCCACCACATCGTTATCGTAAAAATAGAGCCCGGTAACAGCATAGTTGGATTTAGGGTAGGCCGGTTTTTCTTCTATGCTGGTGGCGCGGCCCTCGTCGTCAAACCCGACCACGCCGAAACGCTCCGGGTCATGCACATAGTAACCGAAAACGGTTGCTCCAGACTCTCGGGCTGCAGCACGCTTGAGCTGGTCGCTAAAGTGCTGACCGTGAAAGATGTTGTCACCCAGTACCAGACACACACTGTCATTACCGATGAAATGCTCACCGATAATAAAAGCTTGTGCCAGCCCATCGGGACTGGGCTGCTCAGCATATTCGAACAGCACGCCGAACTGCTCACCGGTTCCCAACAAACGCTGGTAGAACGGCAGGTCCTCTGGCGTGGAGATGATCAGAATCTCGCGGATGCCAGCCAGCATCAACACTGACAACGGGTAGTAAACCATCGGTTTGTCGTAAATCGGTAACAACTGCTTCGATACGCCAAGCGTGATCGGATGCAGACGGGTACCGGAACCTCCGGCGAGGATGATGCCTTTCATTGACCGCTCCCTGAAAGCAAATGGATGGTGGGTATTTCGGTGTGGAGGTTAAAGCCTATATTCGCTCATTCGCGTTACCGAACGCCGAGGCAACAAACTCCTTCAGCACGTCCAGTTGAGCTTCGGCTTTGTGTAACTGAGCCTGCAATTGCTGATGAGCCGCGTCTTGCGCCTGCAATTGCTCCCTCTGAAGAGAAATAGTGCTATTCCGCTTTTCAACGACCTTGCGGAACAGCACTGCGGTTTCACTCAACTCCTGGATCACGGCCGGGCTGGAAACTCCTTTCGATTGCGACGATAGTGGCTGTAATGAGGATTGTTCAAGCAGGGATGGCAGAGCCTCAAGCAATGGCGTCGCCGTCATTTCCAGAATCAGGCAGGTATCTGGCGCAACTCTGGCGAGCACCTCCTCTGATATTGCGAGCTCGACTTGTGGGTCGTTATTCAGGCAAGCTGCCGCCATTCCGCCTGGCTGGTCGAGTAATACAAGACCGCGCAAATTGCGAAAGCTGTCCTTCCCGGAATTCCAGCACCAAAGCTCTTCACCATTCTCCCGTTGCAGGGCCAGCCGGTGCAGAACCACGGCCAGAGGCTGGTTCGCCGGGTCCAGCCGAAATCCCTTAATTGGTGTGCTTACCTGCGACACGGGTAAACGCAACGCAACGCGCTCCCCATTCGGGGTGAACGAAGCGGAAGAACTTGTTGCCTCGGAGTAGCTTTCTCCCACAGTTGCCGTGTAAAGCTGAGCGAAGAATGTTGGCTGCTGCCTCCTGCTGTCATCGCTTCTGCTGCTGAGAAAGGAATCAGGATTATTGCGTTGAGACGGCACCTGGAGGTCTTGTCCAGCCACGGCCTGGACCGCTTCCTGTACCAGAAATTCCCTACCTGCAACGACTCTCTGCCCCAAGCCGGAGTTCACGCCGTGGGCCTTGCGAATAATGCACATTGAAGGGGAAAATTCGACGCTTTGAACCGTATCAAGCGCTGGTAGATATTCCTCTACGCCGAACCCACTACGACCAAAAAAATCAACTGCATCAACCGGAATGCCCCAAGCTTCGCGGTTTATATAGTCAGCCAGTAGCTTGAAAAAACTCATCGCAGACGAGGCTGAATACAAGCCACCTTCATACTCTTGCCAATAAGAGCAAGCCAGGTCTTCAACCACAAAGATTCCATCGTCACGGAGCAGCGAAAAGTATGTGAGGAAAGCGCCAACAATATCACTGCAGGTATGTGAGCCGTCGTCGATTATTATGTCGAACTCAGAACAGTGCTCAACAACCGAGGCCCTTGTTTCTGGTTGCGTTGCATCGCCGACAACGACTGATATTCGATCGTCATCAAACTGAAGCTCCCCGCATTCTTCGTTGATATCGCAACCAACAATAGACTCTGCATGCGGGAAATACTTTGCCCAGATTTCCAGTGAGCCGCCGTTTTGAACTCCAATCTCCAGCAAGTTCACAGCTTCTGCTCGCAACGGTAAAAACGTACGATCATAACAGGCGAAATAGGACAACCATTTATCCGAAGCCTTGCCTTCATGATTGATGTATATCGCTTCAAGATTTATCAATGAGTCCATACCTTCAAAGTCGCTCTGCTTTTAGAGGGGTCCGCTCAAGAAGTGATGAAACCAGCGATATCTGCTATCCAGATATCCCCTACCTGCCTAAATAAAGTTCACGGACGAAATTCACGGCATTTTCCACAGCACGCTTCGGCTCTTCAGGCGTCTCGAGCATTTCGATACAGACCCACCGATCGTATCCTGCCTTCGCCAACGCATCAGCAGCGACCGCATGAAACGGCGCCGGGGCGTCAAAGTCTGATAAGTTCGGTTGACTGATGTGAAAGTGCGCAAGCTTTGCGGCTGACTCTTGAATCGCCAAACTCACGTCGTCACCCTGCATCCATGTGCACCCAGCATCAAGATGAAAGACTAGCCCTGCTCTATTGACCTCCTGAACCAGCGCAAGACTCTCACGAAATGATTGAATAAACTCTGCTCCATAAGCACTTGGAACAGCCTCTAAACCCAGAGCAACGCCGTGTTTTTCAGCGACTTTTGCAAGTTCAGATAATCGATCTCGAGCCAAAAGGTGAGCGGACTCCCTGGAATGATCAAGCAACAACCTATTTTTGGGTGCGCCAAACACAAGAATCTCTGCGCCGGCCACTGAGGCGAGCTCACAGACATTATTCATGTGGTCGTAGAGCGCATCGAAAACTTGTTGGTCGCCCAATAGCTGCAGTTCAGGGCGCCCAAAAAGGAAAGCCTGAAATGAAGATATCTCAAGGCCATGTCCCTCAACGCGTTTACGAAACATCTCCATGACAGCCGCTGTCAACTGGTCCCAGGGTGCAACTTTCCCGGGTGCAACCTCAACACCCTGAACTCCAAGCTCTGACAGGCGGGCAAGCATCTCGTCATCATTGCCAGTCCAGGCAAGGTTTGATACCGAAAGTTTAGGCACAGCGAACCTCCGGCGACTTCAGCCAAACGTCCATTTCGGCCAAAACCTCATCCTTACTCATGAGATAGCGTTGATTCAGATTCCCCAATTGCTGGGCGAAGACAGACTGCATATCGTAGTGGGCTTCAGGCAACGCGGCAGTGCCAGCAAGAAGGACATCAGGAAAAAATCGCTGCTGGATAATATCCATCGATATTGGTTCCACTGCGAAATTCACCACGGGCAACCGGTTGTCGATAACGCGCTGGATATCCGGCCAAATCCGATTTAGCGGGTACCACTGGAAATGCGATGCCAGGTTAATTTTCTCGACCTGATTCGAGCATAAAAAATCGTACAACGCATTCTTCTTGAGACCTGGGCCAAACAGCGCAGGCAAGCGAACAATGTGTAGATTGCTGAATTGCTTTTGCAGGGCTTTTTCCAGCAGTAAACGATGGCGACCATAGGGGGCGAGATCCGCTTCGTCTACTGTCGTTTTTTCGTCCACTCCCGCCGGCCGAGGATAAACATCGACCGTAGAAATGAGGACAAAACGCCGGGCCCTTATGGTGCTGTATGTCTCGATCAGTCGCTCGACAACAGCCCAATCCTCGTCCGGGTTCTGGTTAGCCCACCATTTGATAGCTGGCACACCTGCGCAAACCACAAGGTCAAATTCTCTGCCGCGGACCTCGTCAATATTCTTCGAGTTAAAGTAACAATCAAAGGAGGCCTGCCTGGCAATATTACCCCCTACAAAGCCGGTATGACCGATCAGAGCACTCGTCATAGAAACATCTCCTCAAGCTCGGTTTCGGCTTCTAGCATCGAAAGAATCGTATCGGACGCGTAGAAGATCGTATCGATTTTTCCTGAAAGCACCTTAAACACCCTTCCATCTTTTTCCACGTAACATGAGCGATCATCAGAAGCACCTTCAATTTTTGTTTTAACTGACAATTGGGGGCCAAGGTATTCAAAGTGGTCACTGAAAGCCGGATAGTATCTCTGAATCTGGTTTTCCATCAGTGAACGTTTTTCTTCGATCGTCTCAGACGACAGGTTATCCAGCCTAGCCCAAGCTTCCTCAGATGAATCATAGTGGCCGAGCGGCGTATGCGTCACACTGGACAGGGTAAACATGTGGGGTTCTTCGCAGGGATAGATAGAACACAGAGGACCATCGACTGCCGTTAAAGCAAAATTCCCAACATCAGCAGAGTGGTAATATAGGAGCAACGTAGGCTCAAAGAAGACCGGCTTATGTATCGACTCGTGCGAACCCCAGGTTGCATCAATCACATAGTCAAAGGACTCTCCGTCCACGAGCACTCCATCGGGTCCCGATTCGATGGCTGTGACGGAATGCCCCAGCCGCAACGCGTTTCCTAACCTGCGGGTAAAGAAAGCGCGAGCCTTTTCTGTGAGTAGCATGCGCTCGCCAACACGAAGACCGCCACGACAATTGGTGATCCCGTAATCATCCGACTGCACCTCAACAAAATCCAATCCCGAAGCGCTCATGATCATCCGGTAGGTCAGAAAATCGATTAACGAATCCTGCTCCGGCACCACATAAATATTGTGCTCTATGGGTGCAGACAAGCGGCCATAGCGCTCCATAAAGCGCGCGTAACCATCGCGTGACTGAACTCGTGTGCGATGGTTGCGCGCATAGTGAAACCCCTGATGGAGACGAAACTGATTATTGCCAGACGCTGCGGCCATAACCCGATCGGCTTTTTCAAATACAACAATCTCGAACCCAAGCGCCATAAAGCTTGAGGCCATATGGCAGCCGTACCACCCTGCGCCGATCACAGCAATCCTCATTGCACTTCCCCTTTCACTAGTCTGTCGACAGTTGCCTTCAATCCTTCCATATCAACTAAGAAGTTATCTCGCATCACACCTGCCCCTGCGATATCTACCAATCGCGAATCTTGGGCCCGTCTTGAAACGTGTTGGGGTGGAAGATAGAGGCATTCTGTCGCACCCTCTCGAATTCCGGAGTCTTCATAAATTTTCAGGTCTGGCTTTGTTTCCATCACTTCCCGACTGCTGAAAATCACACCATCGAGATTTGCCACCCACTTATACTTGGCCAACCCTGCCCCCCAGGGCGCCACGAAACAGTCCGCGGAAAGAATCCAGGCCATGGTATCGTTGAGCTCCATGTCCACTGCATCGACTATGGTTACTTTTTCCGCATCCCCTTGCCCGGCAACAGCTTCCCTAACCACACGCACGACGTCTTTTTCAAGCGCCACAATATCTCGGTTTGCCCGATGCTCACCGTGGCTCACAGCCTTTCGCTTCTGGATGCGATCGTGGCCATCGATGATGATGGTGAGCTTTTGGAACCTTTTGGCCAGGTGACAAGCGAGCTCGGCCAATCCTTCACTCTGGTTGACCCACGTCCGGTTTTCGAATCTCAGGCCGAATACAATGCGCAGTTCACCCGAAATCTTTCCGGGCACTTGCACTTCAGCGCCTTCAAGACAGTGACTAGCCACTAAATCAGCAAGACTCTTGGGAATATATGAATCGCCAATACGCAACGGGAAAACCCTGTTTTCATAAACCCACCGAGAAATACTGCCGTTACCAGCACCCACCAGGGCGATACTCAAATCGGGCCGCTGGAGTACTTCGGGCGCACCTAGCCACACTTCGCCAATACCGTGTGGGTCATAGTGAACCAGTGCTCCCAAATGTTCAGCGCCTCCGTTTTGTTGAATTCGATGCAGTCCCGTCAATTCATTCCATAATCTGTGTCCAATGTGGTCAGCTCGAGTAACCCCCAGGATTTTAAAAGGGTCAGGACCATTAAAGTATTCCCGAAGGGGCTTCCAACTAGCCTTAAGATGGTTAACAAAGTCAGTTAGCAAATTTTGAGAAATCCTGCCTCCTGGCGCCCTGCGATAAAATAATTCCATATCATCCATATCAAGCCACGCAACTCTAATCCCCTCTTGAAAACCAACAAACAGGAGCGCTGACAAACATTGCCCACCAAAAAGCGGATAAGTAAAAATAAAATCATTGACAGCAATGCCACGCGTTGCGCTCAGCTGCTTGCCGCGCCATGACAGATTCATTTCACCGGAAGAACCACTGAGAACATCATCCTGAACTTCTGCTGGCGAAGCGTTCAAGGTCCGACCTTCAGGAGATTCCCGGTCACCGGTCAAATCGCAAGCTGTTGCAAAAAGATCTTCGGAGAGCGATGTGAATTCCAACGCGAGAGGTTCAATGGCATCCGAAATCAGGTGCGCCTCGCAATGGGAGGGGGCGACACACTCCAACACCAAACGTTTGAATAAAACCTCAAACGCTTTTTTCACCCATGAGCCGCGGGCCCAGATGCTCTTTGCGTTATTGCCGATAAAGCGACCGTCAGCATCGAAATACCATAGCCCATGGTTGTTATTTGAATTCTTGAGCACCAAGATTTGAAGTCGACTATCAACGTGCCAGACCGACAAAGGTTGCCAGCCTGGACCAAGCGTCTCAACCGCTGGCTGGCTACCGCGTTGAAGCGATGTCAAATTTACTGGAAACGACTCAACCTTTCCTTGCACCAATTTCCAGCCTTTACAGCCCAACAAACGGCCGGAAAATCGCCCGAACGCGTAATAATGACCAAACGGGTCGACTCCTGCGGCGGCAACGTCTGGGTTTACTCCTAAATAGGCATTAGCATCAAAATCACGAACCAAGGACAGTTCGCTGTCAGCAACAAATAACTCCCCAACATACTCACCGTGGACCTTCCCCTGCCGAATAAGATGGTCAACCCGTAATTTCAACGCTTGTTCACGGCTGCAGTTATACCCCAGCACGGCCAATTGTGAAGCCAAATCAGGGAACGAGGACTCGACGTCGGCGCACATATTCGTAAACAACCTCGCCCAATCGAGCACATCGCAGTCACTTTGTTTTTTGGACTCACCGATAGCGATATGGCAATTTCGGAACAGTACGCAACGATCTAATTCTACCGCTTGGGGGTAAGCTATCATTCCATACTCAATTCCGAACTCACGAGCCAAGTATTCAGTGTCTTGTTTCGCAACTTCCAGAGCAACGGCTGCAGAATGGCCCGTTGGCCGCAATTTAGACCCCTCGTTAGGAATTGCCCTAAGACACGCCCTAGCCAATTCTCGCGATTCTTGAATCAGCGCAGAAACAACTAAAACCTTCTCCAGCGGCATCGACTCGTTAGGTCGAGAAAACTCCAGATCTGCAGTTGGTACGCCCAGTTTTTCATAGAAATGTCTCGAGATGTCACCAACTTCCTCAACGACTGAATCAAAGTCATAGACGGTGACTGGCTTGTCGCCGAATACCTCTCGTAGCGATTGGATCTTCATGCGCGCTTGCAAGAGGTTCCCTATCGCTAGCACCTCACCCAAAGTCTTTTGACAGGCGCGCACCCATTCCTGTGCGCCGCTAAGTGCTAACGAAATTGGGTTACGGACGTAAAGAATGACAGAGATTTCTTCGATCCCCAGCTCACTATTGATAAAGGCTTTCAGTCTTTTGAGTTCATCAACGGTCAGTAACGACATATCTTCGCCGGAAAGCAAGATATCCCGCAGAGCATGACCCGCGACCTCTTCAAGAAGCGCTTCACTGAGCTGCCTTTTTGCATCTTCTCGCTGGCATTGCTCAGGAAAGATTGTCTCGACCGTGTGATTCCGCTCGGGATTATTCATGAACAACAGGCACAGCGGCACACTGTGGTTCGACCAGCGAGTGTCACCAAACTCAGGATAGTAATAACCAGCCTCTTCCAACCGATTACGATTTCGTGCCCCGGTTTCCTGAATGGCACTCGAGCCTGTTTTATGCAGACCGACATGCAAAATCAGCTTTCTCATACTTCCCCTATCGAAAAATCTTCACGCGTCTTTGTAAGATTAGGGCTATAAAACGGATCTAATTCCAAATGCCGGCCCCATCTGTACTTCATCGTTTCAACTTCTTTCTGAAAACGGCGCTGTTTTTCCGGCGTATCTTCGTGACCACGGCTAATGGATTCGTGGTGGTACAACTCGGCATAGGGTGTCCATAGATTTCTGTATCCTGCCTCTCGTACTTTGAGACAAAAATCGACATCATTAAACGCCACTCGAAGGTTTTTTTCGTCCAACCCGCCGACCTCTTCATAGACTTCCCTGCGCACAAGTAAACAGGCAGCAGTTACTGCCGACATCGTCTGAGTTAACTTCAAACGGCAGAAATAGCCGGGATCATGCTGAGCAAAATATTTGTGGGAGTGACCAGCAACGCCCCCCAAACTCAAAATCACACCAGCATGCTGTATTAAGCCATTCGAATAATACAACTTTGCACCAACACAACCGATTTCAGACCGCGCGGCATGACTCACCATTTCGGTCAACCATTCGGAGCCAATGACCTCTACATCATTGTTGACAAGCCCGATGATGCTGCCTGAGGCATGCTCAACACCAAAATTGTTAATTGCTGAATAATTGAACGGATAGTCGTAGCGTAAAACCCGGACGCGATTATTCTGGCGTTGAACTTTCTCAAACCACTCAAGCGTTTCCTCTTCAACACTGCCGTTATCCAAGATCAGGATCTCGTAATTGGTGTAAGTGGTTTTCTCCAGAATGCTGCACACGGCAAGCTCGGTGATGTCTTTTCTATCCCGCGTAGGGATAAGCAGGCTCACAAGCGGCTCTGGATTGGGTACCGGCCAATGAACCCGGTAGGTGTTTGGTAAAAGGCCTGCGCCCACGTCAACACCGGAGGGGCCGTGGGCAGTAAAATAGTCACGCAGGGCGCGAATCCCAGCTTCCGTGGTGTAGTCTTTTTCACCGCTTGCCAGTGCCGTAGAGCCTTCCAGCGCCCGCCAATGATAAAGAACTCGTGGAATATGAATGATTTCATTGTTGTCCACGTGCGGCAGGCAGCGCAGTAGCAGGTCCTGATCTTGCGAACCTTCAACGCCTGCGCGGAAGCCGTTAATGGTGTTGAGCAAATCGCGGCGATAAACACCAAGGTGCGACACGTAGTTCTGGGAATAGAACAGGTCTGGGTTCCAGTCGCTTTTAAAGTGAGGGTTAAAGCGCCGCCCCTTCTCATCAATCTTGTCTTCATCGCTGTAAATTATCTGTGCGTCGGGGCGAGCATTCAGCGCTTCAACCACAAAATAGAGAGCGTGCTCCGGCAGCTGATCGTCATGGTCCATCAGGGCCACATATTCGCCCTGTGCAATTTCGAGCGCCGAGTTTGAACTGCGGCTGATATGACCGTTTTCGGAACGGTAGACCACGCGAATCCGCGGGTCCACCTGTTCGTACTCCTGGAGCACACGCTTCACGTGCGCCTGAGGTGAACAGTCGTCCGCAATGCAGAGTTCCCAGTTAGGGTAACTCTGAACTAGCACGGAATCGATACCCTGGCGCAGGTATTCTTCCGGGGTGTTGTAGACCGGCATGATAATAGAGATGAGCGGTTTCCGCTGCCATTGCTCCAACGCCGCTTTAACCTCTTTCGGGTCAGGTAAAGACGGCTTTTCGACCAGATCTATCCATTCCTCGTAGCTGGCACTGGTGCCGTTGTTGGCGTCGGTGAACGCCTGCCAGTATTCTTCGAAAAGCTCGCTCTGTGTTTTCAGGGCCTTACCACCGGCATCGTAATTGCCTTTCCCTGTTGGCGTTTTGCGGCGACGATCAAGCCATCGGCGCATACTGGTTACAGCCTGGCTTTCACCCGTTTGTGTCAGTTTAAACAGCGGGATGCTGAAGGGGCCCGGGCAGTCCATCGGATCAACACGAATAGCCTTGAGCGGACCATCCATGCGCAAGACACAGCTGTTTATTTCACCTTGCTTAAGGAGAAGGCTGACCGTGTCTTGTTCATTGAAGCCCTTGCCATGATCGAAATAGATTTTTGCTTTGCAACGCTTGTGAGGCGAATGGACGGCGAGAGACAGCTGACACCACGCACCCTTCGAAATGTCTTTACTTTCAAGATAAAAGTGCGGGTCATCGCCCATCGATTGCCAGGA
>Ga0075441_10000106_pt1 | contig 39272 bp, 41 predicted proteins | sample CoawatmetaG00DNA_FD_71582 | JGI IMG/M metagenome (GOLD analysis project Ga0075441, IMG submission 71582) | Marine microbial communities from the West Antarctic Peninsula - Coastal water metaG002-DNA | ecosystem: Environmental > Aquatic > Marine > Coastal | place: Atlantic Ocean: West Antarctic...
AAAGGCATCAATAGGGCATACTAGCTTAACGGAATGCCACGATGGGTGTGATAATAATAGGCTCAACAATAACAATCCGGTACCCACAGCCCTAGGACCAGATAGTCTCGGCGATTTAAAGAAGGGGATGTTTGTTAATTTTTGTTCACCAACAGCCGTTCCGAAAGTTTATGGTTATCTGGGTAGAAATGGAAACGGATTAGTCTTACTGAATAACAACGACAGCGTTGATGCTCAATGGAAGACAGTCGGTCTTTCGAAGAAGACTAATAACCCCTCGGATACCGCGAATAATGTCTTTGTTATATCTGATTCGAGGAAGAACAAAGCTGGCGATATCATAAAAAGCTTAATCAGGGGTGAACTAACAAACCCAGATACTGCTGTATTGACTTTTCCTACGGTAACTGAGGATATTGATACTATAATTAAAGGTGATTATGATGGAACGAGAATGAAGAATCATTTCACCACGTCCGCTCAGGGACAAAATAGATATGGAACACAACAAGTCAATTCTCACCGCCCAAATGGACCAGATCAACCCTTTTGTTGGAAGGCTGACTGTGGGTGGGGGATTCCCTATTCGTCATGCAATTGTACAGTACATGATCAGTCTGTAGCACCCTACCAAATTGTTGGTTTGAGTTGTGGCACACCAACGTGTTGGAGTTCTGAGATTGACTTAACCAGATACACATTTACCATTGCCCAGGATAAAACTAAATACGGACCAACATTTGTTGATCCTGGGTATTATTTGGCTATATCGATACAGGACGAAGCAAAGGTAGAAAATCCTTCCAAATACACAATATGGTGGTTGATTATTGACACTGATTGGAACAACCCGGGAAGTAAGATAATATTATCACCCGATCCCCCATACAGACATGTTTATGATAGTAAGGGTGTGAAGAGAGGTATTTCGCATTATAACAAATCATACTACATGCCTTGATTAAATACTAAGTCCTTTTAATTCGGTGTCTAGATCTATTTCTAATTTTGCATCTTCAATTTTTTCGCAATTATTAATTATGTCTCTCATTTTTAATAGTGCTGAATGCGCTCTATAAATATCAGATACATCATTTTTTAAATTTAAAAATTCAATTTCAAATTCATAATTGGTACTAACTACGGTATTTTCTGTTTGAATTACTTTTGTTAAGTCAAACCGAAAATTATTATAATAATATGAATCACGCTCTTTTTTCCTAAGAGTTCCTGTCTTAATTTTTTCTTCTGAGTCTACTTCACACGCAACACTAATTCTAATATCATATGGACAATTTGTATATTTTAAATTGATAGTCTTAATTCTGGTTTTTTGAATACACGATTGTTTAGGAACTTTTTTACCATTAAAATGGGTGATTTTACGAATACCATTGTTATTTAATTCATCTGTTTTTGTACGAACAATTCTATCCCAATTTTTATTACTTTCAAGTAAATCTTTAATTTTATTATAAAACTCTTCTGATCCAAGACCAGATTTAAACCTATTTTCAATTATTTGCCCGATCCTTAATTCTATCTCAATATTTAATGAATTTTTATGAGCTTTAATAACTTTTTCAAGAGCATAAATTCCATCAGCCAATTCATCATAATAATCTTTTCCCGAGGTTGGAAGTTCCATGATTCAATTTAATTATAATACTATATAATATTTAAGTAGATTAATATTTAAGTAGATTAATATTTGTAATGTTTATTTTTTAATAAACATTACTGTTATTATAGCAATAAGAACCATTAACATAAATAAAAATAATAAATTACCGTTTCCGTTTCCGTTACCATTTCCGTTACCGTTTCCATTTCTACAATTCTTACAATTCTTACAATTCTCACACCCAGATTTCATTCCAAAATTTTCTTGGATATTTTTGGTTGGAACGACCGGTTTCTGTGGGTCAACAGATTCAATAAATTTTTTAAACGTGTCTAAGTAATATTTTTTATCTGAATCAGGTAAAGCAGCATAAGTGTATTCCGCATTTTTAAATAAATTCCGAATCTCGGTTTGAGGTATTCTAAATGCGGTTTCAAACTTATTTGTACATTCTTGAAATGTTAATTTTTCATATGGCGGATTTGTGTTAACGAAATCTAATCCTGTACATTCCATAGATGGATTAAGTGTTCCAGGACTTGTAATTCCTAAATTTACATTTGTTGCGATGACCGGTAATCTACCCTGTAAATCTGGGTTTAAACTACCGAAATTACCGTAATCAGTTGGTAAGACAACAAGAGAAGTAGTGTCGTTATTTTTATTTAGAAAGCTGGGATTATTAAAATTCAACTCGTCTTTCATTTATTATAATTAAAATATTTTTATTTTAATTCTTTATTAGTTAATTTAAATATAAAATAAAGTATTAACATCGCGATTAACCATATAATAAAATCTTTTAAAACTAACCCAATTTGTATAGAATATGTATATTCATTTTCATTTACATTAGAATTAATCTTTTCCTTTTTATGATTATAATGACGATTCATTTTATGGATTTTACAATTAGGCAAAATAGTGAAATCCAAACAGGGTAAAATGATGTTTTCAAGTAATGAATTAATTAATCTATATGTAAATAATCCCGCAATAACGGACAAACTTAAATAAGATACTATAAATGATAAAAAATTAACCATTAATATTATAAAGTAACATTTTAATTTTTTTGTAATTTTAATTTTCCTAAATTGACTATTTTAATATTAACAGGAATATTGAACTTATAATATTTCCCGATTTTCAATATATTCCACGTAGAGTCTTTAATATAAAATCCGTAATTATTTTTAAGAGATAAATATCCAATAAAATTATCCATTTCTATATCATCCTTCTCTTCGAATATTTCTGTTAATTTAAGTTCTTTCGGCAATTCAGAATACAATTCAACAAAATTTAACTGTTTTTTTTTAAATATAAAACTACTAACTTCTATAAAAGATAACAGTATTATATAAATTATAATAATTAATACATACATTATTAATTAATTATTATAATTTTAGAACAAATAAAACTCACATTACTCACACTTCATTACACTTACACGCACTTACACTTACTCGCACTTACTCGCACTTACACGCGCTTACACACACTTACACGCACATTACAGTACTTTCCAATATAATTCGATATAATACTTGATAATATTATTATTATTAATTAATTCAATTGGACCTTTTACGTAAAATCCGAGAGGTTTATAATAATTAATTAAATGTGTTCTTATTTTTTTATCTTTGAACATTAAGAATTTACTTTTTTGAAATTTTATAGGGTAATCAGAACTATTATTAACAAAATCCAGTTCATTTGAACAATCGATGATATATTTATATTTAGTACAAACTTTTCTTGTTTTTGAATCAATTGTTTTTGATAACATGTTGACAATAGTATCTAATTGTTCTGTTGGAAGTAAAAGACTTTGAATAAAATCATCATAAGCTGAATTATAATTTAACACATATGTATCCTGTAATTTTTTTTCTGTTGGTAAAGTTGTTGGTGTAATTGACGTACTGTATTCCCACCCATTAATAATATTTGACTGCATTTTATATAAAATTCGATGTATCTTTAAATAAATTACTTTTTACTTTTTACTTTTACCTTTTTTTCCTTTGTCTTTATTAATCTTTTCTTCGGATTCAGACTCTGATTCTGATTCTGAATCTAACTCTTCTATTTCGTCTTCTGAGTCTGATTCTGAATCATTAGATTCAGAATCGGAATATTCAAAATCAGATTCAGTAACCAGTTCTAATTCATGTGTTACATCTGATGTCTTTGTTGTATTAATTTTGGGGAATAAATTTTCAAGAACACATAATTGTTCTTCATTAAATTTATCTGGTAATACTGGTTTAAATTTAACTATAAGGTCACCATATTCATTTTCAGAACCATATATTGGCATACCATATCCTTTTAATTTTCGGTAACATTCTAATTCATCTCCAAACACATTAATCTGAGTCGAATTAATATTTATTTCTCTTCCATCTAAATGTGTAATTGTCATATTACAATCATATGCTTCATATAGTGATATATCTTTTTCTACAATTAAATTATTATTTTCTCTGTCAAAATCGTCATGCTCAGCACAGCACAATGTAATAATAATATCACCCGTTTCATACCCCTCTTTTTCATCTGCTTGTTTATTAAATGTTAAAACTTGTTCATCAAACATACCCGATTCAATATTGATTATTATTTTTTTCTTTTCATCTACAACTTTCTTTGTTTTACCGTCAGAAATAAGTCTTTTTCTTCTAACCGCTAATCTTTTAGTCTTACCGGAATATAATTCTTCTAACGTCACATTTAATGTAAAATGGAGATCTTTTGTTTTTGGTGCTAATGAATCCATTTCTGAATCGGACCCAATTTCCTCTATTTGACTTCCGAGATTTATTTTTGAATTCTCCCCCGGAACAATATTCTCACACATACTACCAACATCCGCCATATTTCCAGATGTCATTTTTTCAATAAAATCAGGAGTTACCATTTTAGAAACCGATTCAGTTACCTGCGATATCATCTTTGACATATCCATACCATTTAAATCTCCATGTTCTTGATTTTGTGTAATATTTGATGCGACCTGTTGAGCCATTTTTACAATCTCTTGCATATTAGCACCGTCCATTTTATGTTTCTTAATTATAAAAAAATTAATCATTAAAACGCGTTATTATTTTAATTATTAATTTTTTTGGATTTAATACTTTCAACAGATTTAATACTTTCAACAGATTTACACTTTTGATTTACACTTTTGGTGGATTTACACTAAATTCGGAGTCTCTGGATGCTTGAAGTGTATCCATATCAAGCTTTCCGTCTTTTTCCTCAGTCCATGTTGGAAGACCCTTAGACATATCATCTGCATCTAAGGACGAAAACAGTCCATTTGAATCAACTGAATCATCATCTATGGTAGAATACGTATTACTATTATTATTTTTATTATTAAAATTCAAATATTCCATTTCATCTTTGCTAAAATGGTCAAATACTTTCTTTCCTAATAAAACATCTTTTCCATTTATAACTAAACAGGGTATGCTTGTAACAGTTGGTGGTAAATTTCGTTCCAAAGATATATCTATATATTTTATTTTAACATCTTTTGGTATAAATTGTTTCAATTTTTCACAGGCTTCTGATTGCGGGTGGTAAAACAGTAATAGTGTATCACTCATTTTAATTTATGTTTTATTTATTTAATTTTTTAAAACGACATTTAAATTAAATAAATTAAAGTAAAGAATAAAAAGTAAAGAATAAAAAGTAAATTAAAAAAAATAACTTATATTAATGAATTATAACATTATTATAGTAATATTAATTTTAATTGCGTTATTTACAATTTTTAAAAAAGAAAATTATTCAAGAATAATACCTCGATATCCAAATACTCAATGTTCTGGTAATACATGTAAATATCCTTCTACAAATAATAAACTAAATACTCTTTGTAATAAAGAAGTTGCGAAGTATCAATATGGTGATCGATTTATTAAAAATCCAAATAAGTATTTAGAAATGGTCGCCCGATTACTTGATGATTTATCAAGTAGCTCAAAAATGGACAATTATAAATTAACTGATAAAAATTTTTTAGGTGATCCAGACTATTTAACACAATTTATGAATTTGAAAGTAAATAAATTAATTCAAGATAAAGAATATTTACAAAAAAATGGATCATGGAAATACGAAAATTTTTATATATCAGAACCAACTATTCATTATTATTCAACAGATGAACAAAATATGAATGTATTTAAAATAATTTATACACTGGGTAATCCTCTAAGATCATCATATACAAGTTGTATAGCATTTATAAAGGAATATGGTGAGCAAAGTGGGAAATTGGAAATTGTTTATACCACATTTCTAAATGAATTTGAAACTAAGAATAATCAAAGTGATTTAGATGTAATTCCAAAAGAAGCTCTGGATTTTTCTTTCTTAGGAACATTAGCTAATATTGATACTACTAAATTTGGTAATTCAGGAAATTATTCAGGTATTAATGATATATATGAAAAACATGATGAAAAATTAAATATTAAAGCTGATATACCGGATGAATTTAAAGAAAATGATTTTAAAGTTCAAATATTACCACCATTATTTGGAAATGGTGTAATTGATTATCCGGAGAATAAGGAATTAGATATTAGCGCCTTCTTCTAGTTACAACATATGATACACCCACTTTTTTTTCTTCGGTTGTTGGTACTATCGTAGGTGTAGGTATTGTTTGTGTTTTATTTTGAGATGAGTCATTTTGTTTATTCAAAATCAATTCATCCGCTTTTTCTATTAAATCTTTAAATTTTTCATAATTTATTTTAGATGCTTCTTTTATAAATTTTTTTAATAATTTGTAATCATTATGTTCAATCCCGTATTGTAATTGTAATTTTATATAATTTTCTTTTAGCATAACATTTGGTAATATTTTATTATATTCATCCATTACAGTTTGTAAATCTATTTCCCCCACTATTTTAGTTATTAAATTATTTAAATCAACTGAATATTGAAGTGAATATACTTTTGCGTCTTTTGATGCAGGAAATTCTTCCATTGATTCGAATGTGCCTGTTTCAGATTCAATCCATGTTGAATATGAAAGTTCTGCCATGGTTGAATAAATTATTTGTTTAGTTATTATATTATCATTATTTCCCGAATTTAAATATTCATTCATTAAATTAATTTCTGGTATCATGGATTCTCTAATTTTAAACTTTTTAGTAATTATTTCTGAATTTTTAAATGTATATTCGGATTTAAGTAAGTAATAATAAAAAATTTTAGGAGGATTATTTAAGAAATTGTAATTATCATTTGATATAGTAAAGGTTATATATTCTAAAATTTCAGATGTATAAAATTCACGAATAGTTTCAGAATCTTTTTTGATTTTAGAATCTAATGAATAAATATAATCTAAATCCTGAGAATCATAAATAAACATATTATCATTTGACAACAAATACTTTTTACCTTTAATCAATTGTCTACCAGACACTCTTTTATGTGAAATTGTTATACGTGGAAGCCGAATTGTTTTATAATTTTGTTCTTTTAATTCTTTTAATTCTTCCGGTTCTTTTAATTCCGGTTCTTTTAATTCTTTAATTATTGGATGAACATCATAATATTTTTTATTATTAGAATAATTTACATTTTCAGATATAGGGGTCATTTTTGTCAAATTCTTTGTTTTTTTTAATTTTTCTGAATAATTTAATAATTGTTGTTTTTGTTCTAATGCGAGTAATTTTACATCAGAAATATTAAGTTTTCTAATGAAAGAAAGTCTTGATATATAATCATTTGCCTGTTTTTTAGCTATCTCCCACCGTTTAGTTTTTGAATAGTCTATCTTATCATTATCTTTTTTAAATTCAATTGTATCAATAGAAATATCAATATTTGTTTTTTCTGATATATCTAATAAATCTGATTGAACACATTTATTTTTAATATATTTACATTTAATTTTATTGATTGAATATGAATTTATATCATTACAATCAATTTCATTATTAAACCTATTGCACGGGTCAAATAAGTCTTTTGCGCTTCTTTTTATAAATTTAGAATTGACTCCTTCTCTAAATATTTTAACTTTATTTATTGTATCATTATACTCTACAAATATATACATAGTTGAATGAATAAATGTTGTCATATCAGAATCTTCAAAAATTGCTGGACCTTCTATATAATAATATTGACTTAATTCTTTGAATTTTGAATTATAAATAGGTATATAATTATCTGTATATTTAAATGGTACAGCATATTCACGAGAAAATGTATCTTTATATACTATATAAACATCGCCGGGTGATTTAACACCAAGTCTCTCGCGGTAAATATAATTAACAAATGATAGATATTGTTTTGTTTGAGTTAGTTTTGTGTTATATTCAGGAATTAATTCTTGTTTATATATTTTTTCTGTATCATTAGAATATTTTCGTATCTTATCCATACATTCTTTATATAATGAATACACTTTAATAGATTCTGTATAATCAATTTTTAAAGTTGTAGCAAGAGAATATATATCGTCATCAGTATAATTTCTTACTGGTTCTCCAAAATCATCGAAATCAATATTTGAATAAAATGCGGGAAAATTACCCCCGTATATATATTCATTTATTCCAATTATAATATAAGTTGATATATAAAAAGTATTTCCATTTATTATTTTTGGTATAATATTTGTTAACACTGGGCAAATATATGTATTATCTGCGATTGAATGCATTTTATCTTTTTTATCATTTTTAATTTTCAATATTACTAAATTAATCGCGTTAATAAGTATTTTTCTATAATTTAATTGTTCTTTGTTTTGTTGTTCTAATAATGCGGTTTTATACATTTCTAATTCAGAAAAACGAAATTTATTTAAATATTTAGAAAGTAATTCATTTATATTTTCTTCTTTTAATATAATACTTCCGAGACGGTTAATATTTATTAATTCCATATCTCCTTCTTTGATTATAAATTCGGTAATTGTAGGAATAATATTTTTATAATCTGTTATTAAATCACACAATGATGTATATGACATTTTAATTAAATTTGTATATTTTTTATAATCATTCGGTCTTTTTGAATATGAATAAATAATGGATTCTGTTATATCTACCACTTCTTTTACTGAATTTTTATTTAAATTACATTTATTAAATATTTGATATAAACTTGCTCTTGTTTCAACTCGTAATGATATATCAGCAACTCTAAATATTATTCTCGACGGTAATCTGTTTCTGTGGGTCTTTAAAAATTCTAATTTAACTCTTGTGGGGTTTTTACCAAATGGAATAATTACATTATGACATTCTAATAACGATTTATTCCATTGTTTATATTCTAACATTTGTTCGAATATTTCATTTACTTCTAATTCTGATAAATCAATTTTATCTTTTTTAAATTGAATTATATTATCATCAATTGATAATAAATAATCTTTATAAATTAAATATTTATCAATTTTTGGATTCCATGATTTAATATAATCAAGCGTTTTTTCCGGGTTTGTATAATATTCTTCTAAATCATTTGTGGGGATTATAAATGGTATTTCTATATTAATTAAATAAATAAATGATAATGTTCCACTAATATAATTTTTAAGAGAATCAGAATATTCTTTGAAAATAAATATAATTCTATAAATATTCTGCAAGTAATCTGTGTTTGAATAATTAAATATATCATTTTCTAATGTTTCTATCAATTCATTATTTTCAGGATAAAAATCTAATATGTATTCTCTTAAAGTGTTTATACCCGATTTTCTTTGTTCTTTGATATATTTACTATTATTAATTAAATCAGATACAGAGTATTTACCCTCAATGGTTTCTTCGGGGTCTTTTCCGGTTTCTAAATAATTTTTAATTTTTTGAATTTTAATATATAATATATCAGCACTTTTAAAATACTCAGCATTTTCAAGTTTTATCATGTTTTTAGTAAGTATAATCAATAAATCAGATAAATAATTTTCAAAATTTGAATATCTTCTGATCAATTTAACTGAAACACCCGCAGTATATACATGTAATTCCCATACTTTAACCAGGTCAGTTTTATTTCCCGGCAAATTTTCATTTTTTAATTGTGTATATAAATCGTCTGATAACGGCTTAATAATATCATAATATTTTTCATCAATTTCAACTGTATTAATATCTTTTTTAAAATACTCTTTTTTAAAACTAATAGATGCAACTGAACCTTTTTCTGTATATTCTTTATACTTTGAATATTTTTCTTTTTTTGGAATCTCTTTTATTTTTAATAAAAAATTACCTTCAACCGGCAATTCTAATTCTCCGATCTTAACTGTTTTAACTTGTGTAAATATACCACTAACTTGTTCTAATGCGTCCGGTTCAAAAAATGAACTTGTAAAATCTTTTGTTATTAATTTTAGAGGAACTTTATAATATTTAGCTTCTTCGCCGAGTATTTCTTTTAATTTATCATAAGATTCAGGATATTCTCTAAACTTCATGACTGGTATTGAATTGTTTTTTAAATTTTCAATATAACTAAATTGTTTTCGGATATTAATATCACTGTTATCAATACAATCTAATAGTTGTTCTCGACTATTTTTTTTTAATTTTTCTCTCAAAGTTTTAATTGTTAATTCATAACTTGGGTCCATGATTAAATTAATATTTGTATCTTCTCGCTTTTTTAAATTTAATAATTTAAAATTTACCGGATTAACCATTTTCCACTCTACATAATTTAAATTATCTACGGATAACTCTGCACGTTTGTAACCAGGAATATATTTTTTTGCTTCTTCTTGTGCCTTATGTAATTGTAATTTATAGTCAGAGTATGTTTTAATGTAATCGACAATTTTATTTTTAGGTTTATCTGGCCAAATTATATTATATTTATTTGCTATTCCTCTTAGATATTGTTCATCTGACTCTTCTAATTCATTTACTTCTTCTTGTGCCTTATATAATTTTACTATATAATCAGAGTATTTTTTAAAAGATTCCACGTCATTCCATTTAGGTTTATCAATTGATATTATGTTATATTTTTTTGCTATCCGTTTTATATATTGTTCTTCCGGAGTATTTAATTCCTGTAATCGGGTTATTTCTTGTTGTGCTATATTTAATTTAAATTTATATTGATTGTATTCTTTAATATACTCGATTTCTTTCTTATTCGGTTTATCCGGCCAGACAATATTATATTTTGTTGCTATATCTCGTAGATGTTGTTCTTCTGACTTTTCTAATTCATCTATTTTTTTTTCAAATGTTTCTGGTAATACAGATTCTATTTTTATACTTCTTTTTGAATATGCTTCATTTTCATTTAATATTGATAATTCAAATTTAATTAAATTGTAATATTTTCTATTATAATCTAACTCATCAATTTTATCTTGTACATATTCATCTTCTAATTGTTTTTTACTACTATTAATTTTTGCGATACGTTCAGTATCTATGTCTGATAGTTCAAATTTTTTATGTGATAACGCATTTTTATAATCAATCATTAACTTTTCATGTTCAAATGTATTATCATCTATTTGATTAGTTTGAAATAATAAATTTAATATATCAGAATAATTTGTTAATAAACCATCATCATCTAATTCAGTCTGTTCTATATCAGTATCTTCATCTGAATTATTATATTCCGAATCGTCAGATTTTTCGTCATAGTCAGAATAATCACCCATTATAACTTATTATTATTTTAAAAAATAAAAAAAAATGTATTAATAAATGATAACTATTTATCTACTTGAAAATTGTAAATATTGTAAAAACATATATTCTTATATAAAAAAAAATCCGTCCAGACACATATGTGTTATTTATCTATCAAGAAATGATTTAGAAGAAATAAAAAAAACAAAAGAATATTCATTATTAAATGAATTTCCCGTCGCCTATATGGGTAATCCCAATAAAAAAGGAATGCCCAGAAAAAATGCAAAAAGTTTTTCTGGAACAAAAGAAATAACTGAATTACTTTCCTATAATTTTACTAAAAATAATTTCGGAAATTTACAAGGAAATATACTTAATTTTAACTATCCAGAAGGTAATATGGGTAATATACATCAAAGGAATAACCATACTTGTTTCAATAGTAATTCCTGTCATGTAATGGATAGACCATATGGACAATGTGATAATCAATATTTATTAAAAAATGTTCAACCAAAAACTTCAAATCCGATTAGAAGTCATATACCTGTTCAATTTGGTACAACACCGGGAACAAAAGAATGGAAACACGAAAGAGATACTAAATCAGCTGTTCCTGAAAAAATGATACATAGTCAAAAACAAAATAAATTGGTAAATATTCCAATGAATTATAAAGATAATAAGTTAAATAAAACAAATTGTAATTACGGTAAATATATAAAAAGTCCCGTCAATGATACGGCACCTTTTTTAACATATGCAGCTGGTTCAAACACAATCTCTCGTAAAACCGGTGAACCTTATTTTCCTATTCAGAATCCACAACAAATACAAAATTCTCCGGACGCGTATTTAAATACTAACTTAAAACAGTATTTACAAGGCACAGATTTGAATTTAATGAAAAATGGTATGTCGAAATACGGAGATGTGTTAGTACAAACCGCATTTAATTCATCGCAAGGTAATTCAGGTGTTGCACAATTATGGAAACCAAGACAATTTATTGATAATGGAAATAGTTATGGTAAGCTGAAACCTAAAAAGAATAATACCTCGAAATTTAATACTCTAAAACCTAAAAAGAATAATACTCTGAAACCTAAAAAGACCAATACATTAACATCTCCGTTGGGTATAGAAATAAACTTTGGAAATTAAAATAATACCTTATTAATAATGCCGAAAGAATTTTGGGATTTTCCAGAAAATATAAATTATACTAATGTAATTATAAATAATAATAGGTATAAAGTACTTTATAAATATGATAACTATAACGATGCAGCTATATTATTAAATAGTATTAGAAATTTAATAGACTCAATATGTAAATATTTATATGTAAATTATTATAAGTATTCTATAAAAAATCGAGAATATATAAAGTGTTTTTTAAGTATACACAACGGTAATTATTTATTATCAGAAATGCAACTTAATACACCATTTAACGGACTTAATAAACCTAAAAATATTTATTTATCAAATGAGATATCGATAGGAAAAGACCATAAATTAAGAGCAAAAAATCGAGATATATTCTTAACAATTCGAAAGACAGACGGTAAATTTAAATCAGATAATAGTATTTTAAAATTGGTTATACATGAAATTACTCATACCATGTGTAACCACGTTAGATGGAGAGACGACGATCACAATGAAGATTTTGATAATTGTGAAAAATTAATAATATCTACTCTTAAAGAACTTTAAAATGATGTAGTGTCTCTTTTGCAGAAATCTGTTCTGCGTCTTTTTTATTTTTTCCTATTCCACATTTATATTTAACAGAGTCTACGATACACACAATTTTAAATGTTCTATTATGAGGAGGACCATTTGTTTCTAATATTGTGTAACTTGGTGTATTTCCATATTTAGTTTGACAATAACGTAAAAGAATATCTTTATAATTGTCATCTATTAATAGTTCATCAAAATTAATAAATTTTTCAATAATTGATATTATAAATTTTTCTGCATAATCGAAACCCAAGTCAAGATAAATAGAACAAATTAAGGCTTCTAAACAATCTTCTAATATATGATCATTATTTCTCCCATTTATATTTTCTACTTTTATATTTAAAATCAAATATTTATTTAAACCTAATTTTTTTGCAAGATAAGCAAGATTTTTTCCATTAACTAATTTAGTTCTAATTTTAGTTAAACTGCCTTCTTGACTATTGGGATATTTATTAAATAAATATTTTGCAACGGTTAGACTTAATACTGAATCACCTAAAAATTCATATCTTTCATACGATTCTTTCATATAATCCGGATGTTCATTATTATCTTTCGCTGTTTTTACTACACTTTTATGAACAAACGCTTTTTTATACTTAGTAATATCAATTGGTTTCATTCCTATTATAGTTTCTATATCTTTTCTTGATAACACCTCATGATTGATTGCCGATTGCGTAATACTAATTTTAGTATCATGCGATGAGCAAGAAGTAGTATCATCACAGTATTCTAAATCACACATTATTAATTATAATTATATTATTTTTTTAAGTAATTACTATTTTGTAAATTTATCTATATCAGTAATTAATTTTTACAAAATAATAATTACTTAAAAAATAATAATTACTTAAATAAAAACGTTATAGCTTCAATGAATTATTTTACCGAAGATGAAAAAAAATCAAGAGAGATTTGGGATAACGCAGTAGAATACAGAGACCATGATAAAATTGAAAAAGAAAAAAAAGAAAAAGAATCAATTTCACTTTTTAAATTTCAAAATTGTAAAATATGTAATGTACCAGTTAAATTATCATGTAAATATGGCGGTGATTACCCATTGTGTTATATACACCGCGACCCGAATGATCGAATTAAAAACAATACGAAAAAACATTACCAAAAAGAATAATACTAAAAAGAATATAATATAATTAAAATATACTATGTAATAATAAATGGATAATAAACAATTGTTTTTATCACATACCTGGAAATATGATAATTTAAATAGAAATACTCATTCACGAGTTAAGAATATTGGAGACATTTTAAAAAAGTTTGGATGGACAACCTGGTTTGATGAAGATGACATGAAAGGTAATATAGATGCTTGTATGGTTCGAGGTATTAAAAATTGTGATTGTGTTATAGTATGTTTAACTGAAAAATATATAGATAAAATAAATTTAGCATCTAATAATACAACAATTCGCGATAATTGTTTTAAAGAATGGACATATGCAAATTCTATAAATAAACCAATTATACCAGTTATATTAGAAGAAGAAGTTAATACATCAGAAGGAAAAGGTATATTAGATATGTATCTTGGAAATATGTTATACACTGATTTAAGTCAAGATATTAATCATTTAAGTGTAACTAAATTAAATGATATGTTGTTAAAATTAAATTATAAACCAAGATATAACAATACTGTACATACAGACAAATTAAAATTAATTAAAAACCGTTTAGTGTTTAATTTATTACGGTCCACAATTAAACCACAATTATATGATAAATTACCTTCATTGAATAATCGGCGTTCACTTCAACCAATTGAACCGAGTTATCCAAATTTACAAAACAGTAATTATCGTCAACGTAGATATAAAAGTACTCCAAATTTTATTAATCTTTAATTAAAGTAAATACTTCATTTCCGGTGTCCCAAATATGTTCTAAAATTGTAAAATACTCTAAAAGCATCTTTTTCAATTCAGTTATTTCAAATATATAATAATATCTTGGTATTTTTCTCCAATTAACTATTGTATCTCCAAAGTGTGTAAATTTTCTCCTTGTTTTATCCGGTTGTTCTTTGGACCACACTGACATCAATATTTTTCCCCCCGGTTTAAGCACTCTACTCATTTCTGATAATGCTCGGTGTCTTCTTTTTTCTGTACTTAGGTGATGAAATGATGCTATACTTATTATATTGTCAAACATTCTATTTCTGAATGGTAAATAAGACATATCACAATTAATAACTGAATTTTCACACTTTTTTAATTGTTCGATTGATATGTCTATACCGACTGTATTTATTCCTTTGTACATTAAATTTCTTCCTGTACCACATCCAATGTCTAATATTGTACTATTTTTTTTAATTTTTTCCATAAATGTATCTGTCCATTTCCATGTGTAAATTCGTGTAGATTTAAATTCATCTGAAATTAAATTATAACTATTTTGTACTAATTCAGTTTCATTCATTAAATAAAACTGAATTATTACTTTAATTACTTAAATTACCTAAATTACTTAAATTACCTAAATTACTTAAATTACCTAAATTACTTAAATTACCTAAATTACTTAAATATAAAATATGTAATTAATTTAATGAAACCTGTATATGATGGAACAACATCAGATTTAAACATTTCTTCTAAATATATAAATTGTGATGATGTATTATCTACATTATTAACTTGTGGCATAAAATGTACCGTGATACCACATAAGAGTGTAATTTGTAATAAAAATGATTGTTGGATTGAACCTGGTTGTTCAGTTAAATTAAATGGTTTATCACATAAAGAAATTAATCATAAAGTATGGAAACCTCTACAAACACAATTTAATTTAAATTGTGCACATTTACATATCCACGGTTATTATATTGGTTGTATATTAGATTTTATAAGACCTACTGAATGTAAGTAAAAATTACTTAAACAGTTTTTGAATTAATAAATATATTAGAAATCATTCAATGTACTCACGTTATAATAAAATGAACTATTTAAGTATTCTTAAAATGAATCGGAATTTACATACAATTCCACTCTCTCATTTAAATTCACCTGTATTAGATTCAAAAGGACTTGTTAAAGTTATAGATTGTATGCCGAGAGTAATTACAGATGAAGCAAAAAGTTTAATGTGTGATTCCGCAATTGTTCAGGCGGCGAGAGTGTCTTATTCTCAGGGATTAAAAGATAACCAGACAGACAGAAAATTAATTCATTATCTTTATAAACATCGTCATTCAAGCCCATTTGAGATGGTGAAATTTAAATTTCATATTAAAGCGCCGATTTTTGTTGCAAGACAATGGTTTCGACATCGGATGGGTAATTATAATGAAATTTCTGGAAGATACTCAGAATTAAATCCCGATTTTTATTTTCCAATCAAACTTCTTAATCAAAGTAAAGTAAACAAACAATTGTCTGGGGTGAACGATTTATTGAAAAACGATATTACAAAAAAAATATTTTATGATTATATGAATAATAGTTATTCGCAATACGAATTATATAATAAATTAATTAAATTAGGTGTATCTCGTGAAATAGCAAGAATTGGATTACCACAAAATTTATATACAGAATTTTATTGGAGTACTGATTTACATAATTTATTTAACTTTATTAAACTGCGTGATTCAACTAATGCACAAGGAGAAATTAAAGAATATGCTAAAATAATTAAAAATTTTATTACGGAATTGTGTCCTGTATCAATGGAAGCGTTCGACGAATATAAAAATATAAATTTATCTAAAAATCAATTAAATGCTCTTCTATTAAAAAATACTCATAATTTGAAAGGTTTGGAATTTGATGAATTATATAATATGAATATCAAAAAAAATACTGACCTGGACTTATTTTTACTTTAATTAAATTTTTACTAATTTTTACTTTAATTCAATTTTTACTTTAATTCAATTTTTACTTTAATTCAATTTTTACAATGATAACCACACGTGGGTATATTTATAATTTGAATGTAAATGAATTAAAATAAAAATATGTGATTATATAAGCATGTCCAATTTACCGAAAGATAGATATAAAATGGAACACGAACTCCCGGATGAGATATTACAATATATATATGAGATGAATAAAATAAATAATTATGTAATTATAAAACCCAATAATATTGAAGAAATTGAAAAAGTTTTAATGAATATAAAAATAATTTGTCATCATCAGCCTTTGAACAAAATTGATAAATTTGATAAAATGAGATTGATTCAAAATTTATACACGTCATATTTTAATACAGAGATGTTACAATACCCAGATAAATATACAACTTTAAAGGGTGCGTTTGATTTTGACAATGGTAGTAATCTGTTTTATTCATTATATAGTATTTTAAATAAAACACAAAAAAAAAAATTAATAGATGGATATTTAAAACAAAAAAAAATAAATATTAAATTTATCGATAATACTGATGATATGGTATATATATTAACAAAACAAAAAAGAATATTTACATTAAGTGATTATAAAGCAATGTTAATATATGTATTGTATAATTATCCAAATTTAATATGTAATAAATTATATAATTATTATTTAGAAAAATTAAAAAGATATAAAAGATTTAGTTTATAACCGTGGTACTAATGTATTCAAATATTTAAACTATACTAAGAATGTTCTGATTTACAAAATAAGTATAACTGAATTAAAGAAATTAATCATTTTTAATTATAATAATGTTTACTGGAATAATTAAATATATAAAAAAAATTAATAAAAATAATAATATAATTACTCTTGAATTAAATGAACAATTTTTTGAAGGACAATATATATGTATAAACGGGTGTCGCTTACAAGTATCAACTGTAAATGAAAATAATTGTTCTTTTATAATAAGTCCAGAAATTGAAAAGACTTCTTGTTTTAAACAAATATGTAATATAGAATTATTTAATTGTCTTATAGACTCCGGTGACATTATAGAAAATGAATATAATATTACAGGAAATATAGACACAATCGGACTAATTAAAAATAAAACTGAAACTGAATTAGAAATAATATTTGATTCTAAATATTATGATTTACTTTTAGGAAAAACTCGGGTTGCAATCGACGGAGTAAGTTTAATAATAAATAAATTATACGATTATTATTTTACTGTAAAAATATATGATTCTATAATTAATAATACCATAATTAAATTTTATATAATCGGAGATATAATTAATATCGAATTTTACAATTGTATAATAGTATAAATTAAAATAAATTATAATATAAATGAGTAATTTTGGTGTAAAAAGAATTAGTTTTAATACACATTCAACGTCAGACAATGGACACCGAGAAGAATTAGTTAAAGAAAAATTAATACAAAAAACAACATCTAACCCAACTATTTTACGACTATTGGAAGACATAAAAAGAAAAAAAAAAGCAGAAGTTGAACAAAATATAGCACAATTAATAGGAATAAAAGTTCATCAATTGGAAGTCGAAAATGTTTCTGATCAACTTACTATAAATATTACATTTTATGTATTAAAACATTATAAGAATCCAGAGTTAAAAACAATTGAACAATTTCAATATATTAAAGAAACTTATATACAAGGAGCAGCAGATCCGATACTTAAATTACAAATAATTAATATATTTAATAGTTTAGAACCATTAATTAGACAAATAATTAATATGAGAAAATCATTACAAAGAATAGAAAAATCGCATATTCGTTTTAATACACATTCAATGTCAGACACGGGATTAAAGGATTTAATTAAAGAAGCAAAACCAAAATCTGTTGCTGTCCTCTCTAAACCTGACTCCAAAATCAAAATAAAACAGAGAGAGTTATTACGTGATGAGTATAAAAGAGAAAAACAAGCAAATAATGAACAACTAATATCAGAATTAATAGCTAAAAAGTTTTATGAAATACCGGAAGACTCTGATGAACTTACTCTTGATTTTACATACGATGTATTAAAAGCGTATAAGTATTCAGGTTCAAAAAATATTATACCGTTTCAAGTTATTCTGATGAAATATGTTAAAGCTGCTAATAAAAATGATGATATTGAATTTAAAATATACAAACTTAGTTTAATTTTAGAACCCTTTGTTAAAAAAATAATTAAAATGAGAACAGATTACAACAGAGCGATTAAAAAGAGTCATTAAGTATCAAATTAAAATGTTTTTAATCCTTATTTATTAAATTAATTAATAATAATGTGTTCATTTGAAAAAGAACATTGTGTAATATGTTTAGAAGAAGGAAATTTATTTGAATATAATCATTGTGGAAAATATAATGTTCACGAAAATTGTATAAATAATTGGAAAATAAATGACTGTTTTATATGTAGAGAATGTATAATTCCAGTTGAAAGTGAAGTAAGTGAAGTAAGAGAAGTAAGTGAAGTAAGAGAAGTAAGTGAAGTAAGTGAAGTAAGAGAAGTAAGTGAAGTAAGAGAAGTAAGTGAAGTAAGAGAAATTTATTGTTGTATAATATTAAAAAAAATTATTAAATGTATTAAATGATAATAATAAAATCTTATTATTAATTAATGAATTTAAATGACCATTGTGTAATCTGTTTAGAAGAAGGAAATTTAATAAAGTATAATCATTGCGGTAAATTCGATATTCATCAAAATTGCTTAAATCAATGGGAGTTTAATGATTGTATTATATGTAGAGAGAAAATAATTCAGAACTCCGAAGAACAAATACTATTAAGCGACCCGATAAGTAACACGTGGAGTATTTATAATTATTATTATATTTTAAGTAATATGTATTTAATACTTGGCACTTTAATTATAATAGCTTATTTAATATTTATATTTTCAAAAATATTACACGTTAGAATAGTTAATGGGAATTATGAATTTTATATTGTTTTTTAATTAATCACTTTTCTAACTGTTACGGTGTTATTGAATAATTTTTTTCATTTATATTAAATATAAATGAAATTATTTAAATCAAAAACTGATATTTATTTCTCTATTAAAAGAATCTCTATTATACATACTACACACAATTTAGAATATAGTTCATTGTTGACTACAAGTTGTATTCATAAATTAAAAGAATTTGGTTATAAAGATATAAGTACTATTTCAGTTTCTGGAATTTTTGATTTAATACCTGAAATTTGTAAATTATTTAAAAAAGATAAATATGATTGTATAATTCTTACTGATATTATATTAAACCAAGAACCAGCTTATAATACATATTTTATGAAGTCGTTAGAACATGGTATTTTAGAAATGAAAAAAAAATATAATATACCTATCATTAATGGTATATTAATCGGGAAAAAATTGGAAGATTTAGATATCAATAATGGAATACTTTGGGCAAAAAAAGTGAATGAATTAATCTAAATTAATTTATAGATTTCTTCTAAGTAATCTTCTAAATTTGGTTTTAATAAATTTGAATAATCAATTAACTTAGATGTATCCCCGTATGTTTGTGGTTGTAATCCATTCACTTTAATGGGGCAAGGCCAGTGTGTAGTTGTTCTTCTCGCATTAAAGTATTTTAATCTTTTTTCTCTTTGAGACTTCGTGTTTTTTGGATGACTCTTCGGTAAATAACATACATATTGAACAAGTCTTTCTTCGCAATTTGGATTCGAGTATCGATTTTGATGAAATGTTCTTGAATCCCATAAAACCAAAGACCCAGCTGGTATATTTAATATTTTTTTTGACTCTTTAATGTTTTCAAGATAATCATGTTCAATTAAATTCCAGTTTTTCGAGGATTTATCTTTATTTTTAAAATACTCTGAGTGTAATTTATGAGAACCATTATAAACAACAAGTGTTCTTTCTTTGTTATCTGTCAAAGAAACGAAACCTTGATAACAAGTAATTTCTGAATTATTTGATGCTTGGTCTGTATGAGTCCAAATATTATCTTTTTTTTTAGATTCTTTTTCAATATAACATGTCCCATCAAAAGACACAATTAATTCTTCGGAATCCCACAACTTTTTAAATACTTCAATTACCTTTGGTCTTGTTCTAATAAACCACGAGTGTTCTTGGTGACCAATTTCATGAAATTTATAAATACCATGAGGGTCAATAGTATTATGTAGTTTATCTAAATTTGGTATTCCATTTTTCCAATTATGAAAAAGTAATTTTGATTTATCTATTTCTTCTTTGGATAAAATGTTCTCAATAATACAATAGCCATTCAATTCAAGGTCAGTTTTAAATGTATCCATTTTTACAATGTTTAAGTAGTGAATACTAAATATATTATATTTTTGTTATTTTTGTTATTTATTCACTATTAGTTTGTCTTAATTGTTGTTGTAATTCTTGATTTTGTTGTTGTAATTGGCGTAGTACTTCACTATTTCGAGCCATCGTTTCCATTTGTTTGTACAGTTTTTTTTGTTTTTCTAGCCTTCTTCTTTGTTTCATTTGATTTCTCAGTATACGAAACATTTCACGTTTTTCTTTTGTTGTATAGTTTCTTGCACGACCAAATTCAGTTTTAGACTCTAATTCTTGTAATTCTTGTAATTCTTGCAATTCTTGTAATTCTTGTTCTAATTGTTCTTGTTCTGCTTGTAATTGTTCTATCATTAGGTATTGTTGTTCTATCATTTGGTGTAATTGTTGATTTTCTTGTGCAATTTGTGCGTCGGTTTTTGGACCAAGACCAAATTTATTTTTCCCCATTATAAAGTACTTAATATTTTATTTATTAATTAAATATTCACAAGTAATTCTTTTTTTCTTGTTTTTATTTTAGTGAAAATTACAAAAAAAGAATCATATTAAAAACCACATTATATATTACTTAAAGGAAAACTATTCATAATGAGTAGTGACAAAATTGAAAAAATCACAGATGAGTTTGTTAAATTAGATGTTAAAGATGATAGTATAAAAAAACAAAGACACGTAAATAAAAATTTAGGTAAAAATATAACTAAGGATCACAATAAAATATATGATGAAATTGAAAAAAGATCTGGCAAAACAAAAAAATGTACTTTTGGTCACAAAAGAGGAAGTAAGACTGGCGTAAAACATGAAGGTTGTCCAGATGTTCCTATAAGAAATTTTGAATTAAAAGGGGCATCTCTTAGTGAAGATAAAGTTATAATTAAAACTGGTGATGGATTACAAGGATTTTGTAAAAAATGTTCTCAACAAAGAAGAAAAGCAAGAATAGATAAAGAAAAATCAGAAAAAAAAGATAAAACCCCAGAAGAAATTTATGAATTATATATAGAAAAATATGATACTAATTTAAAGAACTGTTCTCGTTGTCTAAATTTAAAAAATTTACATGAATTTAATTTATCAATAGGAATGGAATGTGGATTACATAATATGTGTAAGTTATGCTCTTACGAATATGGATCATCTGTTGGTGATAGATGGATTATTTATATGCCTGATGGTAATTACAAATATAATAAACATGCAGAAAATGAACATGACGATCACATATTTCCATTATCACTTGGAGGTTCTAATGAGGAAATTAATCATCAATTGATAAGTTCAACTGAAAATTTAAAAAAATCAAATGATATAACATATTTTAATGGTGTTGATAAAATAAATCCAGAATTATTATCTTTCCGTTATAGAAATTCATTAACAGAAACTAATGACTTAGATGATTTGAAAATACGTTTAAATCAATATGTATATGATTATCTTGTATTTAGAAGCAATTTAGATGACACTGAATTATATAATCTATACAAAACTTATTGTGAAAAAAATAATTTAAGAAGAGATATTAACCGAGCAGTTAAAAAGTTTAGAGAATATTGTAAATTCAGACTTAATGTTTAATATTATAAATTTTATCTTCAAATCTTTTTTTTATTATATCAAATGTGTCTTTGTTAATGTCGCATAAAATACATTTTCTGTTTAATTTATCACCTACAAAACCGGTTGTCCCCGAACCACATACTGGATCTAAAATATAACTATTTTCGTTAGAATATAATTTTATAATTCGTTCCAATAATTTTTGAGGTTTTTGGGTAGGATATACTCGTGGATCTTTTGAAGTTCTTGTTATGGAATGAATATCAGTCCATAAATTAGATAAAGGTACTCCCTTATGTTCGTGCTTATAAATCTTTATATACATATTTTTTTGTTTTGGAGCAAAATGAATTCTATTTTGCTGAATTAATTCTTCAACAATTTCTTTTTTTTTCTTCCATCCATATTTATTTTCATAAACAATACTATCTTTTTCAATTGTGTACATATAACCACTTCTGGTTCTATCGTGTTTAAGTGCACCTAAACTATATTCACCAGCATCATCTTTGTTTTTAAATGCCCACACACTATTTTCATCAATAGGTGTATGAAGTAAATTAAATATATTATTTAAATTACTACATGCAAATATAACATCTATTACTTCACCTAATTTATTTTTAACTGTATTTTTTCCGTGACATCTTTTCCAATAAATTTTTTGAATTTTTTTAAAGTATTTTCTTAATACACTTTCAGCGATAAAACTATTTTCTGATGATATATGAAATACTAATGTTCCATTTTGACTTAACATAATTTCCAACTGTTTTATTAATTTATCTAACCATTCAATGTATTTATTATCTTTCCAAATATCTTCAAAACCAGTTTCATCATCTAAACTATTAATAGTAAATGTTCTATTTGTTTCATATGGTGGGTCTAAGTATATTAAATCAAATTTTTTTGGTGTATTAAACTCTAATATATCTATATTGAAATAAGATACATTATTATTAATATTTAATTCAATCTGATTCTTTTCAATATTTAATTTTTCATTTAATTTATCTTCAACTACTTTATCTAACATCTCTTTTACCTTACTTTCAACCACACAAGGATTTTTTTTATTTAAATGTTTTGTATAATGTCCTTTTTGACTAAATTCGTTTCCGCATTTTTCACAACTATAATTAACCATTTTTAGTTATACACTATATGTTTATTTTGTTTTTAAATAACTAAAATAGTTAAAGTTAATTCGGCGTTTTAAATGTCTAATGGTGTAAGAATACACAATTGATATTTTTATTTGAAATATTTAAAGCCATTATTTGGTCCATTACAAATTTATGATTCATACAAGGTATATCATTTACGAAAAGTATAACTTCTTGTTCTTTTATATTATAAAAATTAAAAAGTCCAGTTGATTTAATATTAATAATAATAACACCTGGTCCATTATTATTATTTTTAATTTTTAATCCAGGATTATATATTCCCTTAATGGGGCGCAATATAATTAAATTTTTTACTCTCAAAATCGGAATAATTTCTTCAAATTTGTGCATATGAATTAAATTATTAAATTCATGATCAATTTTAAATTCTAATATTAATTGCTTACACATCGGACATTTATTACTTCTTTTACACCATTCATATAAACAATCATAACAAAAGTGATGCATACATGACCCAACAGAAGCATATTTAATTGTATCTAAGCAAATTGGGCATTCAAAGTCCATTTAATAAATGAAATTTTATTAATTTATTATTAAATCTTTATAAGTAAAAATGATATTGTATTTAAAGAATTATTAAATAATATTATATAAATGATTAACCCCGTTGAAGAATATCTTCGGAATAATGAACATAAAAAAGTCTCGATTCGATATTTATCAAAAGAATTATCATTAAAAAAGAAAAAAACGGATTACTATATTCATAATACTTTGAAAATTCGAACAGTGAATCCGAGCGAAGTTGGTTCTGGTAAATATAAACTGAATGTATATACTTATTCACATTAATTTTTTTAAAAGTATACTATAAAAATTAACAAATTTTTAAATATATTATAATTATATATTTAAAAGTATAAATGTTAAAACACCAATTACTAAACTGTATGGAAAAATTAGCGTCAGATTCCGGATTGTCATTATCTGAATTTATAAATTACTCTGAAAATAAATTGTCTAAAAATAAATCAGTATTTCCAGAAATTCCAATCATTATAAATACAGACTCTAAAATTTATGTTAGTAATCTAAAAGTTATGCTGGCTCAAAATTTATACAAAGATTCCAAGGTTGTTAAAATGAGTGATGCTTTATCTAAAAAACTAAATATAGATGACCCACCTATTGGTTGGTATGCATCAGAAAAATGGGATGGAATAAGAGCAATATGGGACGGAAAACAATTTATTTCTCGGGGCTCTAATGTAGGTAATCCAAAAGTTTATACATATGTTCCTGAGTGGTTTGAAGACTTGATGCCTCCTGGTATAGCATTAGATGGTGAAATGTGGATTTCGCGTGGAGAATTTTCGAAGGTTAGTTCTCTGTCAAATTTAAAACCGGGTTCTAAATTAAATAAAAAAGAAATTAATTCTAAATGGGATTCAGTTGTTTATAAAGTATTTGATTTACCTGGTAATACAAAACCATTTGAAGAAAGAATGAAATTTTTACAAAGAATTATAGAAGACCGTAAAAATGTATGGGAACAAGAAAATGATACAAATTGTCCTTTACATTTTACAGAACAAGTTAAAATTGAAAGTATGGAACAATTAGTAAATTTATATACAAAAATTACAAAAGCTGGTGCAGAGGGTGTAATGTTAAGAGCTCCTGGAAGTCCATATGAATTAAAAAGAAGTAAATATTTATTAAAATATAAAATAAAAGAAGATTCAGAAGCAATTGTTAAAGAATATATTCCAGGAGAAGGAAGGCTAAAAGGGCTTCTTGGTTCTCTTCGGTGTGAATTATTAATTGATTCTAAATTAAGTGGTATTATATTTAATATTGGAACTGGATTATCAGATGAACAGAGAAAAAGATATTCCGAAAAAAATACGGAATTTAGTATTCCTATTGGTTCTATTGTATCATTTAGTTATATGGAATTAAGTAAAGACTCTGTGCCGAGACATCCAGTATATAGAGGATTAAGACATGATTATTCAGTGAAATCTGAATATTTAGACGTTCCTGAATTGAAAGTTCCCGGACTTGAAATTATTGGAATACAATTTAAAAAATTAAAAGAATATGGAGATTTTAATTGGATGATTAATCAATCAGATTATTCCAATTCATTATTTATATATAATGACGACACTGAATCTAAAAATAAATACACATCTGGTAAGGGAAATGCTATAATTAGACCATATAATCAGAATAATCCAGATATAGAAAGACCTCGTTCTGTTGGAATACCAACAGGAACCAGAAAGACTGGTGGATTTAATGAATTAAACAAATATACAAAAGACTTAATCGATTTTGCAATCGAAAATGTTAAAGATATTATTAAAAAGTATAATTATTCAACAATTTATTATTCGGCAGACTCTGATGGTCGATTAGGAACTGGTATATTTAAAGTAAATAAAGAAGTTATTGATTATATCACGAAAAAAATAAAATCATTAAATGATGATCGTGAATTAATAATTTATAATTTCAATATTTTAGTACAGGGGTTAGAATCTTCGAAAGAATCAAACTGGCAATTTAAAAAAAAAACATATAATGAAGTTATCAAAATACTTACAAATTCGACACATATTATCGATACTCCAATTAAATGTTTAAATATTCTTGTAGAAGGTGGAATATTAGAAAAAGAAGAAGAATATTATAATAAACACAAAGAATGGAAAAGTAAAGTAATGCAAAAAATTGACCAAATAATTAAAACGGGAAATTTATCACAAGTAGATAAGTACTTATCAGACCCAAAAGTGAATGCTATTTCAGAACTAACTAAAATTCCTGAAATAGGACCAGCCGCTGCTGATAAATTATACTCAAAGGGAATTGAAAATATATCAGATTTAATTATTGAATTTAAAAAACACCCGGAATTATTAAATTCAAAACAAGAGATTGGACTTAAATATTATAAAGACCTTGAACAACGAATACCGAGAGAAGAAATGAACTCTTGGAATGGGTTTTTCAAACAATTAATGGAAAAAACTATTAATGAAATGAAAAAAAAACCAAATAAGTATTCAATTGAACTTGTTGGAAGTTATAGAAGAAAAAAAGAAACAAGTGGAGATATTGATGTATTAATAAGTAGCGATAAATATAAAACTGAATTAATGACTTTATTCAAAAATAATTTATATTTAAGTGATATAACAAATGAAGAAATGACATTTAGTTCAGGAAATACGAAGTATATGGGTATAGGAAAAATTAAAACTGAATATCGACATATCGATATATTCTATTATTCAGAAAAAGAATATCCATTTGCACTTTTATTCTCAACTGGTTCGGGAAACTTTAATATAGAAATGAGAAAACACGCAAATAAAAATGGATATTCTCTAAGTGAAAAAGAATTAAAATACTTAAATAAACAACCTGTATCTGAAAAAGACTATTTATCTGATATTAAAAAAAAATATCCAGAAACAGAGGAAGATATATTTAAATATCTTGGATTAAAATATGTTAAACCAGAAGATAGACATTAAATATCCATGTATGAACCATAACCACCATAAAATTTTGTTAAATCCGGAGTAAGTTTATGTATAATCTTATCCTTAGATTCCATCTTAGTACAATCTAAGTCTGAACAAACATAGTGTATTTGTTGATTCTTTGGTTTATTTAGTTCAGATTTCGGTGTTCCACATACACAATCACCGTATTGAGATTCAAATTGATTATTATCGGGTAATTTTACAGTTTTTTTATTAATTTTTATTGTATTACCAATATTAGTTGGACTACATAAAGTTCCTCCCATAGATCCACAGTGGTCAGTTTGGTCATATGCACAGTAGTAATCACCCCCGCATACATCATTCATATAACCAGCTTTTGCTTCGCCTGTGTGTTTTGAAATGTATCTTATATCTGAGTTTTTTGAAAACAATTCACACGAATTGTTTGATACTCCCTTACAATATTTATCTGGGTGCCTTGTATCCTTGGGTACACAATGCAAATTTTTCTGTCTTATAATTTTTACTTCTTTTTCGTGTTCTGTTGTATTAGTAGGATCACTTAGAATAGGCTTCTTATAAAAAGGAGTAGATTTATTTGTCGTACAATATTTCAAATCTAAATTTTCAGATTTACATTTTGTACAATACACATTTAAACCAAGTATATTCTCTGTTTTTTTACAATTATGACATTGATTTTGTTCTTGTGGAGTACCAATAAATAACTCTTTTTTCATAGAAAGAAGAAGTATTAACAGTATTAATACACAGACTATTATTTTTAGGTAATTCATATTATATATATATATAAATTATTTTAATATGAATTAAATAAAATTATTATATTAAATGATAAGTGAAGAACAACAAGCCATCGATTCTATTAAATTTGATGATTACAAAAAAAAAATAGTCTCAGCATCATGGTCTACACATATGGAAACACTTATGAAAACGTGGGGAGAAAAATCGGCAGGACTTCGTTTTATGCATCATTCCGCATCAGATTATTGGATGGGCGTATCTAATAAATTAAGTCTATGTGGAATATACATATCAACTGCGGGAGCAATAATATCGTTAGTTGCGGCAAATGTAGATAATTCAGACACTAAAAATATAGCATTATTTACAGTTGGTGGTATTTCTGTAATTAGTAGTGTAGTTCAAAGTTTAAAAAAGTTTTATAATGCTGATGAAAAATCTGCTGAACACAGATCATCAGCTAAACAATTTGGTTCATTTTATCGTTATATGACTTTACAAATGGGTATGAGTAGCGAGGAACGCCTTCCAGCCAGGCAATTGTCTGATTGGGCATTAAAAGAATATGAACGGCTTCAACTGGACTCTCGTCCTCTTGGAAAAGCTCAAATATCCTTGTATAAAAAAATATTTAAAAATGCTAATCAGGCTGTACCTGATGGTTGCGAAGACACTTTTGAAATTATAGTATATAAATCACATGACAAAACAATTAACGAAGAAGAAGAGGAAGTAGAAGTAGAAGTAGAATAAGTAGTATTAGTAAGTCGTAGTAGTAAGTAGTAGTAAGTAGTAAGTAGTAGAATTTATTTAAGCTTTACAAATAGACTGAAATGTTAAACTTTCAGATAATGTGTCTGGATTAATTATTTCAGATAGAAGGTCACAAACCAATTCATTCTTGTCATCATTTTTCTTAGAATTTGGGAAGTTGTGATGATGAATAATGAATTGGTTTGTGGGCTTGGGTGTGGGCTTGGGTGTGGGCTTGGGTGTGGGCGTATGACGTGTGGGCGTATGACGTGTGGGCGTATGACGTGTGGGCGTATGACGTGTGGGCGTATGACGTGTGGGCGTATGACGTGTGGGCGTATGACGTGTGGGTCTACTGGTACGTTGGGTTGTTGAGTTTTAACACATTTCGATGTTCCCCAGCCACCGTTTGAGTTAAATTTTCCTTTACAGTCGCAATATTCATCATGGGAACACCCTTCAGTCTCATCCATCGATGGACACCCACAATATGTTCCTGGAATAATATTATCCCCGAATTTGTCCTTTTTTGTAAGAGAAAGAACGCTTAATATTAAAGCAACTATTGATGCCACAACTATAAATCCATATAGATACATTTCATCTTTCATTTTCATATTATAATAATAAAAGAAATAAAATAAAATAAAATAAAATAAAATAATACTAAATAATAGTAATGAATATTTCACTATTATTTATTTTTGCTTTGATAATTCTAATAATTATGGTTATTTTCAACAATTCCGAAACATTTGTTCCACCTAAAATCGAAGAATTAGATTTTATAAGAATGGGTGTAAAAGAAGACCCGGTAACAGAAGACCCTGTAATAGAAGACTCGGTAATAAATTATATTAATCAAGATGATTCAATCCCTCCAAATTATAACTTAAAAGAAAATAGAGACAAAAGTAATTGTTTAAATTCGGATTCAATATATAGAATTAATTCTGGAAGACAGCCGTTACAACAAGAACAATATGTAAGTATTTACGATTCTAATTTTGGTGGACTTCTTGGGACACAGATGGGATTAAAGTAAAGTAATAAAGTAAAGTAAAGTAAAGTAAAGTAATAAAAAGTAAAATAATAAGTAATTATATATTTATTATTTTATTTATTAATATTAATGGAACTTATAAGACCAAGTAAAGATAAGAATTCTGAATATTTCAAAATTAAAAAAGAATACTTGGAAGTAATTAAAAGTATAGCAGGTAAAAACGAATATTTAAAATATGTTAAAGAGTTTTCTATAACAGAGAAAACTCCCGATTCAACTTTTATAGGTGGTTTACCTATAACTCTTGAAAGAAAAGATATATTTAATATTATGTCAAAAGACATTAAAGGAAATTATAGATATTCAGTAACACAAAAAGCTGACGGTGTTAGAGTACTGTTATTTTCATGTTATAAAACAGAATCAGGAGGGAGGAATATGTGTTTTATTGATAGAAAGAATAATTTTTACACTTTAAAAGCGAGTAAGCGAGAAGATTTACCAACGATTAGTTCTAAATTACCTAAACTGTTAATAGATGGGGAGCTTATAATTTATGATAAAAACAATAAAACTACTACGGACCTTTCAACCAAATATTATTCAATTAAATCATTCTCATTTATGGCTTTTGATATTCTGTATGGTCCAATAAGTATAGACTATTCTGGAATATTTGATGACAAAAGACTAAATATTGGTAGTGAAGGAGCAATGGCTGGACCAATTGGGGGGTCGCGTTGGCCATATTTCAGAAGATATAATATACTTAATTTACTTATTGTCCCAAATGAATTAAATGATTATCGTGCTTTATTAAGTAATTCTTTTAAAGACTGTGATTGGTTTATTCCGGAGATAAAACCGTTAATTTTTATAAATGCATTACAAATTAAAAAACCTTTATATTCTGAAAATGGATTTTTCCAGAAAAATTTAAGTGAATTTAGAAAAAAATTTTATGATTTAATAAATGTAGATCGAATTAAAAAAATGGAATATATCCCAGTTAAATTAGATGGATTAATTTTCACACCTTTTAATACAGAGTATATAATAGGTGGAGCATGGAAACGATATTTAAATATTCAATATAAATGGAAACCAATAGAAGAACAAAGTATAGATTTTTTAATAGATTATTCTGGTAAAACTGTTGTGTTAAAAATGAAATCTGGGAGTGGTTATATACCTTTCACGGTTAAAAGAAATTTTCCTTATCCGGTTGAACCATTTCAAAAAGTTAAATCTGGAACAATTGGCGAATTTACCTTAGTTAATGACAAATTCAAATTAAAAAATATAAGAACAGACAAAACTGAACCAAATAGTAAATCTACTGCTATTAACGTATTTAATTCTATAAAAAAACCCGTAAATATAGATATCATTAAAATGTTTTTTATTATTGATAAATTGGATAATATTGGTATAAAAATGTTAATGCAATATTTATCCAAAAGTCAATTGATAAATTGTTCAATAAATAATAATAAAATGAATATTTTTAATGAAAAAAACAAATTAAGTATAATAAATAATTTAAATGAATTTAAGAAATATGATAATTATGAGTACGAGATTAGAATAGGATATATAGAACAAACTAAATTTCAACCGAATTTACCTTTAACTTTATATAAAAGAATTATGGATATATTGGTAAATAACAATTTTAAATTTGAATATTATGTTTTAAATGATTATTATAAGGATTCTGTAAGAAGCAGATATTTATATTTACAAGATTTAAAGTCTCAAACATTATTAAATTCAGTAATAAAAAGTAAAATAGATAATTATGACATTGACTTAAAATATATATATAATTTCGACCTCCGTTTTTCATTATCAAATGAAAAAAGTACGGATATTATAGTTCAAAATAATAATTATTCATTAAGAATAGAGAAAAAAAGAACTTCATTTAATTTAGGTATATTGCAGGTTGATTGCACAGAAATACGCAAGTTTAATTCTGACGATCTTACTTTTGGACCTTCAAGTTATCAAATCGAATTAGAAATTACTGATAGAAAAGCGGAATATTTAGAAATTAAAAAATTAATTACAGGATTACTTTCATTAATAAATTAAATTCGGTTACACAGAAGAATAAATTCAAATAAATTCAATTAATGGTAAAGAGTCATCTACATATTTAAGAATAAAGTCTGGACATAACCATATATAATCTGATTCAAGTTTATTATTTAAGAAAAACGATTCTTTAATTGGATTCAAAATTAATGATATATTATTCATTGTTTTGTGTGTAGTAATATCTGGTTTATCAACTTTTTCAATTGGTTGTAGAGGTCTTGATGAAAATAGTCCTGTCTGTATATTATAATCAAACTTAAATAATACATAATCGTTTATTTTTAGATTATTATTTTCCATAAATATCTTAGATATATAAATACTACTAAAATCAATATTAAATCCTGTAATTGGAGTATTATGTAATCCAAGAGTAAAGTAATTTGTTTTATCTTTTTTAATAATTTGTAAAACCAATTCCTTTTCTACAGAAATATCATTCCAAATTAATGGAACACCTTTTTCTGGAATAAATATTAAATTAGTTCCAGATGTTTCAATTAATAAATCCGCGGAGGATTTAATTACATTTTCTTCAAAAATATTAAATTCAATATTTTGTTCTGATAAAAAATACATCATTTGTAATTCATTTAATAATTCGATTTTATCGCTAAAATTGTTATTAATCTTTTTATTGTAATATAATAAATCTGTTATGTAATATTTATTTTCAGTTTTGAATCCATTAAATATAATAGTTTTATTTATATTTTCAGATAAACTATATTCTTCTTTATTTCCATAATAATTAATGTAATAACTTTCTTCCGGCGTAATAATTAAATAATATTGCTCAGAATCTTCTGGAATACTTGTTACATAAAATTTAATTCGCTTGAATATACTTATGTTATAAAATGTTAATTGTGAAATACTCTCAACATTGTCAATTAGTGATTTTAATTCTGTTAAATTTTGTAAATTAAATACGTTTTTTATTTTATCATTCTGTTTAATATTTTTAATTATACAATTTATTAATTTATCTTTTGAGAATGATTTTAGACCAGGAAAATATCGCGAATCTCTTTGTAAATCACCTCTATCTACTTTAAATATTTTACCTGTTTGTAAATCTTTAACCGTAAAAACTTTTGGTTTTACTCCCACAAAAGAAATAATTTCAACTTTTTTATAAGCTCCATTAATTAATACGTTTGTTATAGAACCAACAGACATACTTCCCGGTATTATAACACCACTTCCACGATCCTCATATTTGTTTACAGAGTATTTATTCTGTTCTGCTATATCTTTTGGAAATCCGCTAATTAAATATTTTTTAACAAGTTCTTCGGAATTTTTATTTTTTGAAGCACAACACGGATAATATAAATTATCTACTCCTTTTACTCCAATAAAGTCTAAATACTGTCTGGATTCAGGGCATTTACCTTTCCATGAATATGGGAGTGGTCTAAGCCCGGGATATCCTTGTCTGGGGTCTTTGGAACGACATACTTCTGTACTGGAATTTAGTCTTTTTGGTGGTTTATTTCCGGAAACGGTGTTTTTTGCTTCTGTTATATCTTCGACTAAATAATCTAAACTTGAATATACTAAATCTGGTTTAATATTAAATATATTAACAAAAATTCTTTGTACTAATTCAAGATATTTTATCTCTAATTTTAAATTTTCATGTGTTATAACACTTTTACATATATTATTTTTAATATCGCCAGAATTACAATAACTCATAGACATCTGAAAAGTTCCATGTTTATGTATTTGAACACTTATTTTAATTCCATCGATTGGTAGTATAATACATTTTATTTCTTCCCGCGTTTTTGTTTGATTCTTCGTTAATTTACCCAAAGAATGTACCCAATTAATTATATTTATTGATTCTGATTTGTTAAGTGGATTTATTAATTTAATTATTTGTTTTCCGTTGTTATTTTCAATTTCAGTAAATTGTCCTGGAATTGTTTTCCCCATATTACCATATGGACTAATTAAATCATTTAATTTATTGAAATAAATAGAATATTTATCTTTAATTTCCCACAATTGAAATTGGCTATTCATTGAATGAATATAACTATATTTATTTATAATAGAGTATTTATCATAATCACCGTTTATAGCACGATTAAATTCTCCTATATCAACATTTTCACTATCAGAATTAATCCTATCGATAAGAGTAGAATACAGTTTATTTCTATCAGATTCAGAATAAGGTATATTAATTAAATTAATTAGACCATTTTTACTTATTCGGATAGATGTTTTTTTATTATTATTTAATTCATATGTTAAAAAAATGTTATTACTAAATTTTGTTGTCGCTGTTGAATATTCAATTTTTTGTGGACCTCTCGTTTTAACTACATCAAAATATGAAATATTTGTTAATGATTTATCAGGCAGAACATCTCCGTTATTTATTTTAATATAATCCGGAATTAAACTATATTTATTAAGAATACTTTGAGTTAGTTTAGAATTTTCCCATAATTCTTTTAATTCATCCAGAGGACCAGAATATGAAGTATTTAATATAACATAATGGTATACCCCTTCTAATGTTAATAAAAGACTCTTTTTTTCTGGATATGGACAATTCTCAGTATGATACTGAGGACTAATATTATTACAATTATAACAATAACAAAAATTTTCAATTGGTCCAATTGGTGGTCTATTATAGCTGGTTGAATATTTAACATCTTGTTCCGTGATTCTTTCATTATATGTCAATTGTGTATATGCAGGTAATTCCGCAGTCTCGATTTGATTTAAAGAAGGGTCAAATGTATTATCTATTTTAAATGTATCTTTTAATGTATCTAAATTTAATATATAATTTGTAGTATTAAATTTATTAATGAATGCATTAATCCCATATATATTAATAGAACTTGGATTTATTATTTGTTCCATAACTTATTATTATAAAATAAATTAATTAAAATAATTAATTAGTTTAAAGTATTTAAAAAAATTAATTAATAAATAATATAAATGAATACAGTATTTACTGAATTTAACAATACACTCGACGAATTTGTAAATAAATTAATAAATCAATTTCCCGATGAATCTAAATTAAAAAGTTATTATAACACATTTAAAATTGCAAAAATGTATGATTCATCAGTACCAATTAAAATTTTTATGGGTGGATGTTTAAATTTTGAAACTCAAATTAAAACCCGGGATTCTGATTTTTTTGTTCATAGAAAGCAATTTGTAAATAAATTGAAAAATTGTACATCGTTTAGTGATGATATTGGATTAGTTAAATATTGGGAAGATTTAACAGACAAATCAAAAACTTCAATCTGGGATTATGTACAAACATTATATGTTATTGGAGAAATGTATATTAATAAAGATACAAGTGTTATTGATAAAATTAATAATATATATAATAATCTATCTCCGGATGAATTTGAAAATATTAATGACAACAATCAATTATCAGAATCATTAATATCAAAAATAAAATAAAATTATGTAATATACATGTCAGAATTCTGGTTAAAAAAACCAGCTATATTATTTAGTGACGGGTGTAATTTTAATCCATTTTCAAATGGGACTTTAAATGAAAAATTAAATACATATACAAGATTCACAATAATAACTGTATTAGTATTGTATTGTCTAACACAAGAATCTAAATATTTAATTGGAGGATTAATTGTTATCACATTAATTGTTTTGTATTATTTAATGTATAAAAAAGACAATTACGAAAATACACACTTTGATAATTTATTAAAAGAAGAACAAAAACCTTTAAGAAAATCTGATAATTTTAACACGAAAGAAAAAAGCAATAATCCACTTAAAAATGTTCAAATAACTGATTACGATAAAGAACAATTATATTCTAAATCGGATGACGATATTAAAATGAATAAATTTATTAATAATAAATTTTTCCGTACACAATCGGATTTTATATTTGATAAAGGAACAAGACAATATTATACAATGCCGAATACAAGTGTTCCAAATAAACAAGGTGAATTTGCAAATTGGTTATATGGAACAGAAGATAATTGTAAAATGGGTAGTGTATATTCAAGAAGAGCTGGTCAAGCGGTTGAAAATAAAAATTGTACTGGATTTGATGTATCTACACCAACTAATTTTGGAACATTATAATTAAAGTAAAGTAAAGTAAATTAAAGTAAAGTAAATTAAATATCATCAGTAGATACAGTTAATCATTCAAATAACTTAAACACTAAGTTATTTGAATGAACAAGAAAATAATATAATTGTAAAATAAAATAAATTAAAAATAAAATAAATTGATAAATTAAATGTCATCAGTAGATACAGTTAATCATTCAAATAACTTAAACAACAACGCAATGTTTGATGAATGGACCAGAATACACAATGATTCTGCAAGCATTTCTCAACAAGATGATTTATCAACAAAACCGATGAAATATTATGCAAATTCTTTTAATAATATCAGTGGGACAAATGATAAATATTTAGCATTTACTCCTATTGGACAAGCGCAATTTAGTGCAGTCCCAAATGTTTATGACCGGGCTATTCCATCTAATTTAAATAGGGGTCATTCATCTGTCTATACACCTCCTATGAGTACAAGTGCATTTTTAGGTTCATCAAATGGTGTAAACCCTCTTGAAACAGATTTAGATTTAACATTAAAAACTGGTTTAACATTAAGGTCAAAGAGGTCTGATAATGATGTCTCAGCAATTAAATTTCCTCATTATGGTGATCTAGCAGTTAAGGCGGAAGTAGTTCAAAATGCAGGACAATTTTGGGATAATAAGTTATCTAATAGATTTAATCAAGATATTTTAGGTCTAAACGAATCAATGAGTATAACATCACAAGGTGCAGGTGGTAATTATACATTATTTTCGAATCAGGCTGGAATATCAACTCGAAATGCTATGATCAATTATCAAAATCCCGGTGGTAAAAGTGGTGCTCAAATAAAGCCTGATAATTAATTAATAATAATTAAAATAAAATAAAAATAAAATAAAAATAGATAATTAAGCATGACTGAAATATTAACCGAACATTGGGAGGATGATAATGAATGTGTCGCACCGATGCATTATATATTAGATCCAATACAAAATGTCCCTCAATATAATATTGCGCCAATTACTAATAATTCTTCTGTCGGATTACACACACCACCAGAAGTTATAGATGTATCATCATTTTTATCAGATAGAGGTAATCCATTAACTAAATGTATTCCTGAGACAAATTATAAAAAAAAAATAGAAATTTTTGGACTTGATAAAAATGAACAAGTTCCATCAACCGCAGCACAGTTTGAAAGAACCATGGAAACATTTATGGACCCAATTGATTCACATGTTATTGAAACTGGTGGAGGTAATCTGACCAATTCAGATACAACATATGACCAATTTTTACTATCTGAATATACAAGAGTTAAAGGTGTAGCAAAAGATTTATCAAATGTGAATTGGCAAGCTGGATTTGCCGGAAATTCTGACAATTTACACACTTCTCCACAAAATTTAACACACATTATTGAAAGAATGGCACTCGAAAGAGGTGGGTTAGATTCAAATCAGTTAATAAAAAATACTTGGAATTTAGCTACACCGAATAATCCACTTGGACCACTTAATTTGAACCAACAATTAGAGAATCCGACATGTTTAAAAATAAAAGATATGCAATCGTATCCTATATGGGCTGACTTTGGATTAAGAGACCCCAAAACGTGGAATCACTTTAATGCGACAGACGTTGAATCTGTTGGTATAAGTAGTCCACAATATGGAAATGATAATAAGGCTCCATTTGAGACAAATGCACCATATAGTAATGGTGGTTGCAATATTACATCAATGTTAAATAAAGATGGTTGTAATAATACAGGTTTAACAGGAAGTAATAATAAATGGGAAATAATACAACCTCAGGGTATTTAAGTAAATGAGTAAATGAGTAAATAAGTAAATAAGTAAATAAGTATTTTATTTTAATTTTCAACAAAATTAAAATAAAATATTAATTAATACTAATATGTTATCAATTGGAACAATTGTAGGAGTAACAACAATTGGATTTTTATTAGACTCTTATAATAAAAATAAAAATAAAAATAATGAATCAACCAGAAAATACAATGATTACCCGTGGAAATATGTTGAATCATTTGAATCAAATGAAACAAGTGAAGAAAACAATTTTTTAACTCCGACGAGTATAAATAGTCCAGACAATATAGAAGCAATAAGTAATAAAAACCCCGAATATGCATTAAATACGATTGAAAGACCGGTTGAGGATTTTGCTATAAATGGTATGGTTCCGCAATCGACAAAACAAAATATGAAAGGAACAGGAGTATATCAAGCAAATTGGAATTCTGATAATTATAATTTGGGTAATAATTATTCTACACCATCAAATACAACACTGAGTACATTTACTGGACAAGATGATGTTTATATGCATAAAAGAGAAGTTCCTGAGATGTTTTCACCACTTGAAAGACGTGATCGGTCATCAATACCGAAGGATGACCCGGGTAACATAAGACATTTAAGAGATCGATATACAACAAGTATTACAAAAAAACCTGATATGAAACCATTTGAATCAATTAAAGTTGGTCCAGGTATTAATATTAATTCAGAATCACCAAATAGTGGAATGGGATTTAATGCCGGATTATCAACAGAAGTATTGCCGACGAATGTTGATTGTTATAAGAAAACACAATTACCTGGAAGAATTGCGGGTACTAAATATCAAGCAAGTAATTTACCAACATCTATGCCTGGTATTGGTAAAGTATTTAATCCCGATACAGGTAAAGAAGAATTTTATGGTGTACCAAATTTAAAAAGTGGTTCAGGAAATCAATATTATACATTAGAAGATAGACCACTGGGAAATGGTTCCCCAACTGATGTTCATAGACCAATGGTGTATTCCCCCGTAATCCTTCCAAGTGCTACGGATAAACGCACTGTTACAAATGTACAATTTGGAACAACTGTGAATGTTAGTAAGTAGTAGTAGTAGTAGTAGTAGTAATAGTAGTAGTAGTAGTAGGATTAGTAGTATTAGTAGTAGTAGTAGTAGTAGTAGTA
>Ga0075441_10000110_pt1 | contig 38816 bp, 40 predicted proteins | sample CoawatmetaG00DNA_FD_71582 | JGI IMG/M metagenome (GOLD analysis project Ga0075441, IMG submission 71582) | Marine microbial communities from the West Antarctic Peninsula - Coastal water metaG002-DNA | ecosystem: Environmental > Aquatic > Marine > Coastal | place: Atlantic Ocean: West Antarctic...
GTTTGGTGTCGCCGATTTTTTCGGACAGGTAATCAGGGTGGTAATCAGCATTGGTTAGGCGCGGTTTTGGTGCGGATTCGTGCCGGAAATTTGGGTCTTCGTTGAAGTATTGCTGCATCAGCGGGCGGTAGTTCAGGTATTCGAACCAACGGCAGCGATACGACATTGTGGCCTCGAGCATTTCGGAGCCAACAGTCAGCAAAACATCGCGCGGCGGCATGCAGCCGAACTGGCTTTGAGTATGAAAATCAGGGGTCGTCGCGGGCTGCGAATGGTCAATTGATGTAGGCCGATCCACGCGAACGCCGCGTTTTTGCAGCATACCGGCAAAGTTATCAAGCAGCTCATTGGCGCGATCAATCGTTTCTTGGGGACGCTTACCCCACATGCCGCGCATGTCGCTGTCTTCGGGCACTTTGGCGTCAAGCGCGGGTTCTTCAGGCGGGATGTGGCAATCATCGGCGCGCCCCACGATCACATGCTTCAGCGGATCCCATTCGTTCCAGCTATTTACGACTGTATTTTGCATTATTAAACTCTCCCCTGAAGCGGTCAAATTGCCGACTGCTTCTTATTCGCAATCACGGCGCAATTTGCAAGAAATTTACTGCGGGGTTCGGTCTTCATCGTCTGAAGGGGCGGTATCGTCATCAGAAAGAATGCGCCATGCAGCCCCGTCGAGGTCATCATATTGCGCGCTGCGCAGGGTCCATAAAAACGCAAGAAGTGCCGCGATTGACAAGGCCAATGATACCGGAATCAAGACGAATAAAGTGTCCATATGTACTATATCAAACGGCTACTGCCCAGCGTCGATGTTTTACTGCACCAAGTCGCGTCTGGAATCCCCTTCCGGTAGGTCAACAATTAGCGGCGCTGCCTGCTGATAAGCGTTTGCCGCCCCTGCGTCATCGCCGAGCACGATATACGCCCGCGCCAGTTGCAACCACCCATCAAGATCGTTTGGTTCGTCTTCAAGTCGGGCCGCAAGTTGCGCAACCATTGAAGCGATAAAGGCGTTGCGATCATCATTCGACATATCTGCAGCGCCTGCGATATCTTCTTGTGTGGGTCCGCGTAAAGCTGGTGCGAAATCTGCCAATGACAACAGTGGTCTGCCCAGCTTTTCACCATAGAAATTTGCTTGGGCCACAAAAGACCCCATCCACGGGTTAGGTCCGTTTGATGTGTCCAACCGCGCGACAAGCATCGCGTAAGCAGCCTCGACGTCACCAGCCTGTTCGAGCGCAAAGGATTTGTAATAAATCCCTGCCAAATTGTCCGGTGACAACTGCAAAGACCGATCCAACGCGCGTTCCGCAAGCGGTGTCACTTGGCCGTTGTCGCGCAGAATGAGGGCTTCAGCGAAGCGCGTAAAATCCCCGACTGTCGCATCATCACGTTCCAACACACGACTATAGGCATCTGCGGCGTCGATATATTGCCCGACGCGCATATAGGCGTCTGCCAGCAGCAACCATCCCTCAGTGGGACCGCCATTTTCGTCGGCCTCTAGTCGGGTGCGCAGCTCTTGTGTCAAATCGTTGCGTTGCGCGATAACTGCGCGCTCTTGTTGGCGGTCAGAAAATTTGACGCTCGGCGTGTCAGGCGATCCGATGCTCATGTAAAGTGCGGCAGCAGAAATGGGCACAAGAATACCGGCAAGAACAACGGCCCACCCGCCAGTTGCGATCGCGCTTGGGACCGATCCATGGTCTTTATCGACGGCAATAATCCGGCGCTTAATCTCGACGGCTGCGGCGCGTGCATCATCAGGTGAGATCAGGCCACGCGCCATGTCGCGGTCTATTTCAGTAAGCTGGTCACGTAACATGGCCTGCGCACTGTCAGAATGCGACACCAAGCCCGTTGATCGCCGCAAAATCGGTATGACAAAGCTTGCGACAACAAGCGCGACGAGCAAGCTCGCCCAAAGATACATCATAGCGTGGTCCCGTCCGTATTGCGTTTCGTGACATCTGCAAAAATGTCTTCTTCGTCTGCTGTCAGTGTTGCGACGCCTTCGGGTCCGACGTTGGAGCGTCGAAAGACCATAATGACGCAAAACCCACCAAGTAGGGCGATCACAAAAGGTGCCAGCCAAAGCGCATATGTTGTTGATTTCCACGGCGGGTTAAACAAAACGTAGTCGCCGTAGCGGGAAACCATATAGTCATAAACCTGTTCGTCAGTGTCCCCAGCAACCAAGCGTTCGCGCACAAGCAACCTGAGGTCACGGGCGACGCCTGAATTTGACGTATCGATGGGTTCGTTTTGGCACACGACACAGCGCAAGTTTGCCGAAATGTCGCGTGCGCGAGATTCTAGGGCGGGGTCAGAGAGTATTTCATCTGGCTCCACTGCGGCCGCAGATGTCGCCATGAATATCAAGATAATAAAAAGTCGGATCATGATTTATCGGCTCCTGCCTGTGCCAGCGCTTTGCGCAATGTTGCCAATGCTGCGTCGCTGGTTATCGGTCCGACGAAGCGAAATACGATGATACCATTCGCATCGACCACAAAGGTTTCTGGCACACCAGAAATGCCCCATTCGACCCCTGCGCGCCCGGTTTCGTCTGACCCGATGCGGCCATACGGGTTGCCCAATTCAGTAAGCCACGCGGCGGCAGCTTCAGGCTTATCTTTATAGTTGATGCCTAACAGCGCAAAATTGTCCTCGCGCACCATGCGCGTCAAGACCGCGTGTTCGGCCCGACATGGCACACACCAAGATGCAAAGACGTTGACCAAAATCGGGCCAGATCCATCGCCGAAATCTTGCGTCGACAGCCCAAGCCCGCCGATGCCTTCTATCGCAGGAAGATCAAAGGCCGGAACAGGTTGCCCGATCAAGGCGGATGGGATCGAGTTGGGGTCGCGGTCAGGGTTCAGCCCCCACCATCCGGCAAGTCCGATCACTATTGCAACGCATAGCGGGAGGAAGATGAGAAACCGCTTCATGTCTATTCCCCAGCAATCGGCGCAGTGGCAACAGGTATTTTACGTTTTGGCGACCCAACGCGCAGACGGCGGTCGGTGAGCGATGTAAGCCCGCCTAGAACCAGCATCAATGATCCGAGCCAAACCAGCCCAACCAATGGTTCGTACAAGATACGCAACGTCCATTTTCCGGTCGCGTCTTCATTTGCAGGCTCGGTGATCGACGCATAAAGATCGCCCGCAGGTGTTGACCTGATCGCGGCCTCAGTCGTCTGAGACTGGGCCACCGGATATGTGCGCCGCTCTGGTCGCAGAACGGTGACGTCACGCCCATTTCGCATCACGCGCAATACGCCGACAGCGGCCACGTAGTTGGGGCCTTGCACGCGCTCTGTGCCTTCAAAGGTGACGTCAAATCCGGCGATTTCAATTTGTGTTCCGGGCTCGACGAAAAGCACTTCTTCGGATTTCCATGCCGATGATCCGACAAATCCGAATATGCACACAGCAAGCCCCGCATGCGCCAGTGTCATCCCATGTGATGACCGCGGAACGCGGCGTAACCGATCACGACTTTCGCTAAAGCTTACTTGCCCCAGCTTAATGCGTAGCGACCATTCACGTAGTGTCGCAAGCAACAGCCAAACTGCGATTGCCATTGCGAGCACGGCAAGTGCTGGTCCTTTTGTTTGCATGTACCAGACGACAAGCAAGGATATCAGCGTGATGACGATCACCCATTTGAGCCGATCAAAAACACCAGGCAGATCTGCGCGTTTCCATGACAGAAATGGCCCAACGCCCATGACAATGACCAGTGGCAACATGATCGGGATAAAGCTTGCGTTGAAAAACGGTGGCCCAACCGAAATTTTATCCCCAGTGATTGCCTCTAGGAACAGTGGATAAAGCGTGCCGAAAAGCACTGTTGCGGTTGCCAATGCCAGTAGGAGATTGTTGATCAGCAAGCCACCTTCGCGACTGACGGGCGCAAAAAGACCGCCCGGATCCATTTTTGGCGCGCGGATCGCATAAAGCGTCAGCGAGCCGCCGATGGACAGCACGAGCAGGCCAAGAATATACGCGCCGCGCTCTGGATCGACGGCGAAGGCGTGAACTGAGGTCAGCAGTCCAGACCGGACAATGAATGTGCCCAGCAGCGACAGTGAAAACGTCAGAATGGCCAATAGGATGGTCCAGCTTTTGAATGCGCCGCGTTTTTCGGTTACGACAGCCGAATGCAGCAGTGCAGTGCCCAAAAGCCACGGCATGAAGCTGACGTTTTCAACAGGGTCCCAAAACCACCAGCCGCCCCAGCCTAATTCGTAGTAGGCCCACCAAGAGCCAAGTGCGATGCCGCCAGTTAACGCAACCCAAGCCGCCAAGGTCCATGGCCGGACCCAACGTGCCCAAGCCGGATCAACGCGTCCTTCAATGAGGGCGGCGACGGCAAAGCTAAACACAATCGAAAACCCGACGTAGCCGATATAGAGCAGCGGCGGGTGCATCGCCAAACCGACATCTTGCAGCAGCGGATTCAGGTCATTGCCGTCCAAAGGTGCAGGAAAAATCCGGTCAAACGGGTTTGATGTGAACAGCATAAAGCTTAGGAAACCGGTGCTGATCCACGCCTGAACGCTGAGCGTGCGTGCCTTTAGGCTGGTCGGAATGTTTTGCCCAAGAAGTGCAACAGCCGCCCCAAAGACCGCAAGGATCAGTGTCCACAGCAGGAGCGAACCTTCGTGGCTGCCCCATGTGCCGGCAACTTTAAACAGCATTGGTTTCAGGGAATTGGAGTTTTCCACGACGTTCACGACCGTGAAATCACTGACGACAAATGACCGCATCAACGCGCCAAACGCGATCGCGATCAAAATGCATTGTAACGCCGCCGAGGGCGTCGCGCTACGCATCCAAACCGCATTATTTCGGGCCGCGCCCCAAATTGGCAAAATGCCTTGGACCACGGCGGTCATCAGCGCGAGTGTCAGTGCAAACTGACCAATCTCAGGAATCATTGCCTGCTCCAATTTCTGTTTCTTGGCGGCCGCCCTGATAAACGCCTTGTGCTTCGAGCGCCTCGATCACTTCGGCGGGCATGTAGTTTTCGTCGTGCTTTGCCAAAATTTCGGTCGCTTGGAACGTGCCGTCGACGAGGCTTCCGAGGCCAATCATGCCCTGCCCTTCTTCAAAAAGATCAGGCAGCATGCCGACGTAAACAACCGGGACCGTTGCGTTGCCGTCGGTCACGCTGAACGCCACCGATGCGTCGCCAACAGTTCGTATGGAGTTTTCTGTCACAAGCCCGCCAATGCGGAATTTTTCGCTCGGCGGTGGCGGCGCCTCGGTGACCTGCGTTGGCGATCTGAAATAGTTGATTCCATCTTGCAGCGCGTAGCCAATAAGAACGGTGGCGATCCCCAATGCGACGAAGGCCAACACAATGACCTGAATGCGCCGTCTTTTTTTTAGTGTCATCATGGTTTAGATGTATCCGTTTTCTTGGGGTTTCGAAATGGTAATAACAGAGACCACGTAAGCCCACTTGGGCGACGGTCCTGCCAACGTAATCCGATGGGCATTGTTTCATGAGGTAGCTGCGGTTGCGCCACATGGGTGGAGAACATATGATCCCAGATCGACAGGAAAAATCCGTAATTTGAATCGTGCTCTTTCCGGTCTATTGAGTGGTGAAGACGGTGCATATCGGGGGTCACAATAACGCGGCGCAGCACCCGATCAAGCCATAACGGCAGTCGGATATTTGCGTGGTTGAACATCGCTGATCCGTTTAACAACACCTCGAATAATAAAACGGCAGCGGCTGGTGGGCCCAACAAATAGATAAGCCCGACTTTTAACGTCATCGAAAGCCCTATTTCTATGGGGTGAAAACGGATCGCCGTTGTAACATCCATTTCCGTATCAGCGTGGTGCACCTGATGCAGACGCCAAAGCAGTGGTACCTTGTGGGTGACAACATGCTGCACCCAAATCGCAAAATCCAGCGCAAGAATGGTCAGCCCCCAAGCGACCCAAGTTGGGACAGCAAATGCATTCAGGACGCCAAAGCCGTTTGCCTGCGCATCAACGGCGGCACCAATCGCAAGGAACGGCAATGCAAGGGCGACAAGGCGTAAGGCAAATATGTTCGTAAATGATAGCGCCCAGTTGGTCACCCACCTGCGCGCTTTTGTTTCGTCGATTTTGCGGCGGGGCAAGACATGCTCCATCAGCGCCAACACGACAAACAACCCCAGAAATACACCTAGTCTGATGATGAATTCGTTCTCAAGTCCCATTTCACGCCCTTAATCTGAATGCCACGGAGGATCAAATCACATTTGCCTTTGATTCATATTCGAATTTGTTGTTTTGTATGCAAAATAATGAACAAAGGCACGAAAAAATGAACATCTGGGAGTATGCGAACCCGCGACGGTTCACCGCGGTGATTGATCGGCTTTTGCCGGTTTTGGTCCCGATGGCGGCGATTTGCCTTACTTGCGCGCTTTTTTGGGGGTTTTTCCTGACGCCGGATGACTATCGCCAAGGATCGACCGTCAAAATTATCTATTTGCATGTCCCTGCGGCGCTGATGGCGATCAACGCGTGGATCATGATGCTTATCGCCTCGTTGATCTGGTTGATTCGCAGGCATCATGTATCTGCACTGCTTGCGAAATCTGCTGCACATGTTGGTATCGTCTTTACCTTGGTGGCCCTGCTTACGGGGGCGATTTGGGGCAAACCGATGTGGGGTACGTATTGGGCATGGGACCCGAGGTTGACGTCTTTCTTGATCTTATTTTTGTTCTATCTTGGTTACCTTGCCCTGTGGTCGGCCATTGAAGACCCTGACAGCGCCGCTGATTTAACGTCGGTTTTATGCATGGTTGGTTCTGTGTTTGCGCTGCTTTCACGCTATGCCGTCAATTTTTGGAACCAAGGGCTACATCAGGGCGCATCGCTGTCGTTGGACAAAGAGGAGCATGTGTCAGACGTGTTTTGGCAGCCGTTAGTGCTGTCGATCGCCGGATTTGTTCTGCTGTTTATCGTTCTTGTTCTTGTGTTGACGCGCAGCGAAATTCGGATGCGCCGCGCCATTGCTCTGATGAAAAGGATACCGTCGAGATGATCCCTGATCTTGGAAAATATGCCCTCCCAGTTCTTGCGGCTTATGGCGGGTCGATCCTGCTTTATGTTGGTTTGATTGTTTTGGTAATCCGCAAAAACCGTGCCGCCAAACGCGCGCTTAATCTGGCAGAGGCACAGGTCGAGAAAAAATCGACAGCGCTTGCGTGATCTGGGAATCCAATACATATTCACGACAAAGAATATTTGGAGAGTACCATGATCACCCGCCGAAAATTGATCCAAAGTGTCCCTGCAGGTTTGGTCGCGGCAACGCTGCCGCTGCCGGTTTGGTCTGCGACGACCATGTCGCTTGGGAGCATGCAAATTGATGTGCTCAGCGATGGCAATCTGGTTTTGCCGGGCAGTACGAACGTGGACGATCTACACGCAGACGAGTTGTCGAAGATAATGCAAAAATACGACATTTCAAGCGAACAGCGTACGCCTGATTGTAACGTCACGCTGATCCGCGATGGTGAACGCGTCATACTTATTGATGTGGGTTCTGGCCCCGAATTTATGGCAAGCGCCGGACGGCTTCAAGATGCTTTGGCCGCCATTGACGTTGATCCTTATGATGTCACGCACGTGGTGTTTACCCATGCCCACCCTGATCACCTTTGGGGGCTCTTGGATGATTTTGAAGATCCCGCGTTTCCAAACGCGACCTATCTGATTGGCAAGTCCGAGTGGGACTATTGGATCGACCCAGAAACGGTCAACACAATTGGCGAAGCGCGCACGACGTTTGCAGTTGGTGCGCGGCGCCGCCTTGCGCTGATCGAGGACAACATCACATTTTTCAAAGATGGTGAAGAAATCCTGCCTGGCATTGCGGCCCGCGCCACGTTTGGACACACGCCCGGCCATATGGCGTTTCATATCGCGCAGGGCAGCAATAATTTGATGGTGCTTGGCGATTGCGTTGGTAACCATCACGTGGCGTTTGAGCGGCCAGAATGGCGGGCTGGGTCTGATCAGGACGGTGATCTTGGTGCTGCAACACGCGTTGCGCTGTTGGATCAGCTGGCGTCTGAACACATGTCGATCATTGGCTATCACATGCCTTACCCTGGAATCGGACGCGCGGAAAAACGTGGCGATGGTTTCATTTTTGTGGCGGAGGAATGAACATGAAATCTGTCTTGAAAATGCTGTGCCTTTTGGCCCCTACATCGCTTTTTGCCAGCGAGGATATTGCGGATCAATACCCCGGTTCCATGCTATACGCCAAGCCAGTTGAATTCATTCCCGGTGTGTTTTCGGCCACCGGTGCGACGGCCCCGCCCACGTATGACAATGCCGGACACAACAACAACCTGAGCTTTATCATCACCGGTGAGGGTGTCGTCGTGGTCAATGGTGGCGGGTCATATCTGCTGGCCGAGGCGCTACACGATGAAATCAAGGCGATTACCGACCAAGAGGTCGTGCTTGTTGTTGATGAAAACGGTCAGGGGCATGCCATGCTGGGCAATTCATATTGGGTTGGCCAAGGCGTTAAGATCATTGCCCATGTTGATGCTGCCGCAGAATTCGAGGAGCGCGGTTTTCGCAGTTTGGCGTCTATGCAGCGGCTGAATAAAGAGCGCGGCGAGGGCACGTTTGTGCAGGGACCAACAGAAACGTTTGTCGATGAATATACTCTTGAGCTTGGCGAATTTCAGATTGAGGTGCTTTATTTAGGCCCATCGCACAGTGCGGGCGACGTTGTGGTCTGGCTGCCAAAACAGAGCCTCGTTATTGCGGGCGACATGGCGTTTCACGAACGGTTGCTGCCGATTTTTGAGGATACCTATACCCTTGATTGGCTGGAAACATGGGACACTGAATTTGAGGCGTTGAACGCGACGTATGTCATTCCAGGCCACGGGCATCCGACAAACATGGCGCAAGTCCGACGTTACACCAAGGGCTATCTCGAACACCTGCGTAGTCAGATTGGCATCCTACTTGATGACGGCGGAGGCCTTGCGGAGGCATATTATGTCGACCAAAGTCCCTATAAAAATCTGGACACGTTTGAGGAACTGGCAACCAAGAATGCTGGGCGCGTCTACGAGCAAATGGAGTTTGAATAAATGAAGTTAGCCCTTGCGATAGTGGCGAGTGTATCTGCGCAAGCAGCCGTTGCTGAAACGGCCATCCTTTCGGCGCCCGCTGCATATGAGGCGATGCAAACAGGTGATTTGATTTTGATCGATATCCGCACCCCAGAAGAATGGGCCGAGACTGGCGTGGCACGAGGTGCACTGGCGTTGACCATGCATAGTCGCGATTTTGGCGCGAAGTTGACGGCACTGTTTGCGGCGCAACCGAACGCAAATTTCGGGCTCATTTGCGCAACAGGCGGGCGGACAAGCTATGTTACGTCGGTTCTTGAAAAGAACGGAATTACAGGCGTTGTTGACGTGTCTGAGGGCATGCTTGGGAATAGCCTTGGTGCAGGGTGGGTTGCCCGAGATATGCCTGTGGTCACTGCGGGTGTCGCGATCGGTGTTTATGAGCAGATGATCGCTGAATGATTTTACGCGTCTAAATCCAACGCCGCGTGCGTGCCAGATAGGCGGTGGCGGCGTCACCAAACGTCGCGACAAGCAACTTTTCCTCTTTGCGTGCGAAACGTAGATCGAGGACCCACCACAAAAGCACTGTCGCCACCAATCCAACCAGTGAGCTATGCCCAAGCGCCGACCCGAGTGTCAGCATGACCAACCCAAGATAGATCAGGTTTCGAGACACGCGGTACGGACCCTCAATAATAAGCGTTTTGGGGGTGTTGTGTGGCTCAATCGGTGTCTTTCGCTGCCAAAACCACGTCGCTGACCATACGATAAGCGCCAACCCCGTGTAAAAGATAATCTTGGATGGAATGTTCACAACGTCCGCTTGCCAATGCCAGCTAGGCGCGAACCATTTGGCAAGATAGATCGTGCCCATGCTTCCCGCCCACCAAATCGGCGGCAGATCAGGAAAGCCTTTAATCATTGCGCCGCAATCGGCATCCGCGCCAATTGGCAACGGGTCCAAAGATCACCCAATGCGGTCACGAGTCGGTCCAAATCTTCTGGCGTATGCACGGGGGATGGCGTGATGCGCAGGCGCTCGGTGCCTTTGGGGACGGTTGGGTAATTGATCGGTTGGATATAGATGCCAAACTCGTCCAGAAGCATGTCCGAGATGAATTTGCATTTCACCGGATCACCAACCATCACAGGAATGATATGGCTTGGGTTATCAACGTGTGGAATCCCAATTTCAGTAAGCTTTTCGCGGACCTCGGCGACCCTGAGCTTTTGCAAGTCCCGCTCAACGCGGCTTTGCTTAAGATGCCGGATCGACGCAGTGGCCCCAGCGGCAACCGCAGGTGGCAGCGCGGTGGTAAAGATGAAGCCACTCGCAAAGCTGCGAATGAAATCACACAACGCGGCTGAGGCGGCAATATAGCCACCAACAACGCCAAATGCCTTGCCCAATGTGCCCTCGATCAAGGTGATCTGGTCCATCAAGCCTTCGCGTTCAGCGATCCCACCGCCGCGCGGCCCATAAAGGCCAACGGCGTGAACTTCATCAAGGTAGGTCATCGCATTATACTTTGCGGCAAGCGCGCAGATTTCCGCGATTGGCGCGATGTCGCCGTCCATCGAATAGACGCTTTCGAACGCGATTAATTTTGGTCGGTCCAAAGGCTGCGCTGCCAGTAATTTCTCTAGGTGCGCGACATCATTGTGACGCCAGACTTTGCAGTCTGCGCGCGAATGCCGAATACCTTCAATCATGGAGGAATGGTTCAACGCATCCGACAGCACCAAACAGTCAGGCAGCCGCGACGCAAGCGTGCTTAACGCGGCCCAATTGGACACATAGCCGGATGTGAACAACAACGCGTCCTGCTTGCCATGCAGGTCGGCCAATTCTTTTTCCAACAGAACATGATAGTGTGTCGTGCCGGAGATATTTCGCGTCCCGCCTGCCCCTGCCCCGCTGAGGTCCAATGCTTCATGCATCGCCGCCAAGACGTCGGGGTGTTGACCCATGCCCAGATAGTCATTGGAACACCAAATCGTCACCTCGCGGACGACATCGTCGATCCGGTTGGTCGCTTTGGGGAACGCCCCTTGGTGCCGCTCTAGGTCGGCAAACACGCGATAGTTTCCTTCATCGCGAAGGTCAGCCAGCTTATTCTCAAAAAAATCTTGGTAGTTCATAGTCCGTCCTATTCGCCAACTGCTTCGCGCGCAATCTCGTCCAATAACGCCTGAACCTCTTGCATGGCGCCATCTGGATAGTGTCGATATCCGACCGTCACAGCGCCATCGGTGTCGGCCACAAACACTCCGTAGGGGCAAAACGCGATGTTGGTCGGGTCCGCTTCCATCATTTTGCGCGATAATACAGCGGAGCAAAATACAAATATTTGTGCATTGTCATAAAGCGTCACGTCGCTGCCGACATCTGTCTGTGTGCGGCTCAACATTTCGCCGACGTGGCTTATGTAATCAATGACCAAGCCGTGATCGATGATCGCGTTTTCGACGCCAAAAGTTGCGTCGTCGAATGATCCGTCAAAGTCATATGCAGTGAAATCCTGCGCGCCCGCGACCGTCGACAGGGTGATGAGCGAAATTGTGATTGCGGTTTTAAACATTTGGTTTCTCCAGTCCTGGTGGGTTTCGGTGCACAGTATTTCAGGCCAACGAAAAGTCGTTTTCCGTTGGCCTGTTGGAATTTAAGGTCGGATGACTGTCCAACCGGCTTGATCGAGTGCCATCAGTTCGACCACACCTGCAGGCACAACTTCTGCATGTGTTGAGATCGGCGGTGCGACGCCCTCTTTCTTGGTCATGCCTGTGATGGTGTTTCCGCAGGCCGCAAAAGTGACGTTGGGCATCGATTGGCCGAAAGATGTCAGGCGGTCCAAGACCGGCGATGTGTCTTCACGCAGCATATGAAGGCCCGCGTTGAACGCGACGATACGGATTTCGACCTCTGCACCGCGTTCCTGATACAGCCGCGTCACATTGGCCGCGACGTTCAACACTGTCGTCATCTTTTGCGGATTATTATCGCTAATCTGCAACGCCAAGCGGTGGATTCCATCATCTTGCGCAAAGGTCGGTGATGCAATGCCAAGTGCCAGAACGGCCCCTATCATCGCGCGTCTTATGAATGCCATCATCGTCTGATCTCCCTTTGGTATGTGAATGTATCGCCTGTTATTGTGCCTCAAAACTTTTCAGATATTCAATGAGTGCAGCGATGTCTTCTTCCTTGCGAACACCGCGGAACGTCATCTTTGTGCCGCGCATATAGCCGCGTGGATCAGTCAAAAATGCGGTCAGTTCTTCGCTCGTCCAGACAAGGCCCGCGTCTGCTGCCTCAGTCATTGGCGCAGAATAACGGAAACCTTCGACGGCGCCTGCGGGATTGCCAACAATGTCATTAAGCATTGGACCTGTGCGATTGCGTGCGCTGTCACCGACCTGGTGGCACGACTTGCATTGCCGGAACGCACCTTCACCTGCGGCAACCAGTGCCATATCCAAAGCGGCCACTTCAACAACGGCGACCTCTTCCACGGCTGCGGGTTCAGCTGCTGCTTCCTCAACAACAGCGTCAGTTTCCGCTTCCGGTGTCACGTCGACAACGGCTGCGCGCATCGTGATTTCGACGCTTGGCTTACAATCGGACATGCATGCCTCGACGCTAAACAGTGGCATTTCAACCTCCACCCGATCATCAGGATAGAAATTACCAGCGTTTGGCATTTGGACGTCAAGGAAGTTATCGTTTGTAAGCGTGAACTCATCGTCAACAATATCGTTTGAATACAATATGTAAGCTGTCAACGCGTAGACTTCATCGTCCGTCAGTGACTGCGCATTCCCAAACGGCATTGCCCGGTTCACATAGTCGTAAACTGTGGAAAGATACGGCCAGTACGAGCCGATCGTTTTGACCGGACGTTCGCTATCAAGCGTATCAATACCGCCTGCAAGGACAGGCCAACGGCCAGACCCTTCGGCAAAGTCACCGTGGCAGGATGCACATTTATCGATCCAAATTTCTTCGCCAGTGTAGACGTCGCCACTGCCCACAGGCAGACCTTTTCCGTCGGGGCGGACATCAATGTCCCATGCAGCAACCTCTTCTGGCAACGCTTCGCGGCCCAGATTATATTGTTGTGCAGCAGCGCTTTGCCCGACGCCTATCACAAGCATTGCGCCACCGATGGTCAGCGTGGATTTCTTAAGAAATTTCGACATTTTCAGCCACTCCGTCCGAATTGACAAACCAGGTTTGGATGCCGTTGTTGTGATAGATTGAGTTCAAGCCACGGACTGCGCGAAGCTGGTCTTTGGTGGGTTGCACATATCCTGTGGAATCGTGGGCGCGACTTTGCAACAATAACTCTGAGCCATCCCAGTCGAATTCATAGTAAAACCGGTGCATGGACTTGTCCAAACTTGGCCCTGACATACGTGCCTCGTGCCAGTTCACGCCGCCATCAATGGTGACATCAACCCGCGGGATTGTGCCACGGCCTGACCATGCGACGCCAGTGATGACGGTTTGGCCTTTGCCGTGTGTGATCGGCGCTTGCGGGCTTGGGCTTGTGATGACCGATTTGGCGTCCATCTCCCACGTAAAGCGACGCGCACGTCCGTCGCCCAACAGGTCGGTATATTTGGACGTTTCTTCGCGTTGATGCCAAAGCTTGTCGCCAACTTCGAGCCGGCGCAACCACTTGATCCACATGTTGCCTTCCCATCCGGGAACAACAAGGCGCACTGGATAACCCTGCTCTGGACGCAAGGCTTCGCCGTTCATTTTGAATGCAACGAGGCAATCATCAAGCGCCTTTTCCATCGGAATGGAGCGGGTCATACCAGATGCATCGGCCCCCTCAGCCAGAAGCCATTTACCTTCGGTTTTGACGCCAGCTTCTTCCAACAAAAGCCGCAACGGAACGCCAGTGTACATAACGTTGTGGATCATGCCGTGGGTGTACTGGCAGCCATTCAGCTGCGCGCCACGCCATTCCATGCCAGAGTTCGCTGCACATTCAAGAAAGTAGACATGGTTTTCACGTGGGAACCGCATCAGGTCTTCCATCGTGAAGACCAGCTCGCGGTCAACCAAACCGTTGATCATAATCCGGTGTTCAGCGGGATCTACTTCGGCAACGCCGCCGTGGTGACGCTCAAAACACAAGCCGTTTGGCGTGATGATCCCGTCCATTTCGTGAAGCGGTGTGAAGTTGATCGACGAAATAGGATCAGCGGTGAGCCACGGCACATCTTGGCGACGGACATGGGCCTCGAACTTTGACGGCATACCGTATGGGCTTGCATCGACGCCCTCACCCAAGAACTGGTTCCAAGGCTTCAATTCGGTGATCGCAGGATCACCCTGCGCGGCGGCAGACGTACCCATTGCGGTCGCGCCACCCACGGCAGCAGCACCGCGCAGGAACGCGCGTCGTGACGGCTTCATCCCTTTGAATTGCTCAGTCATTCAATTTTCCTCTTTGAGAATTTATCACTCAATTTCGTATTTTAATTGGCGCCTATACGCCGACAACTTTAACGGATGTATTGGGGTCCACTGTCACCGTGCCTTCGCGGCGAATATGGCTTTCGACCACGTCCCAAATTGCGGGACCTTCGGTGCCTTCGTTCACGCTTGCCCAGCCCGCCACAACGTAGGTCTGTGACGGCTCGATGCGTTCGCCGGTTTTCAGCAGCGTCATCTCAGTGATCCGCTTGCCCTGTGGTTGGTTGATATCGATCCGGTATCCCATGCCGCCAACGCGCACCATATCGCCGCCTTGTTGGTAATAAGGGTCAGGGTTGAACAGGTTGTCTGCGACGTCTTCGAGGATGATATGTAGCGTTTCGCCCGTCATTTCCGAGCGGTAGGCTTCAGGATAGCTCATTGCGGTCGCATTAAAGATATCTTCGCGTGTGATATCCTGGCCGGGTAGCAAGGATGCACCCCAGCGGAAACCAGGCGACAAGGCGATGTCTGCTTCGCGTTCAGAAATTAGCGCGTTGCAAATGAGGTCGTCCCACGTGCCGTTGAAATTGCCGCGACGATACAAAAGCGAGTCTGTCTTGCCGATAACCTCGTCGAGTTCTGCTTTATATGGCGCGCGCTGGGTATCGACCAATGCGGTCATTTCAGGATCGGGCGCAATCACGTCAGTAAAGATCGGGATCAGGCGGTGGTTGATGCCCTTCATCTCGCCGTCGCGCACATCCAGATCAAGACGGGTGACGAATTTTCCGTGGCTGCCGCTGGCGATCAGGTAGGTCTTATTGACCAATACTGGCTCTGGCAGGGCGTCATGTGTGTGGCCCGTCAAAATGATATCAATACCGTCAACATTTGCGGCCAGTTTGCGGTCAACGTCAAAGCCGTTATGCGACAAAAGCACGACAAGTTCGGCGCCTTTGCCGCGGACTTCGGCGACCAGTTCGGCCATGTTATCTTGGCGCACGCCAAAGCTTAGGTCTGGGAACATCCAACCGGGGTTGGCGATTGGCATGTAAGGGAACGCTTGCCCGATGACTGCGATTTGTACGCCGCCACGTTCAAACACTTTATAGGGTTCAAACGCCCGTTCATCCCATTCGGTGTCAAAGATGTTTGCGCCCAAGAACGGGAAGTTCAGTTCGTTTTCGACGATCTCCATCACGCGATCAATGCCAAGCGTGAATTCCCAATGCGATGTCATCGCATCAGTGCCAAGTGCGTTAAAAACATTGACCATGTCTTGGCCGTTGGTGCGCAATGCGGTCAGGCTGCCCTGCCACGTGTCGCCGCCATCCAGCACCAGCGCGTCGGCGCGGTCTGCACGGATCGAATTCACAACGGTTGAGATACGGTCCATGCCGCCCATGCGCCCGTAGGTGCCTGCAAGCGAGGTAAAGTCGTCATAGGTCAGCGCGTAATCAGCCGCGCTCCCATCAGGAATGCCATAAAGCTTGCGGAAATCCGCGCCTGTGACATGCGGCGGTTTGCCGATAACGCCGCCAACGCCGATGTTGATTTCGGGTTCGCGAAAGTAGACCGGCTTTAGCTGCGCATGGGTGTCGGTGATGTGTACAAGCGTCACATTTCCGGTCGTCTTGAAATCAAGCAAGTCATTCTGCGTAAGCGCCTGCTGTGCGGAAAGCCGGCCCCAATTTCCAAAACCAGATGCGCCATAAATGGCGGATGCAGCCAGTCCGGCTTGAACAAAATGACGACGAGAGATCATGGGTCTATCCTAGATAATTGTATTACATTCTAATTATTGAATATGTTAGAAGCAGCAACGCCCGCAAGCACAAAGTGCCGCGGGCGTGTCTTTTAGTTACGGATCGAAGGCGTTTCGACAGAAAGCCCAGTACCACGTGATGCGAGATAAAGCTCGAGCGCTTTAAACTCATCAGAACCGATCGCATATGGTTCCGCACGTACGTTCTTCATGCAACCAGAGAAACGGCTGTGCACCGTGTTCAACTTAGCATTTTTCAAACGGTAAGTCGGAAAGCCGTTGATCTGGCCCTGACTTAGGTGGTCGGCGCGGATCATGGTGCCGTAGTTGTCTTCATGACAATTTGCGCACGACAGATCCAACTGACCAACACGTGCATAGTACAGATCTTTACCACGTTCCCAGAAGGATTCAGCCGCCCCGTCGATTGCCACATCAACTGGCATTCCGCGAGACTGCAAACCGATCACGGCCGTAACAGCAGCCATCTGAGACCCATTGTATTTCCAAGGTTCTGCACCCATCCGCTCTGTGCGGCAGGTGTTGACCAGATCTTCCATGGTCTCAAGTTCACCGCTGTCGTTGACCCGTGGCAATTGTGCCTTAAGCCCAGCGAAGTCTTCAACGTCTTCATGGCAAGACGCGCAGGATCTACCTTCGCTTCCGTCCACAGACGCCATCAGCGCAAGACCGTCATCGACAAACACAAAACCTGAGTTGTCAAAGTCATCCATTTGCATGGCTTGCGTGTCTTCCGACCGGAAACGCCAGCCTGAATAGACCGTGCTGACGTTTTCCATGTGTGCTGGCGCATCAGCTTCAGTTGAAATAAATTGGCCTTCAACTGTAAGTTCGCTGTCAGTTTGAGCAAAGCCCATTGTGCCAGCGAATGACAGTATTGCGGCCGCCGCGATTGCATTTTGCAGTTTCATATGGCGTTCCTCCCTAAACATTTCAAATCAGGCGATCGCGACCGATTTTGTTTCTTCGTAGACCGATCCGTCGTCGTCATACCATGTGAAGGTAAAGTCACCTGCTTCTGGCACCACTGCTTCAAATTCGAAGAATGGGTTTGTTGATACAGCGGCTTCGAGCGTCACATCAATGACAACAACGCCATTAAACGCACAGACAAACCGATTGATGATTGAGCGCGGGATAACGTTGCCGTCCCCGTCTTTGCGTTGGCCAGATTCCATCTTGTGGCTGATCAACGACTTGATTGTAATCACTTCGCCTGCCGCTGCCGTTTTAGGGACGCGAACGCGAGGGCGTACATTTTCTGCCATTTTAATATTCCTTCTAAACTATTTTAGCCGCCGCAGCCGCCGATGGTGACTTTGACAGTCACGGATGCACGCAAGAACGACCCATCAGCCATTGTCGCAATTGCAACAACGTCTTGTGTCTTGGCCAAGCGGATGCGTGTTGCACCAGTTTGAGACCCTGCAAGCGGACCAAAGTTGAATGTCGCAACGGATGGCGTCGGGTTGCCAGATGCAAACAACGCGATTGAAGTAGCACCAGGGGCGCTAACTTCAACCGGAACGGTGTTGCCGTTCTCTGCAATTTCCGGCGCCGTCAGCGTGATACCGGCGTCGCTGGTTTCAGCACCACCAGTGATGGCCATGATTGCGTCGTCAGTTAAGCTAGCGAATGCAGGAAGTCCCGCAAGTGCAGCAGTGGCGAATGAAGCTGATCCCAAGATCAGCATTTTGCGGCGTGTAAATGCCATGTTTCTCACATCTCCAAAGTTAGAGTTCATGTTATTCTGAAAGCGTCTGTAGGTACGCTACGATGTCTTCGACCTGCTGGGCCGAAAGTACTGTTTTCCCAGCGAATTTCTTCAATGTTCGGTCTGCGTCAACCCCATTATAGAATGCAGGCATGATCGTGTCCGGGAACATCATTTTCGCATTTGAAACGATCCCGCGCAGTTCTTCTGCAGTCCATCGCTCTGAGACGTAATCAAGCGGTGGGCCTACTTCGCCGTGAAACGATTGCTCAGGAATTTCGGAATTCATATGGCAAGCAAGACAGTTGCCCTGCTTACGATTGATGAATGCAGCACGCCCTGCAACGGCGTCACCGGCAACGCCAGTTAAAGACGCAAGAACAGCACCGTCAGCGAAAACGACATCACTTGAAGCGACGTCTTCAGCGGCAACCAATGTCGGTCCGACGCACACAACGAGCGCCGCGAGTAGTTGATTTTTCATGTGTCCTCCCAAAGACCAATTATCACTTGTAGTATACCGTAGCCTACCAAATAGGATTCTTGCAATGATAAATTCAATAAATTGAATTTACGCATAAGTTGGTTCACATTCGCGGCTTATTGCTGCTCTGCAAATTTGCGCGCGTGGTACTTTTGAAAACTCTCGTCCCCAAGGTACCCTTCCTCAACAACCCAATTGAACATATTGAACGTTGTATGCTTTCCAAACGCGCCCGGCATGGTGGCGACCGCTGCTTGATTGGCCGACGTTCCTGCGTCGACTTCAGTTGGAAAGAAAAGGATCGTCGGCGTGAACAGCGCGTTCCAATGCCGCAACATATCTTTTTCAGGTAACGTGGTGCCGTCAAAGTCGGTCACCTCGAGATCACCAAACATATTTATTTGCACAACAAAATAGTTGTCATGAATGTATTGATCGATCTTAGGCACGACAAAAATTTCCTCGTGCATCTTTTTGCAATAGATACACCCGCGCTGCTCGATGATCACCATCAAGCGTTTGCCTTCCGCATTCGCTTCGGCAAGATCTTCGCCCAAATCTTTGAACGTCTCGCGCATCCAGTCCGTTTTGTGCAGACCGTCGTCGCCAAGCGTGGCGGCAAACAGCGGCGCCGCAAACAAAACGGCAATCAAAGTTGCAAATAGTCTTTTCATAACGGAGATCCTTATTTAAAGCAGAAACCAAATGTCGGGTGCCGCTGTCAGCATCCATTGTGCGATATAGTTAACCGTGTTCGTGCCGATCAGAATACCGAAGATAATCAGCAGCACGCCCATCAGTTTTTCGATCACGCCGAGGTATTTGCGGAATGATTTCATCCACCGCATGAACGGCCCGATGAACAAAGCCGCCACAACAAAAGGCAACGTCATACCAACGCCGTAGGCCAGCAATAACAGCGCGCCTTGCACGGTTGTTTCTGACCCGCCTGCCATGAACAAAATCGCGGCCAACACGGGGCCAACGCAGGGTGTCCATCCAAACGCGAACGCCAATCCGATGACATATGCGCCGACATAGCTAAGGTTAGATGTATCACCGGTGTCCGCCCGCATTTGGCGATATAAGATCCCGATGCGGATCACGCCGAGGAAATGCAGGCCCATCGCAATGATAACCGCAGCCGCCACCCAGCGCAAAACATCAAACCATTCCCGAACGACCTGTCCAAACAAACTGGCGGTCGCGCCCAAAGCCATAAAAATCGTGATGACACCCGCCGCGAAACACAGCGAGGCCAAAAATGCGCGGCGGCGCACTGCGCCTGAAATCTCTGCGTCATCGGCAATTTGGTTCATGCCGACACCCGCCAAATACGACAGGTAAAACGGAACGATCGGCAGAATGCACGGCGACAAGAACGACAAAAGTCCCGCGAGTGCTGCGCCGGATAATGTGATATCAAACATGTGTTTTCCGTAGATTGCTTGCTTCAGGCCATGAAACACATTACAAAATATGAATACGAATAGTCAATCGGGATACTTGATGATCAACTTACGCGCCCCAGTTTTTGCCGCAATGGCAGTGCTTTTGCATGTGGTGCCAGCCAGCGCGGAAATGACTTTGATCATGGCCGAAGAGCATGGATGCGTCTGGTGCGAGCGCTGGAACGAAGAAATCGCGCCGATTTACCCAAAAACCGCCGAGGGCAAACTAGCCCCGTTGCGCAGGATCGATGTGCATGACCCCGTACCCGAGGATTTGACCTTCAAAAGCAGACCGCATTTCACACCGACATTTATTTTAGTAGATGACGGCGTCGAAATTTCGCGGATTGAAGGCTATCCCGGCGAAGACTTTTTCTGGGGATTACTGGGGTTAATGTTGCAAGAAGCTACCAAGTCACCAAATTCATCTCGATAACGTCAATTTGTCCGACGAACCAATTGAAATTGAGTAAATTGGTGATAACGGATATACCATACGAACGGCCGAAGACTGTCGTCGGTTATTAAAAAGAGGGCACCTTATGGGCCTACCAGTATTTAGTGAGAACCTCTGCGACGAGGATCTCGATAAGATGATGCAAAACGCGCAGCGCGCGTCCAACTTCCTTAAGGCTATTAGCCATGAAGGACGGTTGATGATTCTTTGTCATCTTGTGACGGGAGAAAAATCTGTCACCGAGCTCGAAGAGTTGCTGTCTGCCCGCCAAGCCGCCGTGTCCCAGCAATTGTCACGGCTACGGCTTGAAGGTCTCGTGACCCCGCGCCGTGACGGTAAGGTTATCTATTATCGTTTGACAGATGACCGTCCAAAGCAAATCATGGAAGTTGTCTACGATCTGTTTTGCGCGCCTAAATAGCCGCCTCTGGCTTCGTTTTTAAAACACATTCTGGGTCGGGGAGGTCCAAAGTGTTCGATCTAATATCTGATAATATGCTTGTCGCGTTGATTGCGGGTGCTGGTGGTATCCTGCTTGGCCTCGCTGCGCGGTTAGGTCGATTTTGCACGCTTGGTGCGATCGAGGACTACCTTTATGGCGACAACGACACGCGCCTGCGCATGTGGGGTGTCGCCATTGGCGTATCCATCTTTGGCAGTTTCTTGGCATCCCAGTTGGGTTACTTTGGATTAAGCGATGCAAGTTATCTGTCCCAGTCACTGAACATTGGTGCCAGTGTCATTGGTGGCCTGATATTTGGTTATGGGATGGCCCTTGCGGGTAATTGCGGCTTCGGCGCGCTTGCCCGTCTTGGCGGTGGTGATCTGCGGTCGCTGTTGATCGTGCTGGTAATGGGGCTATCTGCTCTTTTTGTTCTGAGCGGCCCGCTTGGATATGCGAATTCGGTCATCTTCCCGCGCAGCGCCGATCTTCTGTCGGTGCCCAGCATCGCACATGGCATCCACGCCATAACAGGTATCTCCGTCAGTGTTATCGGGATCGTTATTGGTCTGGGCGTCATCATCCTTAGCCTTGCAACACGCCGCAACGGCGTCATTGCGCCTGCCGTTCTTTGGGGCGGCATTGTTGGCCTTGCCATCGTGTCCGGCTGGATCGGAACTGATTTCGTTGCGCGCAACGGATTTGACGCAACACCCATCGTTTCGCATACGTTCTCAGCGCCGATTGGGGCATCGATGCTATATGCGATGACGGCCTCTGGCACAGCGATCACGTTTGGCGTCGGGTCCGTTGTCGGCGTTCTTTTGGGGTCATTTGTCGGCAGCCTGATCAAAGGGCATTTCAAGTGGGAAGCCTGTGAAGACCCGCGTGAATTAAGACGCCAGATCGTTGGTGCGGCCCTGATGGGTGCTGGTGCAGTGATCGCGTTGGGCTGCAGTATTGGCCAAGGGCTATCCGCTATGTCAGTGCTAGCATATGGCGCACCAATCACGCTTGCTGCGATTTTTGCTGGGGCTTATGTCGGTCTGAAACAACTTATCGAGGGCTTTATTCCAGTCCCAGATGACAGTGATCCAAGCATCTGATTGGCAAATTGCGTCAGCTACGCCGAAGTTCTTCCACCAGAAAATCATAGACCACGCGTATGCGGCGACTTGTCGTCAGCTCGCGGTGGGCCACAAGCCATATCGGAAATAAAAGCGGTTCAAGGTCTGGCAGGACGCGGCGCACGGTTGGGTCTGCATCGCTGATATACGCATCCAGGCGGGGACCCAAGGCGACGGTGTTAACGCAAACAAAACTGATGTTATTGCGGTCGGGGCAGTATTTCTGAAGTGGAAAAGGCAGCCATTGTCGATACGGCCCTACAAGATGTTTTCCGAAAGCAGCTCATCTAGTTTCAGGCGTTGAATTTTCCCTGACGGCCCCTTTGGCAGTTCGCTCAGGAAATAGATTTTATCAGGGGTTTTGAATGCACCCAGCCGGTCCCTGCAAAGCTGGATCAAATCGTCCACGACGACATTTGACCCCGCCCGCAAACTTACAGCCGCTTCAACCCGCTCACCGTATTTGACGCATGGGCGCCCAAACGCAGCGGCCTCGACCACGTCGGGATGTCCGTAAAGGACTTCATCAATCTCACGCGGGGCGATGTTTTCTCCACCCTTGATAATCAGCTCTTTGAGGCGGCCCGTCACAAACACATACCCGTCGAAATCCATTCGGCCCAAATCACCTGACCGCAACCAATCGCCCGTGAATGTAGCCGCTGTGGCATCTGGGTTATGCAGGTATTCACGCATAACATTGGGGCCACGCACCGCAATTTCGCCCTCAACCCCGGGCGGCGCTTCGGTCAGGTCCGCAGACAAAATGCGCACTTCATTGCCGTACCCGATACCAGGGGATCCGATTTTGCGAACACCAGGTGGCAGCGGGTTTGACAGTATCTGAGCGGCGGTTTCCGTTAGGCCCATCGTTTCCACAATGGGCACGTCAAACCGTTGCTCGAACCCCGTTTGCGTGTCAACCGCAAGCGCCGAAGACGCCGACCGCCCAAACCGAAGCCGGTTGCGCGTTTGCGTCGTTGGCTCGGCTTGACCATGGAGCAGGTGGCTGACGATTGTTGGCACGACCGAAAACCAAGTGACTTTGGCCTGTTCAGCCTGATCCCAAAACTTGCTCGTTGAAAACCGCGAGACCATCCCAAGTGACCCGCCAGACACCAACGCGCCCATCATTGAAACGCAAAGCCCATTGATGTGGTAGACTGGCAAAACACACATGCCGCGATCAGCGGGTGATAAGGCGTGCGCCACCGCCGTGGTCCATCCACCAGCCAACAGACTGGAATGGCTATGCACAACGCCCTTTGGTTTGCCCGTTGTTCCAGACGTATACATCAGCAATGCATCATCTTTCGGGGTCAATGTGGGCAAACCTGCAAGCGTTCCCAAATCACCGCTAACAATAGCCCTCATCCCGCTTGGCGCAGCTGCCTGAAATGCGTCTGATTGGGATGCATGCACAAAGGCAAAATCTGCACCGCAATGATCAAGCGCATATGCAATCGCGGATGGTCCCGCTGCAAGATTGATCATCGTTGCGCGAAACCCGCCATAGAACGTCGCATAAATCGCCACAACACCATCGCGGCCATTGGGATGAATAATCGCGACGCTATCGCCCTTGGATATCCCAAGACCGACCAAGCCCTGCGCCATTTGGCGGGCCTCATTTCGCAGCTGACCCCACTCAAGCATGTCAACTGTTTCTGGGAAAACGAATGCAATACCGTCCGTTTCAGCCCGCGCATCGAGCCAATCCCGAACGGTCCCTTGCGGCGCGACGGTGGGGGTGAAAATCATTTACCGACCTCTGCCCAATAGTCCCCGAATATATCGCTTAGCGCAGGCTCGCGCGCTGGAATTTCGCGCACGATTTTGGTGGTTTGCAAAAAGTGCTTCCAATGCAGGTTTTCATCAATGGAGTTCCCACCCCATGACCCACAGCCCATCGACAGCGAAAACGGCATCCCATTGTTGAACGCGCCCCCAGTGGCAAAGGTATGTGCTTGGTTTACGATCACGCGGCTGGTCGGGATGGCATTTGCCAAGGTCAGTGGACGGTCCTGCGCTGCGGTGTGGATGCCAACGGAATGTCCTGCCCCCTGATGAAGTTGAATTTTACGCGTCGTCTCGACGGCATCATCAAAATTGCTTGCGCGATATACTGTCAGAACACGGCTTAACTTTTCACCCGACAGCGGAAAATCTGGCCCAATCCCCTTGGTTTCAACCGCGATAAATTGCGTGCCAGCAGGGACGTCATCCGTCAGGCCTAGGGCGGCAATCAGCTCGTCTGCATTGCGGGCAATCGCGCAGGGGTTCAGGTGCCCTTTTACCCAAAGTTTGTCGATGATCCGCTGATCATCTGTGATCAGCGCGCCGCCAGATTTCGCCATCTCAACCACAAACGCATCGTAGATCGCATCGACCACAACAATCGCATTTTCCGATGAACACGACGTCGCATTGTCAAATGTCTTTGACGCTGCAATCTTTTGCGCCGCAGCGGTCAGATCGGCGGTTTCGTCAACGATCACAGCGACATTGCCTGCGCCAACGGCCAGCGCAGGTGTGCCAGATGTATACGCACGTTTCACGTTGTTCTGGCTGCCAGTCACAACAATCAGATCAGACACCTCAAGCAATCGCTGGGTCTTTTCCTTGGACCCACGCCCTGGGATCATTTGAACAAGGTCACGGTCAATGCCCAGCTTGTCGAATTCCGCATAGATGTATCCTAAAAGCGCCTCGCATGTCGGCACACCTTTGGGTGATGGGGACACTACAATGGAGTTGCCACATTTCAGCGCGTTGATGATGTTGTTGGCAGGCGTCGCACCCGGGTTAGTTGATGGAACAACCGCGCCAATCACACCAATTGGGCGGGCAATTTCAGTGATACCAGTGTCCGCATCGTCCTTGATCACACCGTAAGTCGGGACATGCTGGATATCGCGCATCAGGCCCAGCGTTTTGCGGTGATTTTTTGTTATTTTGTCCGGCACATTGCCAAGGCCCGTCGTTTCCACGGCCAACTCGGCAAGGATACGGTTATGGTCCGGTTCCATAATGGCCCAAGCCACTGCCTGCGCGGCACGGTCATAAAGCAGCTGTGATCCACCGGCCTCGAATGCTTGCTGCGCGGCGCGCGCGCGCGCAACCGTGGCTTCAACTTCGGCAATGTGATCATCGGTGCTCATGAAAAAATTCCTTTGTAGGATGGTGCGGGGCGCACACATGATACGCCCCGCTTAGCGCGTTTAGAGGCCTGAAAGAAGCGCTTCTAGTGTGATCTGACGCGCAGCCCACATTTCCAGAACTTCATCACGGTTCATGATGTTCATTGGCGAGCCACCCGCTTTCATACGGCTTGCAACGCGCGAGTTTTCAAACATCGCAGGCACTGTGGCTGCAAGATGATCAATCACAGACTGTGGCGTGCCTTTTGGCACCATCACGCCACGAAAGTTCACCGATGCATTGTCGATGTCATAGCCCTGCTCGGCCATTGTTGGCACATCTTCCATGAAACTGTTGCGCGCAGTGTCGAACACACCAAGGATTTTGACGGTGCCTGCTTCACGTGCGCGGAACGCATCCGACAGGTTGTTCACGCCGCCCAGAACTTCACCTGCGATCACGGCGCGCATTGCACCAGATCCGCCAGATTTATTCGGGATATACGCCAGCTTAACACCGGCAGCTTTTTCAAGCTGAAGTGCGGCGATGTGGTGCCCAACAAACAGACCGGCGCCAGAGAACGTCAGGCCACCTGGGTTGGCAGTTGCATAGGCAATAACGTCCGCCATGGAGTTAAAGTCACTGTCCGCGCCAACGACGAATACAGCTGGATCAGCGCCCCAGTTTGCGATCGGCTCGAAGCTATCGGTGCTATACTCAACGCCACCTTTGATCGACTGTGCGATAAAGTGCGGCACGTTATATGCACCAAGCGTGTAGCCATCGGCGTCAGCTTGGGTTGCAAGCCAGTTCCAACCAACACGGCCACCAGCGCCTGGCTTGTTGATAATCGCAACTGGCATGCCAAGTGCGTCGTCATTGCCAGCCGTCATGGTCACGATACGTGCCTGAAAATCAGTCGCACCACCAGCGCCGTAGCTGACCATCAGCATAACCGGACGTTCAGGAAAATCTCCGTGTCCTTCCGCTGCGGCACTTGTTGTCATTGCGACCAACGCGATGGCGGCCCCTGCAATAAATTTCTTCATGTTTCTCTCTCCCTTGTTGGTTCTGCCGCTGCTGCGGTTCAGAAAAATATCTCTCGCGGTGTGAATACGTAAAGCAATTGCGCAAAGAGACCGTAAATAACCACCATGAATCCGGCGGTAATCAGCACCCTCTTGCCCCAGCTTTTGATCTCGCCGTGTGGGGCGGGATCGTACAGAGACAACAGAATGAAAAAAGCGATAGCTGTGGCCGTATAGAACCCAAGGCCCTTGGCCGCCCAAAAGACGTAAATCACCATGACAATCAGGCCCGGAGCGAGGTTTTTCATCGCCTCGCCACTCAGCCCATTGCCAACTTTGGTGCGACCCAACACAGCCTTTAGGAATGTCCAGATTGCCAGCACCGCAAAAACAGATGAGATCAGGCGCGGGAACAGGAATGCCGCAGCGGGTTCTTGTGTAAAGCTGATATAAGCCACCGTTAGGCCGATGGTCGCAATGACACCCGAGGCGATAATGTGCTGGTTGCGGGGCAGATCGCTCATGACAAAATCTCCTCTTTAGAGGTGTAGCGACGATTGCGGACTTCCATCCAAACCGAATAGCCGACCGATGCCACGACGATCACGATCAACAACCAATTGAGCCAACCTGTGAAGAAATAGGTGCCGGTTCCAACGGTCGCATTTGCGATCATCGACCCTTGGATGAAATTCGCTTCCGCGATTGGACCAAGGATCAATCCAAGGACCAAAGGTGCAGCGGAAAACCCGAACCGTTCGAGGAAATACATCGACAGGCCAAGCGCGCCCATTACGTAAACGTCGCCCATTGTATTTTGGACTGAATAGCTGCCGAACACAGCCAGTCCCAACACGACTGCCGCCATAACGGATTGCGGAACGCGTGCAACACTTGCGGCCAACCCAGCCACATACAATCCAAAGACGCACATCAAAATCTGACCGATCAGCATGGAATCGATGAACGTCCAAGCGACCTTTGGGTAATTGATGAACAGGTCCGGTCCAGGGAAAATACCGTGGATCAACAACCCGCCGAGCAACACCGCAGCCGTCGGTGACCCAGGAATTGATAGGGTGAGCAGTGGCACCAATGACGGTCCAACCATCGCGTTGTTGGCCGCTTCTGCGGCAATCACGCCTTCGCTGTGGCCCGTGCCGAACTTTTCGCTTTCAGAACTGAATTTCTTGGATTGATCATAGGCGACCAGCCCTGCGATTTGACCACCAACACCGGGGATTAGCCCGATGATGGACCCGATCAGCGTGCCAATTGTTAGCGCCTTTTTGCGCTTGATCACTTCACGGAATGCTTCGCTGACAGCATGCTTTTGAACGACGATTACCTCTGCATCATTTGACTGCCGCCCCTTGGCAAACATCGTGATCACTTGCGGGATCGCGAATAGGCCAATCAACGCAGGGATCACATTGATCCCGCCGCTGACAGATGAATGAAAAATAAACCGCTGTGCACCCATGATGTCGTCAAAGCCAATCGTCGCAAGCCAAAGCCCGATACAGCCCGACAGCAAGCCCTTTACAACAGAACTGGAATCCAGCGTGCCGATCACGGTCACGCCAAGGATCGCCAGCCAAAACAAATGCGACGGACCAAATGACAGCGCCCATTGCGCCAGCACAGGTGTTAAAAAGATGAGCAGAAGAACACCGAACACGCCACCAATCGCCGAGGAAATAAACGACAGTTGAAGCGCCTTTGCACCCTCGCCCTTAAGCGCCATTGCGTGCCCATCAAGTGTGGTCGCGATATTGGCAGGCGCACCCGGAATTTTCAAAAGAATCGCGCTGACAGCACCCCCTGCGACCGTCGACGTATAGGCGGCACCAAGCAAGATCAGGCCTTGCTGTGGTTCAAGCTTAAACGTGAACGGAATCAACAATGCGACCGCCATCGTGGGTGATAATCCGGGCGTCGCCCCAAGGATCAGCCCACCAATTGTACCCAACAGCAAAAGGCCGAAATTCATCGGGGCAAACACTTCATCCATATAGAACAGAAATTCCACGCGCCGTTGCCTCCCAGTATTGGTGCGGTTGACATATTAAGCTAAACAATGAAAATAGTTTTGCAAATGTTTTCATAAATTCATGTATTTTTGGTGATAAATGTCTGGTAAAAAACAGAAAAAAGTGGATATAGTCAGTGTTGCAAAGGCCGTAAAGGTATCTGCATCAACAGTGTCGCGTTACTTTAATCACCCCAATTTGGTGAAACTTGCGACCCGTCGCAAGATTGAGTCCGCCGTGCGCAATCAAGGGTACATCCGCAATAGGGCCGCCCAAACCATCCACGGAATTCGCAGCGGCACCATCGGCGTTTTGGTCCCAACTTTGGATCACGCAATATTTGCCGAAGTCGTACAAGCGTTTTCTGACACCGTTGCCGAACACGGATTCACGATCCTGTTGGCGTCTTATGGCTACGATCAGAAACGCGAATATGCGAACCTGCGAAAGTTATTGGAACATCGCGTTGACGGCGTTGTTCTTACCGGACTTGAACATGATGAAGCCATTTTTCAGCTTATCGATAGCCAAAACATCCCGTCGGTTCTGATGTGGAATTATGCTGAAACATCTCGGTATCCCAGCATAGGGGCCGACAACGCATTGGCTGGCAAGCTGATAGCAGAACACATTCTGTCATTGGGGCACCGTGATATCGCGTATATGTTTCCACCAACGACTGGCAATGATCGCGCTGAGGGAAGACGATCATCGGTCATCAAAACGCTGAACGCTGCTGGGGTCATAGTCCCAGAGCATTGGCAGCTTACAACGGTCTATAGTATTTCGACATCCAAACGGGACACTCAAGATCTACTCAAAGCAGCGCAAAAACCGACTGCCATAATATGCGGGAACGACATCCTTGCGACAGGCGCGCTTTATGGTGCCACCGCCGCAGGGCTATCGGTTCCCAACGATATTTCGATTGCTGGGATCGGCGACTTTAAGGGGTCGTCTGACATTGAACCTGCACTGACAACGGTACGCCTACCTGCCAAACGCATTGGTCAAAATGCGGCGATCACGCTGGCCAATGCAATCGTGAAGCCGGACGAAATTGTAACTGGCACACATTGCGAACCAGAGTTGATTATACGCGGTTCTTGCGCCAAAATCTGATCCGCCAGCTGCCAGCAGCGCTCATCCAATTTTCTCAACCTGAACATAATCCGTGCCGCAACACCCACCAACGACATTCATTTCCAGGTTGGCGGCCCGAATATCAACGTATTGGCCCGCCAATTCATCAGGATTCCCTTCCTAAAGATGACCCAACTGACACGATGTTGCATGATCCATATATGACACGTTTGCCCACAGCTCGCGTTAAAGTGTGGGGACCAAAATCAATAGGATGCGCGCAACTGATCGTGGAAAGTTAAAGCAGATGCCCAACAAGCCATCCCTATTCAGCATCTTTCCATTTAACCGGGGTAACGTAAACGATGCTGCCATCAACACTGACCATCACATCGCCGTCTTGAATATTAACCTGCAACCTCATCGACCGACTTGCCAGCTTGGCCAGTGCGCTGGTGTCGTCTTCTGAAAAATTGATTACTTTAAGGTTATCAAATCGAGTGGTCTTGTTTTTGATTTTCTCCCACCACATCTCGGCCGTTCTGCCGCCGTAACAATAGACAATCACCTCGTCGGATTTGCCACTCGATTGCCGCACAACCTTCTCGCCTGGAAGTCCCAACGCCACCCACAACTCAAGCTCGCCACTCAGGCTTTTCTGCCAAATGTCTGGCTCGTCATCCGTTGAAATGCCCCGCGTCATCTCTAATTGCTCATGGGCATTCAGTGCAAAAGCAAGAATACGCACCATGAGCCGTTCATCCGTCTCTGACGGATGTTTGGCAACGGTCAGATTATGGGTCTCATAATAGTGACGATCCATATCTGAAACGGACAGTTCAACTTTATAGATGGTGGCCTTTTGTGCCATGATTTGCCCCTGAAAAGCGAAGATAGGACTGTTTAATGCGTCAGGTGACTTTGTGAAAGCATAAAGCAACTGGTATCGCACCGCTTTATATGAGGTATTCTTCCTGTTTTGATCAAACGTCAGAATTCACGGACGTCATACTCATCCCAATCGCCCTTTACCGCCGCTGGAACAATTAAATAGCGTCAGCCCAAGCCAGGCTGTAAATTCATGTCCGCTACCAAATTTCCTGCCAGTGCCACGTGCTTCAATACCAACAAAGCAAGGTGCAACGTTAGGCCCCGATGTGGGAAGCAACTTTGCTTGACCATAGCGAGTTTAACCGTCAGGCTCTCTGTGAGTTGGGGGTTTCATGTATCGTTTCATTGTCTATTTGATGGCAATTATGCCTTGCTTCGCTATGGCGAATGAATTGCCCACCCCTGTGGTTGATGCAGACTATCGCCACGTAGATTTTGCCGAGGCTGCACTGGGCCAGTTGTTGTTTTATGACCCTTTGCTATCAGGGAATAAAGAAGTCGCCTGCGCCACTTGCCACCACCCGCGCCATGGGACGTCTGATGGATTGTCGCTTGGACTTGGAGACGGTGGGGTTGGCTTGGGCCCCAAGCGTATAACCGATCCAGATAACATGCCAGAACAACGCGTTCCTCGAAACTCTCCCGCATTGTTCAATCTTGGTGCGCGCGAATTTACCGTTCTTTTTCATGATGGGCGCATTGGCATTGATCCCACACGTCCAAGTGGGCTGAGGACGCCACTTGATGACGACATGACCGCAGGGTTCGCATCCCTCTTGTCGGCACAAACCATGTTTCCAGTACTAAGCCCTGATGAAATGGCGGGCCACTACGGTGAAAACGACGTCTCAAAGGCCGTCAGACAAGGCTTAATCACCGGAGAAAGCGGCGCTTGGGACATTCTTGCGCGTCGTGTTGCAGGCATTGAAGCTTACGTGGATAGTTTCACGGCGATCTATCCGCATGTTGACCGTGCAAACCAAATTCGCTTCACGGATATCTCAAATGCTGTCGCTGCATTCATGGAGTTTGAGTGGAGGTCTGACACCGCACCGTTTGACAGTTTTCTGCGCGGCGAAACCGTCCTCTCGGAAACAGCAACCTTAGGTGCTGAGCTATTTTACGGTGAAGCAGGGTGCTCGGGATGCCACAGTGGACCGTTCCAAACAGATCATGACTTTCACGCCATGGCCACGCCGCAGATTGGGCCGGGCAAAGCGGCGCGGTTTGAAAGCCATGCACGTGACGAAGGGCGGTTTCGTGTCACAGGCAACCCAATCGATGCTTATAAATTTCGGACACCATCTTTGCGAAATGTGGCAATGAGCGCCCCCTATGGCCATGCGGGGACATTTGCCACGTTAGAGGCGTTTGTCCGTAGCCACCTTGATCCAGTGGCCGCACTTGGAACGTATGATGTGACCCAAGTGGTGCTACCCAAATTTGATGTCGATGATCTTCGCGCGATGGCCGATGAAGCGGACCTGGCGGCGATAGCAGCGGCGGTTTACACGCCACCAATTGCGTTGGACGAGGCACAGATTGCAACACTCTTGGCGTTTCTGGACAGTTTAACCGATACGGCCGCCATGGCCGGTCGTTTGGGCGTGCCGGCGTCTGTCCCAAGCGGTCTTTTGGTGCAGCGCTAGTTTTTCCGTATAGTCACGATCTGGTTAACATCTACATTGGCTTTCTGGGTTGTGCCATCGGGCCATGTAACCATGATGCTAGCCTCCTTTTCGCCACCTAAACCGAAATGTAGTGGCACAAGACTGCCGCCGGCATGTCCGCCACCGATGCGCCTGTGCTGCGTTTGACCATTCACCTTGACTGTCGCTCCGATCGCCGCACGATTGCCTTCGTCTTGCGAAAGTGTCACGCTGATCCAATTGTCCGTTATGCTGGTATTTTGATAAACGCGCAGCGGTGCGCGGCGGTTCACAACCACCAAGTCTAACCGTCCGTCGCCATTAAAGTCAGCGAAGGCTGCGCCGCGAGATCGCGCCATGTCCGCAATACCAGCAGAGACCGAGACCTCGTCAAACGAACCCGCATTATTCTGTATCAAAAGATTGTTTGGATCTTGCATCGCATTACTCGACATCTGATCTACATTGCCTTTTGCGATGAATAGGTCGAGCAAGCCATCGTTGTTCACATCCCCAAACTCCGCGTGCCAGCCTGTGGATGGTCGCCCGTCGTCGCCCAAGTGCGGCCGATGTGCATAGGTGCCGATGTTAAAGGATGCGGCAGAATAGCTTCCGTCGGCATTAGCGATTTGTAAGAGCTGGTCTCCCATGGAGGTCAACATCACCTCGTCGCGCCCATCTCCTGTCAGATCAGCGCTCGCGATGCCCATTCCCCAAAGCATCAGCTTTGGCCAACCGTCTGCTTCGCCCAAGAACCGCCGCTCTTTGATGTCCCACAGCTGTTCTTGGCCATCTCTGAGATAATAGTGCCTGTCATTTGAAATGCGCAGGCTGTTGCGCCCGCTTGCATTTGGCCCCGCAAGCATCGACAGCGCACAATGGCCAGGCGCAAGGGTTTCCCCCGCGTAGCCGGTTTGGGTGGGGCGCAAAATGGTGTTGGTATCACATGCCCCAAATGGTCCGCTCTTGTCCTTGCGGTCCACGTAATGCCCAAGCGCGATGACTGGGCGCGCGTCATCTTCCCACCATGCCGTCAACGCTGTGGTCCACTGGTCAGTTTGCGCAATGCCCCATTGGTTTGTTGCGTTTGTGAACGTGCAATTAGGACCACCCTTGAGAGCAATGTCTGGCCCCACACGCATGACGTACAAATCTGTCCAACCATCGCCATCGATGTCCATCGGATAGGCACCAGTAGTGCCAAGCATCGGAATAAGTGGCGTTTTGGCGAAGGCAAAACCACCTTGATTTTCCAGCAAGACGGCAGGGTTTTCGCCACCGGCCGCAAATATGTCGGGCTGCTGATCATTGTTACAATCAAATACCGCAACGCCGCCGCCCACAAAATGTTCCCATCCACCATCATAGACGTGCATGGGCAAACCATTTGCCCGATCGACGAATTTTATATCCGCAAAAGCAGCAGTGCCAACAAAACAGAGCACACTGAGCATGATGGTTTTAATCTTGGTTTTAATCTTGGTTTTCATTATCGGCTTTCTCGGGTGAAATAATCTGTAGCAGCACTTAACGCTAGTGCACTTGCGCCGCGGGCCCAGACCAATCCATCCCAAGCATGCAACGCAACCTCGCAAGCATTAATGTTGCTGTTCAAGGTCAGCTTGTGCGCCTCGGCGCCCAGATCAATATTATCGAGGTTATCATAGCGTATATGCCCTCCTGACACGATGATCAGGCCGGGGTCAAAAAGCTGTACAATATTTGCGAGCCCTAAAATCAGATATTTTGCTGCATTTTCGAATATGGCCTGAGCGGCCGGATCACCGGATTTTGATGCTGCCGACAGGCGTTCCATTGTGTTTTTTTCCGTTCCAATGGCAGTTAGATCAAGGGCAGACGCTGCTTCTTTGATAAGCGCATAGTCGGCGAGATAAGCTTCGAGACAACCACGCTGGCCACAGCGGCAGAGTGCGCCACCAATTTGCACTTTGGTATGACCAAGCTCGAGCCCCATGCCGCGTGCCCCCCGAAACAGGCGATTGTTCAGAACGAGCCCCATCCCCACCCCATGTTCGACAGTCATTACTGCAAAATTGGAATTTGTGCGCCCGCCGCCAAACCAAAGTTCAGCCAAGGTGACGATATTGGCGTCATTGTCGATGAACACAGGCGTCCCCGTTCGCGCCTCAATGGTGCCCGCTAGCTTAACGTTTGCCTCGGACAAAAGCGGCGACCAAGCCACTGTGCCGGTCGTGTGGTCGACCAGGCCAGCAATGCCGATCCCGATCGCTGAAATTTGGTTTAAAGCCATTCCCGCAATTCTTAACAGGTCGGTAACCAAAAGTATGATTTCGTCGATAAGGTCTGACACGGGGCGTTTGGGAGCGCAGGCGCTGTGGGTTGTTTCAGCCAGAACAGTCCCGATAGAATCAGTGAGGATTGCGGAATGCCGTTCGTTCGCAAGGTGGATGCCAATTACATGAAAACTGTCTGGCACGATCGCAAGGGCGACAGGCGGGCGGCCTCGGACCGTAATTTCCCGATCTGGGTCCTCAATTTCTTGAATAAGGCCTGCGGCAATCAGCTCGGCTGCTATTCCTGTAACCGATCCGGCGCTAATTGACAGCGCACGCGCAATGTCACTGCGCGCGACGCTTCCGTTTCCACGCACGTGCTCAAAAACTTGTTTTCTCAGGGAATTTTTTTCAAAACCGCCTTCTGGAAAGATTGGTCCGCATCCAGCCATGCCGTCGCCCACATCGTATAAAGTCGATTTTGATTCGGACATACTTCACTCTCTAAAGTTAATCGGAGAAATTCGCGCCAAACAAAGGCCTCTAGGCGGATTTTTATGTACTCAACCACAGATTACTGGCCTTTTGCAATATTATTTACTTCAGACAGTAAATTTATTTTGACATCTCAACCAGTTTCTATTTGTATTAAGGCTCTAAGAACGGTGGCATGAGAGAATGTCGCTCTAAAATTGTCTGGGAGGACAACATGAAAAATATTTTGACAGCGGCTATTGTCGCAACAGTTGGCTTTAGTTCAGCAGCATATGCCGAAGGCCTGCTTATCGGCGTATCTTGGGCCAGCTTTCAGGAAGAGCGTTGGAAAACTGATGAAGCAGCGATAGTTGCGGCCATTGAAGCAAACGGCAACACATATGTGTCCGCCGATGCGCAGTCGTCTTCTGCCAAGCAACTGACCGACATTGAGGCTCTGATGACCCAAGGCGTTGATGCGCTGATCATCAATGCTTGGGACAAGGACGCTATTGGGCCTGCCGTCGACGCAGCCGCCAATGAAGGCATCCCAATGATTGGCTATGACCGTCTGATCGAAGATGACCGCACGTTCTATCTGACATTCGACAATGTTGGCGTGGGCCGCATCATCGCACAATCAGTTCTGGCTGTTCAGCCAACAGGCAACTACGCGATCATCAAAGGTGACCCAGGCGATCCGAATGCAGGTTTCTTGCTGCAAGGTATGATGGAAGTAATTGGTGGCGCAGTTGATTCCGGCGACATCGTGATTGCTGGCGAAAACTTCTCTGACAGCTGGAAGCCAGAGAATGCGCAGAAGAACATGGAGCAAATCCTGACTGCTAACGACAACAACATTGATGCTGTTCTGTCCCAGAACGACGGCATGGCTGGTGGCGTTGTTGCTGCATTGTCCGCTCAGGGTCTCGTGATCCCGGTTGGTGGTCAAGATGGTGACTTGGCTGCGATTAACCGCGTTGCACGTGGTTCGCAGACAGTATCCGTTTGGAAAAACGCAACAAACCTTGGCACTGCAGCTGGCGAAATCGCATCTGCATTGGCAGCTGGCACAGCAATGGCTGACATTGAAGGTGCAAGCATGTTCACTGGTGGCGAAAAGGGCACAGCTGTGCCTTCCATCCTGCTGGACCCAACACCGCTGACAATTGCCAACCTGAGCGTTGCGATCGATGCGGGTCACATCTCCAAAGAGCAAGCCTGTGAAGGCGCAATGGACGGTGTTGACGGCTGCATGTAAGCCAAATAACGGTGCCGCGGTCCTCATTGGTCGCGGCACACTCCATTATTTATGAACAATAAGCGGCATGTCCACAGCGGACCTTCAACAAAGGCCACCCAAGCGTTGAGGCACTGTAGCCTTCGCTGGATCCAGGGATAAAAATATCAATGACAGATTCACCCGAAACGAAGCCTGACACTCCGAACTTGTTCCGCAAGTTTTTGAACGGGACCGAAATTGACTCGCGTCTTCTGGGCATGTTCGGCGCACTTGCGCTGATTTGGCTTGGTTTTCACTTTTACGGGCTGATTTTTAAAGGGTTTGGCGCGATGTTGACGCCCCGAAACCTTTGGAACCTTTCGGTGCAGACATCGTCGATCGGTATCATGGCAACAGGCATGGTGTTGGTTATTGTGAGTCGAAATATTGATTTGTCAGTTGGCGCGCTTGTGGGTGTGACCGGCATGACGATGGGGATTTTGCAGGTTGATATCTTCCCGCAATACCTTGGACTTGGACATCCGATGATGTGGGTTGTCACCGCGATCTGTGGGATCTTAATCGGTACAGGCATTGGTATGTTTCATGGCTGGTTGATTGCTTATCGTGGTATCCCTGCATTTATCGTGACCCTGGGTGGTTTGCTGGTCTGGCGTGGGACAGCTTTTTTGGCCAACAACGGCAAAACGATTTCCCCACTTGATGATAACTTTAAGCTGCTGGGCGGTGGTCCCTATGGGACAATCGGCGCCACAGGCAGCTGGATTGTTGGAGTTCTTGCCTGTATCGTTATCGTCTATATGTTGATCAATGGACGTGGCAAGCGGATCGCGCATGGCTTTCCAACGCGCCCAATGTGGGGTGAGGTGACGGTTGGTGGGTTATCATGTTCGATGGTCCTTGGCTCCGTGTTGCTGGTAAATTCATATCCATGGCCCAAGGGCATCGTCAAACAATACGCTGCCGCTAATGACATTATTGTACCAGCCGAGGGTATTTTTATCAGCCACGGTTTTGCAATCCCTGTGTTGATTTTAGTGACAGTTGGTATTTTGATGACGGTTCTTGTGAACCGCACCCGTTTTGGCCGAAATGTGTTTGCCATCGGTGGCAACCCCGAGGCTGCAGAGCTTGCGGGCATCAACGTCAAATGGATGACGCTTAAGATTTTTGCGCTGATGGGTGCGCTTGCAGGTCTGGCTGGCGTTGTGGCATCGGCGCGTCTAAATTCTGCGACCAACGCGCTTGGGCTTCTCGACGAACTGTACGTGATTGCAGCGGCCGTGATCGGCGGGACATCATTGGCTGGTGGTATTGGTACGATCTATGGCGCAATTCTTGGTGCCTTGGTCATGCAGTCGTTGCAGTCGGGCATGGTCCTCATCGGCTTTGATACGTCTATCCAACAAATCGTGGTGGGATCTGTTCTGGTCTTTGCTGTTTATCTCGACAATCTTTACCGTAAAAACGCGAAATAGGGGCTGAACAATGTCTAATGAACGTACAGGAACCCCGCTTGTTGAAATGCGCGATATCTCGATTTCGTTTGGTGGTATTCGCGCCGTTGACAGCGTTTCGCTTGATTTGTACCCGGGTGAAGTTGTTGGTCTTTTGGGGCATAACGGCGCGGGGAAATCGACTCTGATCAAATGTTTGTCGGGGGCTTATCAGGCTGACAGTGGTGACTTTTATGTTGATGGTCAAAAGGCCGCGATCAATAGCCCGCGTGACAGCCGTGATCTTAATATTGAGACGATCTACCAAACGCTGGCGTTGGCCGACAATCTGGATGCAGCCAGTAACCTGTTTTTGGGACGCGAAATCACAACCAAGCTTGGCTTTCTGGACGATGGCCAGATGGAAGCAGAGACGCGCAAAATCATGGCGCGGCTGAACCCGAACTTCAAAAAGTTCAAAGAGCCGGTGTCGGCTCTGTCCGGCGGTCAACGTCAATCAGTGGCTATTGCACGAGCTGTATATTTTAACGCGCGCATCTTGATCATGGATGAACCGACTGCCGCATTGGGTGTGCATGAAACCGAAATGGTTGCATCACTGATTAAGGAGCTCAAAAATCAAGGTCTTGGCATTTTTCTCATCAGTCATGACACCCGCGAAATGATGGACCTTTGTGACCGTGTTGCCGTGATGAAAAACGGCAAATTGATCGGTAATGAGCGTGTTGAAGACGTCACTGAGGATGACATCCTTTCGATGATCATTATGGGCAAAAACCCAAAGGCGGGCACGTAATTTATATTGGCTTAGATCTTGGAACTTCGGGCCTGAAGGCCGTCTTGATTGATGATCAACAAAGCATAATGGCAGAGGCGCATGACTCCTTAACGAGCACTCGCCCCCAGGTAGGTTGGTCCGAGCAGGACCCTGCCGATTGGGTCACAGCGGCTGAAAACGTCATGTCAGCCTTGTCCGCAAAAACCGCATTGGACAGAGTGCGCGGAATTGGCCTGTCTGGGCAAATGCACGGAGCCACGATGATTGATGCGGCTGGCGATCCCTTGGCGCCTTGTATGCTTTGGAACGACACCCGCGCATCTCAACAAGCCGCCGCAATGGATGCCGATCCGATGTTCCGCGAGGTAACGGGGAATATCGTATTCGCGGGTTTCACCGCGCCAAAAGTAGCTTGGTTCGCCAGCCAAAAGCCAGCGCTCTTTGCCAAAGTAGACAAGGTCCTGCTTCCAAAAGATTATTTGCGTCTGTGGCTTACGGGTGAGGCGGTGTCCGAGATGTCGGATGCTGCAGGCACCAGTTGGCTGGATACGGGCAAGCGTGATTGGTCAGATGAACTTCTTGAGAAGACAGGATTGACCCGCAGCCATATGCCGCGATTGGTCGAAGGCTCAGAGCCATCTGCGACCCTGCGCGACAGCCTCGCTGCACGCTGGGGCCTGCCCAAGGGTGTGGTCGTTGCCGGTGGTGGTGGGGATAACGCTTCCAGCGCCGTGGGTGTTGGCG
>Ga0075441_10000117_pt1 | contig 37969 bp, 36 predicted proteins | sample CoawatmetaG00DNA_FD_71582 | JGI IMG/M metagenome (GOLD analysis project Ga0075441, IMG submission 71582) | Marine microbial communities from the West Antarctic Peninsula - Coastal water metaG002-DNA | ecosystem: Environmental > Aquatic > Marine > Coastal | place: Atlantic Ocean: West Antarctic...
CGGTTGTTACCGGGTGCTCAACGGCGGGAAATAGAATTGGGCTGGCAGGCGCCAGCCCAATCGGGACGTCAGTCTTGCTGAAGGGCCTGCAGCACAGCCTTGGCAGCGCCTTCGGAAGACGCCGGGTTCTGGCCGGTAATCAGCTTGCCGTCCACCACAATGTGCGGTGCCCAGTCATCGCCCCGGCTGTAACGGGCGTTGTTCTGCTTGAGCATGTCTTCCAGCAGGAAGGGCACAATATTGGTGAGCTGCACAGCGTCTTCTTCGGTGTTGCTGAAACCGGTGACTTCACGGCCGCCCACGATGTTCTGGTCCGGTTTTATGAACACATTCTTGAACACGGCAGGAGCATGGCATACGGCGCCGATCACCTTGTCCTGTTCGTACGCGGTTTTGATCAGGGCTATCGACTTGTCATCCTCGGCCAGATCCCACAGCGGGCCATGGCCACCGGGGTAGAAGATGGCGTCGTACTGATTCATGTCCACGTCGGCCAGTTTTCTGGTGCTGGCCAGCATTTCCCGGGCATGGGTGTCTTCACTGAACCGCCGGGTGGACTCGGTCAGTGCATCTTCAGCCTCGCTGTTCGGGTCAACCGGTGGCTGGCCGCCTTTAGGGGATGCGAGGGTGATGTCGGCGCCTGCGTCTTTGAATACGTAGAACGGCGCAGTGAATTCTTCCAGCCAGAAACCGGTTTTATGGCCGGTGTCGCCCATCTGGTCGTGGGAGGTTAGTACCATCAGAATCTTCATACCAGTCGACCCTCCTGTCGGGAGTCCGGGTGTATTTCGTTCGTCTCACTACATCAAATTGTGATGATCGCTCGGTTTTCAACCGTCAGTACGTTGGCACTGGCATATTGGATGCTCATTAACGGCTATACTGCGAGGGTAGTTATCGCAAATGTAACGTCATGGACCAGGACGGATTTATATGAGGTGGATTGCCTTGAAAGGCGTGCTTGCCGGCATTCTGATGCTGCTTTGGGCGCCTGGTGTTCTTTCACAACAGGGCACTGAAACAGTAGAGCCATTGACGGTGACCGTTGGCGTTGATCACTCGCCGCCCTACCGTATTCTCGAGCCGTCGCAAAAATCCGGTCTTTATCTTGAGCTATTCGAGGAAATTGCCGACCGGCTAGGCTGGCGTGTGCAGTACCGGGAGGCGCCATTCCGGCGCATCCTGCTGCTGATGCGCAGGGGTGAGGTGGATGTCATGCTGGGACCGCTGCGCACGGAAGAAAGGGAAGAATTCATGACCTTCGTGGCGCCGGCTTTTCCGCCGGAACGGCGGCTGTTCTTTTACCTGAATGAGCAGAACCGTATTGAGCGCTACAGCGACCTGCAGGGAAAAACTATCGGTATTCTGGAGGGCGCCCGTTACTTTACCCGGTTTGACAACGATCAGGCTCTGCATAAAGAGTCTGCGGCCCACTACGAAAACCTGATGATGATGCTTCAAAGAGGGCGGGTTGATGTCGTGGTGGCCCCCGAGCTGGTTGGTTTGTATACGCTGAGAGCCCAGGGGATAGACGCGAACATTTCACCGTTCTTCGTGCCGGGTGACCGCTCCTGGATTGCGGTTTCGAACCAGTCTCCTGCCCGCCGGTATGCAGAAGATATAAGGGCAGCCCTGAAGCTGATCGAGCGCGAGGGAATTCGTGAAGATCTGGTGCTGAAGTACCAGGAACAAACAGCCTATTGATCGATTTCTGTATTTGATATCGATGCGCCCCTGATTTGAGGAACTTAGGGTGCTTACCTTTGTCTGTGATCGTTTGACAGGTTTTGGCAAAGGAACTGGTATGAAGACGATTCGATTGTGGGATCTCCCCACCCGGCTGTTCCACTGGTTACTGGTAATTGCTGTGGTTGGGGCAGTGGTGACGGTCAAACTGGGCGCTGGCTGGATGGCCTGGCATGAGCGTTTTGGACTGGCGGTTGTTGGCTTGCTGGCGTTCCGGGTGGTCTGGGGGCTGGTGGGCTCCACTTACGCGCGCTTCAGTCAGTTTATGTCGGGGCCAGGGGCGATGATCCGTTATCTTAGGGGCCAGTGGCAGGGCGCAGGCCACAATCCCCTTGGTGCCTGGTCGGTGCTGTTGTTACTGGGACTGTTCGGTTTTCAGGCTGTTACCGGTTTATTTGCCAATGATGAAATTGCCTTTAACGGCCCACTCTACCGGCTGGTGTCGTCGGGCTGGAGCGATACCCTGAGCAGCTGGCACCGTCTCATGGCATGGGGGCTGTACGCCGTGGTTGCCCTTCATGTCCTGGCGGTGCTGTTTTACACCCACGTGCGTAAGGATAATCTGGTAAAGCCGATGGTGACTGGCCGAAAGCAGGTTCAGAGCTCAGAGCTGAAAGACGCCAGCGGCGGTGGCTGGCTGGCAATGATCATTGCACTGGCGATTGCCGTTGCTGTGGTCTGGGCGGCTAGTGGCGGACTGATTCCGCCACCGCCGCCACCGCCCCAGAATCTGGGTTGGTAAGCCCCTTGGCCTACTTGGCGCGGAAGTTGTCGTGGCAAGCCTTGCAGGTTTCACCGACTTTGGCGAACTGGCGTGCAATCGCGGCCTGGTCACCCTCCGTGGCCAGTTTCTGCAGTGCGTTGGCTTCACGGACGAAGCTGATCGCAATTTCCTGAACCTTCATCGGCTCCTCAAAGAAGTTGGGCTTGAGGCGGGTGTTCTCGGCCCGGTCATTGGCGCTGTCACGGCTGTAAAGCACGCTCATGCCGGAGTTGGCCACGGCTGCAATGGCTTTGGCGGCTGCGGCAACCTGATTCTGGTCAAACGCTACGGAGCCATCCACCGCCTGGGCCTTGATTTTGCCCATGTTCCAGGACGCAAACTGGTAGGCGGCCTGGCGGGTTTCGATCTGGTCTTCCACGCTCATCTGGGCCACGGTCGGGGTTGAGATCGCGGCCGCAAGCACCGCAACGGAAACAAAACGTTTATTCATTCCAGGTCCCTCTCTTGGTGTGATTGGTGATAATGCAAAAATGCTCTATAAAGGCGTGGTTATAAGCATGCTACCTGTATAGACTCATTCCTGACAGCTATAAGAAACGAAAGTTCAATCTGAGGAGTTGCACGATGTCGATCTGGACGGTTACCCCTAATCTTGAGCAAATGACAGAGGCCAGCAAAAACACCGCGGTCAGTCATATGGGCATTGAATACCTCGAAATCGGTGACGATTATGTGAAAGGCCGGATGCCGGTGGATGAGCGCACCGTCCAGCCATTCGGGATCCTGCATGGTGGTTCCTCCGTCGTGTTGGCGGAAACGCTGGGCAGCATGGCTGCCAACTGTTGCCTGAAAGATAAAAATACGGTCGCTGTGGGGCTGGATATTAATGCCAATCATATTCGGCCTGTTACCGGGGGATGGGTCTATGGCACGGCGAAGGCCATACACATCGGCAGTGCAACGCAAGTATGGGAAATCCGCCTGGAAAATGATCAAGGCAAGGTGACCTGCATTTCCAGGTTGACCATGGCGGTAACCCGCCGCTCGTAAGAAAACAGGGAGCGATGGCTCCCTGATCCCGACCTTGCTCGTCGATTTGCGAAATAAGCTCGCCATCCTTGATTAATATCAAAAGAGAATCGTTTGCCGGGACTGTCGCCTTGCTATACTTAAAATAGCTGAGGATGTTAACTAAATGCCATGAGGTTATTCCTCACGGAAAGGTTTCACTGTGCTGAAAATTCGTTGTAACCGGGTGTCTTCGAAAGCGCACAAGTTCTGGTATGCGTTGCTCTTTTTGCTATGCGCATCCTTTGGTCTGCGAGCTGCCCCTTTGTCTGAGTGTTCAACGCTGAGAGTGAGTGGTAATCCGGAGTATCCGCCTCTCCTATGGCCGAGCGTGGAGTCGCCGGATCTTTTAAATGGCGCGGTTCCTCATTTCCTGCGGGAGTTGGTGGAGCCTCTGGGTATCAAGGTCAATGTCCGCAACATTGGGTCCTGGGCGCGGGTACAGCGGTTGGCAGAGTTGGGGGAGGTCGATCTGGTGGCCGGGGCCTTTATCACGGCAGAAAGATTGGGCTACCTGGATTATATTCTGCCGCCCATGATGCACCTCGATACCAATGTCTGGGTGCCGCGGCAAAGGATGTTTGAGTATCGGCACTGGCCGGACCTGGAGGGGAAACAAGGCAGCACCCTGATCGACAACAGTTTCGGTGAGCGGTTCGACAGCTTTGCCGCCGATCACCTGGATATCCTCGGCGTCCGCTCCATTCACCAGTCCTACCTGATGGCCGATATCGGTCGTATCGATTATGTACTGTACGAGTTGTTGCAGGGGCGGGCGAAGCTGGCCCGGTATGGCATGTCGAATGACTTTGTGGCGCTGGAGCCCCCTGTGAGCAGAGAAGGCCTGTTCTTCGCGTTTCCGAAACTTTCCCGCTGCAATAGCAAAGCCTTGCGAGAGGCTTTTGCGGCCAGGTTGCTGGAGTTGACGGAGCAGGGCAGGCTGGAAGAGTTGATTGAAGAGTATCTCATCCGGTATACCGAGGAGGGCCGTTAGCGAGGCCTTCCTGGGTTTAGGTGGCCAGTGTCACTCTGCTTCTTCCTTTGGCCTTGGACTGGTACATGGCCTCGTCTGCCCGACACATCAGATCTTCCAGTCTGCGGTCGCCGTTTCCCAGGCTACTGATTCCGATACTTGCCGACGGCGAGATTCTGCTTTTCTCGTAAGACACCACCAGATTACAAAGCAAGGCCAGCAAGCGGCTCGCCAACACGTGTGCCATCGTCATGTCGGTGTCCGGTAGCAGAATGGCGAATTCCTCTCCGCCCATTCTGGCCACAATATCGCAATCCCGAATCCGGGCTTTCAGTAGCCCGCTGACCTGCTTCAACACTTCATCGCCCGCCTGGTGACCGTAGGTATCGTTGATGATCTTGAAGTGATCCAGATCCATCATGACCAGAGTCAGTGGTGTCTGATGCCTGGCAGACTGGTTCAGCAGTTGCTCTCCGAACTCGAAGAACGCGCGTCGGTTATGCAGCCCGGTAAGTTCATCCTCCAGCGCTGCCGCCCTGGCTTTTTCGTGGGCTGCCCGCAGCTCCAGCTCCATCTGTTTACGTTCGGTAATATCAGTGGCAATCTCCAACCTCACCAGGCGGCCATCGGTCCAGCGGATCGCCTGGTCACGGCACTGGTACCATCGTTGGTCCAGTTGATTCTGGAACTCCCAGACATGGGGTTTGTTGGGCTCGCCCTGATCATTGATCAGCAGGTGATTGGTGCAGAAGCTGCATGGGCCGTCACCGTCCTGAAGCACCTGCCAGCATTTTCGGTTGCCAATGTCACCCCAGATCTGCCGGCCGTAAGCGTTCATGTACAGCAGATCGTGTGTTGTAAAATCGGAGACGTACACCAGGGCATCCAGATTATCGAGTACGGCCTGAAGACCTTCCGGGGGTGTTTCCTCGGTGGCTGGCGGTGTCTGATCCCGGTGAACGGGCAGATTCAGTGACGGAATGCCGGATTTCATGGGGTGTGCGCTGTCTGCTTTTTATTCAGTTTAATTTCCAGTATGGCTTTTGTCATACGATGCTGTCTGCAAAAGCGTGTAAGGTTTGCGGACATTACCTACGTTGGCCGGACAGCCGGGCCAACGAAATTCTGGCTTCATGAGGGTTTGGAAAGGGATGAAGGTGTCCGGGGAAAACTGCCCCTGCGGTAGCGGGAAAGCCTACCTGCTGTGTTGTCAGCCCTGCCATGCAGGCGCGCCTGCCACCACACCGGAGGCGTTGATGCGTTCCCGGTTCAGTGCCTTTGTGGTGAAGGATGCCGATTATCTGCTCGAGACCTGGCATCCGGAGACCCGGCCGGCGGAACTGGATCTTTCCGGCTCACCGGAATGGGTTTCGCTGCAGATACTCTCCTCCAGTGCCGGTGTCGACACGGGCCGGGTTCACTTCCGGGCGGTCTATCGTGCCGGTTCTGATTGGGGCTATCTGGAGGAGCAGTCAGACTTCAGCAAAGAGAATGGCTGCTGGTTCTATCGTGAGGGCGAAACCCGCGAGGGAGTGCTGAAGCTCGGCCGAAACGACCGCTGCCCCTGTGGCAGTGGCCGCAAGTTCAAGGCCTGTTGCCTCTAAACGTTCTATTCGAACTTCGGCAGATCCGGCTGAGCGACCTCTTTACCCGCTTCCAGCCAGGCGTCAAAGCCGCCTTCAATGGATTGCACGTTCATATAGCCCATCTCTTTCAGCGCTTTGGCGCTGAGTGCTGCACGGCCTGATGTTTTGCAGTAGAGCACAATTTTCATCTGCCGGTTCTCCAGCGCGGGGTCGTTGGTGAACTTGAATTCGAGCATGCCCCGGGAAATATTCACGGCGCCCGGAATATGGCTGGAGCGGTATTCATCGGCGTCCCGCACATCCAGCAGCAAATCGGCATTTTTAATGGCCGCCTCGGCGTTGGCCAGCGGCACCTCCTGAATCTCTTTTTTGGCTTCGGCAACAAGGTCGTGGGCAGTCTTCATGGCAGTTCCCTTTGAGCGTGGGTGTGTCTTTTCAGGTTAAGGCATTTACCACGGGCGAGTCACCTATAGGTTGTCTGTGACTAAGGCATGAGCCTTTGGCTAGCGGGTTTGTGCTAGATTGACGGGCCTGACAATGAGGAAGCTATGAAACCGCTGAATGACACCACCAAAGGCGTGGTCTACGGGTTAGGTGCCTACACCCTGTGGGGAAGCTTTCCCCTGTATTTTGCCCTGTTCAAGGGGATCCCTTCCTGGGAGGTGCTGATTCATCGGGTGATCTGGTCCTGCCTGTTGCTGGCCGTGGTCATCTCGATACTCAAGCGCTGGCCGCCGGTGGTGGCGGCACTGCGACAGCCGCGCCGGCTGGGGTATGTGCTGGGTTGTGCCGTGTTTATTGCCTTGAACTGGGGTATCTATATTTATGCCGTGGAAACCCGCCATGTGTTACAGGCCAGTCTGGGCTATTTCCTGACGCCGTTGGTAAATGTGGCCATGGGGCTGCTGATCCTGGGTGAGCGTATTTCCCGGCTGCAGGCTGCGGCGGTGGGTCTGGCGGCGGTTGCGATTCTCTATCAGCTGTTGCTGCTGGGCGAGCTGCCGTGGATTACTCTGGTGCTGGCGTTCAGCTTCGGCACCTATGGCCTGATGCGCAAGAAAGTGGAACTTGATGGTCTTTCCGGTCTGTTTGTTGAAACGCTGTTATTGCTGCCGTTGGGCCTGCTGACCCTGGCCTGGCTGTCGTCGCAGGGGCTGTCACACTTTTCGGACAGCACCTACAGTGCATTGCTACTGGCCTCCAGTGGCGCCGTGACCGCCATCCCGCTGCTGGCCTTTGCCGGGGCTGCGCGCCGTTTGAAGCTGTCAACCGTGGGCTTTCTTATGTACATCAACCCCACAATCCAGTTCCTGATCGCGCTGTATATCTTCCATGAGCCGCTCAGCACGGCCAAACTGGTGAGCTTTGTGATGATCTGGGTGGCGTTGTCAATATACTCGTGGTCGGCCTGGGTGGGCCGATCGAACAGAGAGGCTTCGGCATGAAACAACCCATCAGCGGCTATCACAAAGACGGGGAAAACCACTGGGTAGCGCAGCTGGCGTGTGGCCATAACCAGCACGTGCGACATGATCCGCCCTGGGTAAACCGGCCCTGGGTTGTCACGGTGGAAGGTCGGCAATCCATGTTGGGGGTTAAGCTGGATTGCCGGAAATGTGATGACGATGCGCCTGCGGATGTCCGCCCGGAGAGTCCGGAAGGACCTCAGTATTGCGATCAGGCCAGGGTTTCCAGATAGGCTTCCAGTTCGTTGGCGAGCCAGCCCACCACGGCGCCTCCTTGCGCCTGCTCTGATTCCAGCGCACTGAACACTTTCCACCAGCGGGCGCTGCGGTGGTGGATGGTTTTCAGCTGTTCCTTGCGCAATGCCTCAGCAATCAGGGGTAAGGGTAAATCCGCCCAGCCGGCGCCATCAATCACCGCATCCCGCATCAGTTCGTATTGGGTAAAGGCGAGGTAGTTGGCGGTTTCCGGGGATTCGGCCACCAGTTGGGCGTCGAGCATGTAGGCCAGGGTGATTTCCGTGTGGCTGACCAGGTCGTCCTGAGTGACCCGTTTCAGCTGACTCAGGGGGTGATCCGGCGCCGCCACGGTGAGCATGCGCACATCAGCCAGTTCCCGAAACCATTGATAACCTTCGTTCAGCAATTCCGGCATCAGGCCATAGGCCACATCCACGGACTGGTTGCGAACCAGCGGCGCCAGTTCCCGGGGCGAGGCAAGGTAAACCGACAGGCTGGTCTGGGGGAAGCGTTGTTTCAGCCGGCGCAGAATGTCCCGCCAGATATCTTCCGGAATGGCATCGTCCCGGGCAATGCGCAGGACCGATTCGGCACCACTCAGGTGGTGCTGGCAGCGAGCCCTGATCTGGCTGGCAACCTGGTCGAATCGCCGGCAGTCGGTCAGGATGGACTGGCCGATGGCCGTCAGGTGCAGTTGATTGCCGCTGCGTTCAAACAGCTCCACCCCCAGTTCATCCTCCAAGGACGCCAGCACGGTACTGACGGTGGTGCGGCTGCGGTTCAGTTCCCGGGCCGCCGCGGCCACGCTGCCGTTGCGCACAACCGAGAGGAAGGTCTTGATCTGTGACGTTTTCATGGCTTGCTCTTTGCGACGGATTTTCCGTCGCTCAGCGACTCACACCTGTTGAATGATGCCGCTAATATGGCAGCAAATCTCAGGAGGTCAAAATGTTTACTTCTCTGGCGCGGGAAAACCTGGCGCTGACATTATCAGCGGTGGGCGCGGGCCTGTTTGCGCTCGCCGGTATTACTTGGGGTCTTTGGGTCGATTCCCTGGTTATTCTCTTCGATGGTGCCTATTCCCTGATCAGCCTGGGGCTGTCGCTTTTATCACTCTATGCCGCCCGTCTGGTTCGCCGACCGGCCAGCGAAGACTATCCGTTCGGTATGGGCGCGGTAGAGCCGCTTGTGATTGCCGTTAAGGGCCTGGTGATCGCATTGGTCTGTATCCTCTCGCTGGTCTCGGCGGTGGTGTCACTGCTTCAGGGCGGCCGTGCCGTGGCGGCGGACATGGCGATGATCTTTGGTGCGGTGAACGTGGTGGGGTGTCTGGCGGTCTGGGCGTATCTACGGTGGTCGAGCCTGCGCAATGATTCGGGGCTGGTGCAGGCGGAACAGCGCCAGTGGCTGATGGACAGTGCCCTCAGTGCGGCGGTGGTGGTCGGCTTTGGCGCGGCCTGGTTGCTGGAGCGCAGCCAGTGGGCAGAGCTGGCGGTGTATGCCGACCCGGTGATGATGCTGGTGATTTCGGTCTACTTTATAACGGTGCCGGTGAAGATGGTTCTGGAATCGGTGCGTGAGCTGCTGCTGGCGGCACCGAAAGACGATGCGCTGGAAGATGTCCATGAAACCCTGGAAGACCTGGGCCTGAATCCGGAACAGGTCCGGGTGGCCAAGCTCGGCCCGAACCTCCTTCTCGAGGCCCGCATGATCCGGATCTGAACCGGTCTCAGACGTTCAGTCCACCCATGGCCAGTATCTGCCGGCGGGTATCGGCTTTCTCCCGCTCAAGTTTGCCAAGCAGTAACGCCCCGTCGCACTCCGGGTGGTCGGCGAGGAATCGCCGGGTCAGCTCGATCTGGACATGCAGATCCTGGAAACGGCCATACAGATCCTGTCGCTGGCGCAGTTCTTTCAGTGTTGGCTTGCCGTGCCGGGCATCCCGCTCCAGAAGATATCGGATACGCTTAAGGGCCTTGCGCAGCTGGTGCAGGGCTTCATCCGGGGCGGTATGAAGCAGTTCTGCGGTTTTCCGGTTGAACTGTTTCAGGCGCCGGTTCGCGGCGACCTGGATGTCTTTTTTTCGCAGCTCTCCAGCCAGCTTATGAAAAGCTTTGGATTCAATATAGCCGTGCCAGCGCTCTAGACTTTGACGATAGCGTTTCTGGCCAAGGCGTTTGGCCAGTTTGCGCTGTGCTTTAGATGCCCTGAGCCGCGCCCAGTCGGTCAGCGTGGTGCAGAGTTGTGGGTTGTCGTGGCACAGCTCGGGGATATCCTGAAGAAATACGTGCAGATCCCGCAGGGCGCTGGTGGCCCGGGCATGTCGCTTCAGTTCTCGGATATGCTCCTGTAGTTGGCGATCGCCGGTAATCTCGGCCAGGGGTTCGGCAATGGCCCGGCTGCGGCGAAGGGCAATGCGGTACTGGTGCAGAAATTCGTCATCCAGCCCCAGAATGACCCCCGGGGTCAGCAGTTCCAACTGATTGTTCAGCTGCTGCAAAACCTCCGGGAGTGTGTTCTGGTCCAGATCAGTGGCGCCGGGACTGGCTTTTCGGTTCTTGCGCCGGAATTCGTTGTAACTGAAATCACGAGGCGTCAGGAAGGTTTCCAGTGCACCCTTGTTTTTGTCCACTTTCTTCCAGTGCCTTACCGGCAGCCGGATCTCAAGGATACTGGCGGTTGGCAATTCGAACGGAGCCTGAGGCGCCAGAAAGGCGGCCAGTTCGAGTAATGCCGGGTTGTGGCCAATAAGGGTAATGCGGTTCTGGTTGTTATCCAGATTCTGCAGCCAGCGTAATAGACGCCGGAAGTCGAAGGTGTAAAGCTCGTTTTCGGTGACGACTTGGGCCGGCTGGGCGTCAATGCTGAGTGCACCGGTCAGCGTTTGCTGGGCGCGCACGGAGGGGCTTGCGTAGACATGGCCGGACAAGGCACCGAGCCGGTTCAGGGTTCGTGCAAGTGGCGCAAGTTGGCTCCGGCCCCTGTCATTGAGAGGGCGTTCCCTATCGCCGAGGCTGCTGTCTTCCCAGCTCGATTTGGCATGCCGGATAAGGAAGAGCTGTTTCATGGTGTTCGCCCGGAATCTTGATCGTCAGACTTTAGTCTGACACAGGCTCAAGTCGTTTACATGACGGCCGATACGTATTTTAACGTACAAGCACTGGTATGAAGGGTTTGAGTACATACGACCCTCAAACGGTGCTGATGACGGTATACAGCTTTTAACAAACTGCAACGGAGCAGCGCTTGCGGTTTGTGGATAATCCGTCGCCTACAGGAATTAGAACCCGGAGCAATAATCATGGCCTTTGTGAGCAACCTGACGATCAGAACCCGGCTCTTGATCGGCGTACTGGTACCGGTACTGATTACGGCGGGCACCATTGCCTGGATTACCGCCAGTCAGATTCAGGCCACCGGAGAGGCAGAGTTGCAACGCCTTGAGCAGGAACTGCTGGAGGCTCGCAAGGAAGGCCTTAATAACCTGGTTGAGGCGGCCAGGTCTGTTGCCATGGAGGCCAAGGCGCGCCCCGGGCTGAGTGACCAGGATGCCAGGGAAGAAGTCCGGGATCGGCTGCGTTCCATGACATTTGGCCAGAACAACTATGTGTTCGCCTATGATCGTAGCCTGTTCAATCTGGCCTATGCGCCGGACCCGTCCAAAGAGGGCCCGACCACCAATCCGAACACCCAGAAGCTGGTTCGCGGGCTATTCGACGCGGCGGGCGACGATGGCTTCATGTCCTACGAGTGGCCGAACCCGGCCACTGGCCAGGTGGAACCGAAGGTCTCATACTCCACGATCATTCCGGGCTGGGACTGGATGATCGGTGCTGGCGTCTACGTGACCGATATCCAGAAAGTGGTGGCCGCTGCCCAGAAGGAAATCGACGATGCCATGGCATCCGCCATGGGCTTTATCCTTCTTGTGACCATTGTTGTGGTGGTTTTCTCCCTGATCATTGGTCTGGTGATTGGCCGCACCGTGACTGCGCCGCTGAACAAGGTCAGCGACATGATGCGGGAAATTGCCGACGGTGAAGGCGACCTGCGCCAGCGCCTGCCGGAAGATGGTAAAGATGAGCTGGCCGTTCTGGGTCGCCGCTTCAACCACTTTGTTATCAAGATTCAGGACACCATCCGCGAGGTGGGGTCCACCACCGACCAGGTGGCGTCGGCGGCTGAAGAGCTCAGCCGGGTGGCGAATGAAACCCGCCAGTCGGTTCAGGAACAGGGTTCGGAAACCGACCAGATTGCTTCGGCCATCAACGAAATGGCGGCAACGATTCAGCAGATTTCCGGCAACGCCAATGAGGTGGAAGGCGCAGCTTCCGATGCGGACCGCATGGCCAAAGAGGGTGGCGAGACCATCAACAGTGCCCAGGGCGCGGTCAATCAGCTGTCCCAGGAAATGGAAGATACCGCCCGCAGCATCAATGCCCTGGCTGAGAAGTCGAACGATATTCAGCAGGTGCTGGACGTGATTCACGCGGTTACCGAGCAGACTAACCTGCTGGCCCTGAACGCTGCCATTGAGGCAGCCCGGGCTGGCGAGCATGGTCGCGGATTCTCGGTGGTGGCCGACGAAGTGCGCCAGCTGGCGAAGCGGTCAGCGGAATCGGCTGATCAGATCCGGGAAATGATTGATGGCTTTGTGGCGGAGTCCAAGGCTTCGGTGGAACGTATGAACAACTCCCGCAAGAGCTCGGAGGCGACGGTTGAACGCATCAATCATGCCACCAGTGCACTGAACACCATCGTGACGTCAGTGACCCAGATCCACGATCAGGTGACTCAGATTGCGACCGCCGCTGAACAGCAGAGCCAGGTGGCGGAAGAGATCAACCAGAACGTGGTGCGGATTGTCGACGCGGCCCAGCGCAGCGACACCGGCGTGACCCAGACCAATGAGGCCAGCCACGAACTGGCCCGGTTGGGAGAGAATCTGCGCGAGCTGGTTGGCCAGTTCAAGGTCTGATTACCCTCATAAGAAAGCCGGCCCGCCACATTGGCGCGGTCGGCTTTCGTCGTTATGATGGATCATTCAGGCATATTTGAATCAAAAACTGATAACAATGGAAGCCAACACTATGTCCCTGCGTAAAACCCTGCTGGCGGCGGTCAGCACTCTTGGCCTGCTGGCCAGCCCTTTCGCGGTCTCTGAAGAAACCTTTACCCTGCGTCTCGCGGAAACCTGGGGGCCAAATTCCGGCCTGCTGGGGGATGCGCCCCGAAACATGGCGGCCATGGCCGAGGAAATGTCCGGCGGTCGGCTGAAGATCCGGATTGATTCCTCCAACAAGCACAAGGCCCCTTTCGGTATTTTCGATCTGGTCCGTAACGGCCAGTACGACATGGGCCACACCGCCTCTTATTACTACAAGGGCACCATTCCCAACGCCATGTACTTCACCACCATACCCTTCGGCATGATTGCGCCGGAGATGTATGCCTGGTTCTACCACGACGACGGCATGGAGTTGATGCAGAAGGTATATGAACCCTTCGGGCTGCTGTCCTTCCCGGGTGGCAACACGGCGAATCAGATGGGTGGCTGGTTCCGGAAAGAGATCAAGTCTCTGGAGGACCTGAAAGGCCTGAAAATGCGCACCCCCGGCTTTGCCGGCGAGGTTATGTCGGAAGTGGGCGTGGCGGTCACCAACCTGCCGCCGGGCGAGCTGTATACCGCGCTTGAGCGCAACACCATCGATGCCGTTGAATGGGTTGGCCCAGCGCTGGATCTGCAGATGGGCTTTCACCAGATTGCCAAGTATTACTACTCCGGCTGGCAGGAGCCCAATGCCGAAGTGCAGTTCCTGATCAACAAGAAAACCTGGGACAAGCTGCCGGCTGATCTGCAGGCTATCCTGCGGGTCTCCATGCGTACCGCAGCGTATGACATGTATATCCAGAGCACCCACGAAAGCGGTGTGGCCTGGGAGAAGATGAAGCAGGAATACCCGGATGTGACTCACAAGGTGTTTCCTCCGGAGGTTATTACCGCCCTTCGAGAAACCACCAATCGCCTGTTGGATGAATTTGCCGAGAAAGACGAACTGGCGAATGAAATCATCACCTCACAGCGTGAATACCTCAAGCAGGTGCGCCCCTGGACTAACATTTCGGACAAGGCGTATCTGAATAGTGTCGCGGAGCAGTAAAACCGCTGCGTGACAATCGTGCCTGACAGGGCTGGAAAACAGGAGGGGCGTGGTCAGGGAATATCCGCACGCCCCTTTTTGTTTGCGTCTGTTTCTGGAAAAATACGCCGCTCAAACTTTGGGCAGGGCCGATGAAACAGACACTGCTATCTCTGAGCAATCTCACCAAACAGTTCGACGGCAAAAAAGTGCTGGATTCACTGGATCTGGACATTTTTGACGGCGAGTTCATTACCCTCCTGGGGCCCTCCGGTTGCGGCAAGACCACCTTGTTGCGGATGATGGCGGGTTTCGAGCATCCGGATGACGGCACCATCGCGCTGGGCGATCAGGACCTGACTCACACCCCGCCGGAGCACCGCCCGCTGAACACGGTATTCCAGAACTACGCGCTGTTTCCTCATATGTCGGTCTTCGACAACGTGGCCTATGGCCTGAAAATGGAAAAGCGTCCGAAGCAGGAAATCCGGGATCGGGTCGAGGATGCCCTGGCCATGGTCCAGCTCGAGGACTTCGCCCGGCGCAAGCCGCATCAGTTGTCCGGTGGCCAGCAGCAACGGGTGGCCATTGCCCGTGCGGTGGTCAAGCGCCCGAAGGTGCTGCTGCTGGATGAGCCGTTGTCGGCGCTGGATTACAAATTGCGCCGCACCATGCAGGTTGAGCTCAAACGCCTGCAGCGGGAGTTGGGCATCACCTTTGTGTTTGTCACCCACGATCAGGAAGAAGCCCTGTCCATGTCCGACCGGGTGGTGGTGCTGAAAGATGGCCTGATCCAGCAACTGGGGACGCCGCGGGAAGTCTACGAGCGCCCGGCCAACCTGTTTACTGCCCGCTTTGTCGGTGAAACCAACTTCTTCCCGGGCCGGGTGGACAAAGCCAACGGCGATGACACCATCACCGTGGACGTGTTCGGTCTGAAGCGTACCTTCCGCAAGCCGGATTTCCCGGTCTCCGGTGGCCAGTCCCTGCATGTGCTGTTGCGCCCCGAGGATATCCGGGTACTGGCGCCGGACGATGAGGATGGTGTGGCTGGCAAGATCGTAGAGCGTAACTACAAGGGCAGTACCCTGGATTCGGTGATTCATCTTGAGGATGGCACCGAGGTGCTGGCGTCGGAATTCTTCGACGAAGACGACCCTACCTTCGACTATCGCCTTGGCGAGCCGGTCAAAGTGAGCTGGGTTGATGGCTGGGAATGGCTGTTACCCACAGAGCCGGAAGCTCTGCCAGAGGAAGAAGGCACCGATGCGTAGCCTGACACAGCAGCCGTTCAGAACGGCCGTGCTGGTGCTGGTCTGGGGCTGGTTGTTGTTTCTGGTGCTGACCCCCAACCTGCTGGTGGTCGGTGCCAGTGTAATGACCCGGGACCCGGGCTCCTTCATTTCGCTGCCGCTGACCCTGGATGCCTATCGGCAACTGCTCGATCCGCTGTACCTGGAAGTGTTCCTGCACTCCCTGTACATGGCGGCCATGACGACGCTGGTGTGTCTGTTGATCGGCTACCCGTTTGCGTGGGCGTTGTCCAAGGTCGGCAAACGCAATCAGGTGCTGCTGATCTTCCTGCTTATCGTGCCGTTCTGGACCAATTCCCTGGTTCGAACCTACGCCCTGAAGTTGATCCTGGCCACCAACGGCCTGCTCAACAATGGTTTGATGTCGCTTGGTGTGATCGATGAGCCCATGCAACTGCTGTATACCGAGGGGGCGGTGATTATCGGGCTGGTGTATCTGTTGTTGCCGTTCATGATCCTGCCGCTCTACTCGGTGTTTGAAGATCTGCGGGAAGACTACCTGAGGGCGTCGCACGATCTGGGCGCGGGGCGCCTGTCCACGTTTATCCATGTGATCGTGCCGCTGACCCTGCCGGGGGTGCTGGCGGGCATCATGCTGGTGCTGTTGCCGGCCATGGGGTTGTTCTTTGTGCCTGATATTCTGGGCGGTTCCCGCAACCTGCTGGTGGGTAACGTCATCAAGAACCAGTTTCTGGATGCCCGCAACTGGCCCTTTGGTGCCGCTGCCAGCATCCTGCTGACCCTGGCCATGGCGTTCCTGATGTTCGCCCACCGCCTGAGTAAACGGCGGATCGGGGAGGACGGTGTATGAATCGCTGGCTGCCCCGCACCTACCTGACTCTGGTGTATCTGCTGCTGTATGTACCCATCGTGGTACTGGTGGTGTTCTCCTTCAACGAATCCCGCACCGGTTACGAATGGGGCGGCTTGAGCCTGCGCTGGTACGAAGCCCTGTTCAACAACCGGGCCATGGTGCAGGCCATGTGGAATTCCCTGTGGCTGGCGCTCTCCGCGGCCACTGTGTCGACGTTGATCGGCGCGCTCACCGCACTGGCACTGCACCGATACCGGTTCCGGGGCAAGAAAGTGCTCAATGGCATGCTGTTTGTGGTGATGATGTCGCCGGAAATTGTCCTGGCGATTTCGCTGCTGGCGCTGTTTCTGCTGGTGGGGCTGCAGCTGGGGTATGTATCCCTGTTGCTGGCTCACGTTACCTTCTGCCTGCCGTTTGTGGTCATCACCGTGATGGCTCGGCTCAGCGGGTTTGACGAACGCCTGCCGGAGGCGGCCCGGGATCTGGGCGCCAACGATTTCACCATGACCCGCACGGTACTGATTCCGGTGATCATGCCGGCCCTGCTGGCGGGCTGGCTGCTGGGGTTTACACTGTCACTGGACGACGTGGTGGTCAGTACGTTTGTCAGTGGCCCGAGTTATGAAATTCTGCCATTGCGCATCTATTCGATGGTGCGGGTGGGCCTGAAGCCCGAAGTGAATGCCCTTGGCACCCTGCTACTGGTATTCTCACTGGTCATGTTGATCTTGTCTCAATGGATACTGTTAAGGAGCAAACGATGAAGAAACTGGCACTGGCCGGCCTGCTGGCGGTGGGCCTGACTGGCTGCAGTGGTTCTGAGGAGCCCAAGGTTCTGAACCTGTACAACTGGTCTGAGTACATGCCCCAGGAAGTTCTGGATCGCTTTACTGAGGAAACCGGTATCCAGGTGGTCTACACCACCTACGACAGCAACGAAGCCATGTATGCCCGGCTGAAACTGCTGGATGAGAGCGCCGCCTACGACCTGGCCGTGCCCTCCACCTACTACGTGAGCAAGATGCGGCAGGAAGACCTGCTGATGCCCATCGATCGCAGCAAGATTGAAGGTTTCGATAACCTGGATCCGGAACTGGTGAACCTGGATATCGATCCGGAAAACCAGTACAGCGTGCCCTACTTGTGGGGCACCACCGGCCTGGCCGTGGATACCGCGGATGTGGAAGGCGAGGTTACCGCCTGGGCCGATCTGTGGGATGAGCGTTTCGAAGGCCGGGTAATGCTGACCAACGACATGCGCGAAGTGTTCCATGTGGGCCTGCGGGTACTGGGTTATTCCGGTAACAGTACTGACCCTCAGGAAATCGAGGAAGCCTACGAGAAGCTGACCGAGCTGATGCCGTCGGTGCGTACCTTTAACTCGGATGCCCCTCGCATGCCGTACCTGGAAGGTGAAACCGACGTGGGTATGATCTGGAACGGCGAAGCCGTCATGGGCCGCGATACTCTGGATTCCCTGGAATACGTGTATCCGGAAGAAGGCATCATCGCCTGGCTGGACAGCTTCGTGATTCCCAAGAACGCCAAGAACCCGGAAGCCGCTCACCAGTTCATCAGCTTTGTGCTGCAGCCGGAAATCTCGGCCCTGATCAGCGAAGAGATCGGCTACGCCACGCCCAACCTGGCGGCCCGGGATCTGCTGGATGACGCCGTTGCGAACGACCGGGCCAGCTACCCCAACGCCACCGATATGATCAATGCCGAGTTCCAGACCGACATTGGCGACGAGGCGCTGCAAGTGTACGCCAAGTACTGGGAAATGCTGAAGTCCGGCCAGTAATCCTGGTCTGCCGGCATAACCCGCAAAAACGGAGGCTCCGGCCTCCGTTTTTTTCTGCCCGGATTTCACAAAACTGAAATACATGGTCTATAACTTCCTGATAACAAAACGTTAGCGAAACCGCATCACACTGTTTCAGGGGAATGAACGACCATGGCACTGCGCAAGACACGGATATCAGCACTGGCCACCCTGCTGGCCGCCACGACCGCCTCCGGCAGCCTTCTGGCCGAAGAGCTTCGCCTGATTACCTGGGGTGGCTACGCCCCCGATGAGGTGGTAGCGCAGTTCGAGGAAGAGACCGGGATTGATGTCAAAATCACCCTGTCCAACAACGAAGACATGATCTCCAAGCTGCGGGCCACCGGCGGTGCCGGCTTTGACCTGGCACAGCCCAGCCAGGACCGCATCGTGGGCGTGCAGCGGCAGTTCAACATCTACAAGCCCATCGACTACAGCCGGATTAATACCGATCAGCTGCAGCCGTCGATGGTCAAGGCGACGCAAGAATCGACAGCCCTGAACGGCCAATCCTTCGGGGTGCCGTCTGTCTGGGGCACCAGTGGTTTGATCGTACACAGCTCTGTGGCAGATACCGTCACCGACTACACCGATCTGTGTGACCCGGCAGTGGCCGGCAAGGTCAGTTACCGGCTCAAGCGCCCGACGCTCATGGGCTTTGCCTTCGCCATGGGCATGGACCCGTTTGCTGCCTATAACGATCGCGACGAGTACCAGTCCATCATGGCGAAAGTGGAAGACAAGCTGATCGACTGCAAAGCTAACGTGAAAACCTACTGGACCGGCGGCGACCAGTTGCTGTCGTTGCTGCGTACCGGTGAAGTGACCGCCGCCATGGCCTGGGATGCCGGTGGCTGGAAGCTGAATGCGGAGAACCCGGACATCCGCTTTGTGGCCCCGGAATCCGGTGCCCTGGGCTGGATTGACACCTTTGCCATTCCCCGCCGCAGCGAGAACGAAGAGGCCGCCTACAAGTGGATCAACTTCGTGATGCAGCCGGAGATTGCGGCGAAAATTACCAATGCGTCCGGAAACTTCACCGCCTCCAAAGGCGCCGACGAGTTTGTGAAGGCCGAGCTGCGGGATGCCTATCGCCTGAGCTTCGATGAAGAAGCTATCAACAACATCAAATGGTATCCGCCAGTACCACCGGGGCTGGAAGCCATGGAAGGGCAGGTGCTGGATCGCGTCCAGGCGGCGAACTGATCCTTATGGCAACAGAGTCTGACCTGTCCTGCAGCGGACTGGTCCGCCGCTTTGGTAATAACGCGGCGGTGGACCATGTGTCGCTGGATGTTCCTGCGGGCACCTTTTTTTCCATTCTGGGGCCGTCGGGGTGTGGCAAGACCACCCTGCTGCGGCTGCTGGCAGGCTTCGACAAGCCGGATGAAGGGGATATCTTCATTCGCGGCCAGCGCATGAATGAGGTGCCGCCTAACAAGCGCCCGGTGAACATGGTGTTCCAGCACCTGGCGCTGTTTCCCACCATGACCGTGGGTGACAACATCGGCTATGGCCTGAAACGCAAGAAGGTGCCCGCGGCCGAGCGCCGCAAGCGGATTGCACAGGTGCTGGAACAGGTGGGGCTGCCGGAACTGGAGAATCGCAATCCCCAGGAGCTGTCGGGTGGCCAGCGCCAGCGCGTGGCCCTGGCCCGCTGTCTGGTGCTTGAACCGACTTTGCTGTTGCTGGATGAGCCTCTCGGTGCCCTGGATCTGAAACTGCGGGAACAGATGAAAATTGAGCTCAAGCATCTGCAAAAGCAATTTGGTACCACCTTTGTGTACATCACTCACGACCAGTCAGAAGCCATGGTGATGTCGGATCAGGTGGCGGTGATGAAAAATGGCCGATTCGAGCAGGTGGCGCCGCCGGAGGAGCTTTACCGGCAGCCGGCAACGCCGTTCGTCGCGGGTTTTGTCGGCGACAACAACCGCCTGGAGGGCACGGTGGTGTCCGTGGCCGATGATGTGGCTAATGTTCGCCTGAGCGACGGAGCGGTGGTAAGCGGTCGGGTTGCGTCGGCGGGCCTGGCACCCGGTGCCCAGGCAGAACTGTATATTCGGCCGGAGTCATTGTCGTTTTCGCAAAAGGCTGCGGGCGAGGGTTCCTCCTCACTGCAGACCCGAATCCGGACCACGCTGTTTGATGGCGCCAACAGCCGGGTTGAAGCCGAAAGCAATGGTCAGGCACTATTTGCACGACTCCCCCAGGACGGCACAGCGCCGGCGCTGACACCGGACGGCCACCTGGAGCTGTCGTGGGATCCGGATCTGGCCCGGGTATTTGGAGCTTCGCCCCAGTGAATAGCTCGGTTGGCCGTTTCTCGCTGTGGCTGTTGCTGGCGCCTTTCCTGCTCTGGATAGTGCTATTGGTGCTGGTGCCCCATCTGCAGATGTTGCGGGTGTCGTTCCAGGTGCGGGAAAGCTGGGATACCCTGGCCTGGGGGCTGGAGCAGTACCAGAATTTCTTCAGTGAATCCTACTACTGGCGTACCTTCGTGCGTACCGGCGTCATGTCCCTGTTCACCACCTTCCTCACCCTGCTGATTGCCTTTCCCATTGCCTGGTACATTGCCCGCCTGGCCCGGGGAAGGAGCAAGGGTATTCTGTTCCTGGCCTGCCTGATTCCGTTCTGGGCCAGTGAGTTGGTGCGTACTTACGGCTGGATGATCCTGTTGCGGGAAAGCGGCCTGTTCAGCTCCTGGCTGCAGGTGCTGGGCTGGGTCGACGGCCCGGTGGAGATGCTCTATAACGACGTTGCGGTGATCATCGGCCTGGTCTACAACGGCCTGCTGTTTATGGTGGTACCGCTGGTGACCACGCTCGATGGCATGGACGAGAACCTGGTCGAAGCCGGTTACGATCTGGGCGGCGGCCACGGTACCGTGCTGCGCGAAGTGGTGATTCCCTGGGCCATGCCCGGCATTGTCTCCGGCTGTATCGTGGTGTTCATGCTCACCCTGGGCAGTTACCTGACGCCAGTTCTGATGGGTGGTAAAGACAGTGCCTGGTTCACCGAGCAGATATTCACCCAGTTCATCACCCGCTTTAACTGGGAGCAGGGTGCGGCTTTGGGGGTCTTGCTGCTGGTGTTGTCGTCGCTGCTGGTCTGGCTGGGCCTGAAGCTGACCGGGCAATCCCTGCGCAAGGTGATGGGGTGATGTCATGATCCGCTCTGTACCTCGGTCCCGGTTGTTTGATGCCCTTTACCTGAGCTATCTGTTGGCCTTTTTCCTGTACCTGGCGTTGCCTTTGCTGGTGACGGCCGTGTTCGCATTCAACGACTCGCCGTTCCCGTCATTACCTTGGCAGGGTTTTACCCTGGACTGGTATCTGGCCGACGGCACCGACGGGCGTACCGGGCTGTTTCACGACGACGGATTGCTCAGTGCGCTCTGGGTCAGTACCAAAATTGCGTTCTGGGTGACGCTGGTCAGTGTGGGGCTTGGCTGCGTGAATGCAGTATTGTTCGAGCGCGTGGAGTTTCGCGGCAAGGAGCTGCTGTATCTGTTGATGCTGCTGCCGCTGGTGATTCCGGGCGTGATTCTCGGGGTGTCCATTCTGGTGTTCTACAGTGGCATGGCCAACGATGTCTCCCGCTTGTGGGGTATCGAGCTGGACCTGTTCCGGCCGGGGCTGACACTGGTGGTGATGGGGCAGGTTACCTTCATTACCACTCTGGCTACTCTGGTGATTGCCGCCCGGCTGCGCAAATTTGACCGACAGCTGGAAGAGGCCGCCCTGAATCTGGGGGCCACGCCGCTTGTGGCGTGGTTCACGGTTACTCTGCCGTGGCTGCTTCCCTCCATCCTCGGGGCCGCGGCGATGGCGTTTTTGATGTCCTTCGAGAACTTCAATACCACGGTCATGCTCACCGGTAGTGATACCCCGCTCACCGTGGCCCTGTTCAATCGTCTGCGGGAAGGCTCAACGCCGGTGTTGAACGCGGTGGCGCTGTTTCTGATGCTGGTGTCTGCGTTGCTTGCGCTGTTTACCCTCCGACAAAAAAGTTGAGAAAGTTCTGTATCTGGCGTTTACGGTTTATACTGGAACGATCACTCCTGAAAGCGGGTTCTGCTTTGCACGCGTCCACTTGTCGCATCAGATTTCTGCTGGTGATCATCGCCCTCGGGGTCTGTCTGTCCCAGCCTGGATTTGCCGCTATCCAGCCGGTGGATGAGGGATGGCAGTATCGCTGGGGTGATTCCCCGTTTTTGCCTGATGGCACGCCATTGTGGATCCTTGAAGACTCTCCACAACACTGGCACGACATTGGTTTTCCATCGAACCCTCCTGGCCGCGATGGTCGTGAGCATGCCTGGTTCAGGGTGCAATTGCCGGAAGGTAGCTGGTACCAGCCTGTCCTTTATGTTTATACCGTCGACATCATTGTGCAGGCCTGGTTTCGGGGTGAATTGCTCTATCAATATGGCACCTTTGACCAAGAGGGAAGGGGCCGTTTTGAGGGATGGCCCTGGCATGAAATACGCCTACCCGAGGATTATCAGGGAGAGACGCTCTATTTCCGGATATTCTCGAATTACACCGACATAGGGTTATGGGGGGAGGTCGGGATTACCGATCATGCCGATCTGACGGTATACCTCCTCGGGGGAGCTGCTGAGGAAGTGGTAGTCTCGGCATTGTCGGCTCTGATAGCTTTTCTGGCTCTGGTGTTCGCCGTAATCCAAAGGGGCCAGCGCAGTTTCGCCAGCATTGCTCTGTTTTCATTCCTGACCTCGGTGATGCTGTTGGCTGAGAGCCAGGCGAGCTTGTTGATTGCTTACAAACCTTTGTTGTGGGACTACCTCGCGGCCGGCTCTTACTACCTGATTCCTATGGCGTTGGCCTTGTTGTTGCGGCAATGGCTGGGCGCTGCGCGCCCGGCGCTGATCAGCTGGCTGGTGTGGATTCATCTTGGATTGGCGGTGAGCGCCCTGGCCCTGGCGTTGGTCGGCGCGGTCGACCTTTCGTCGACCTTCCCGGTGTTTGATGTGTTGCTTCTGGTCTCCCTGGTGTTGATGGCTGGGGCTGTATTGCCTCGCTTCTGCGTGCTGTTCCGGGAGCAGCAGGTGCTGGTGGTGGCCTGTGGTGTGCTGGCGGTGCTGCTGATCGTCGATATGGCCGTTGCTCACGGGTTCCTGCCCTGGGGCCGGGTGCCGGTGAGCTGGGGCGCGCTGGGTTTCTCGCTGGCGGTGGTCAGCATTTCGGTCTGGCACTACGGCAAGACCCAGAAAGAGCTCCAGCAACTGAACATCCGGCTGGAACAGAAGGTTCAGGAGCGCACCGCCCGCGCTGAGTCACTGGCAGAAAGGGAAGTTGCCCGGGCCCGGTTGCTGGCACTGGAAAGCAAGAAAAGCCAGAAGCTGGCGGATGTCATTGCTGCCCTGCAGGATTGCGCCGGCATTGAGGAAGCCTTCGAGCCCCTGTTAAGAGCCATGCCGGAACTCTACCTGCCCATGACCGGTTGCTTTTATCGAAGAGGCGTCGATGGGCATTACGACCGCGTGGTTCACTGGGGCAGCGCCCCGGAGGACGTGTTCCCGGCGTCACTGGGGTCGAATCTTTCTGCCCTGACTGAAACCGTACTGCCGGTGCGTAGCTACGATTTACCGGCTCAAATGTGTTTCTTCCTGCGGGTAGAGTCTGCCCGCTCCGGCAATCGGCCTGAAGGGGTGTTGATGCTGGAGCGCCCGGATCTGCCGCCAGTGGTGAAAGACTATGGCATCGCACGGGTGATTGCCTGGGTATACCAGTCGGTTGAGAAAATTGGCATTACCTTGTCTGGTCTGGCCTTGCGGGCTGAATTGCAACGATTCTCCTATGAGGACAGTCTGACCGGCCTGAAAAATCGTCGCTACTTTGATGAACTCTTTCGCCATGAGCGGGAAGTGTCGGCCAGATCCGACAGGCCGCTTTGCCTGCTGGCCGGAAAACTGCGCGGAGTATGACGAGCTGTTCCGGGCCGCCGACAAGGCACTCTATCAGGCCAAGGAAGCGGGCCGCAACCGAGTAGTTGCGGCCACGCTCTGACATCAATGCCAGATATTGCTGTCGATCTTTTCGTGCAGCTCAGGATAGTCCTTGGACTTGAAGTGCGGCACCAGGCCTTCCTTGCGCTGAGCCAGGTAGTCTTTGGTCAGTTTCACAACCGTGCCGGACAACAGAACGATAGCAATCAGGTTGATGGTGGCCATCAGCCCCATGGATGCGTCCGCCGCATTGAATACCGTGACCACCGCTTCGTAGCCACCCCAGATCACCATGCCCAGCGCAGCGAGCCGCAACAGGGTCAAGCCCAGAGTGTTGCCACCGCGCAGGTAGATCAAAGCGTTCTCGGCGTAGGTGTAGTTGGCGACAATGGAGGTGAAGGCGAAGAACAGAATCGCGATGGCGATAAAGTAGCCCCCGAACTCACCCAGGTGTACTTCCATGGCCTGTTGGGTCAACTGGGTGCCGGTCACACCGGAACCCGGCTCCAGAACGCCTGCCAACAGGATCATCACGGCGGTCGCCGTACAGACAATGATGGTATCGATAAAGACACCGAATGCCTGAACCAGACCCTGTGAAGAGGGATGGTGCGGAGCCGGGGTTGCGGTCGCGGCAATGTTGGGTGCCGAGCCCATACCGGCTTCGTTGGAGAACAGGCCGCGCTTGATGCCATTCAGCATGGCAGCGGTAACGGAGCCTGCCGCGCCGCCGGCGGCCTCTTCCAGGCCAAAAGCACTTTTTACGATCAGCGCCAGAATGCCCGGGACTTCGGTAATGTTCAGGGCCATCACGCCCAGCGCCAGGAGTACGTAGGCGCCGGCCATGAACGGCACGACAAACTCAGCGAAGCGAACGATCTTGCGCAGACCGCCAAAGATGACAATGCCGGCAAAAGCCGCGATGACCACGCCGACACCCAGCTTGGGCGCACCAAAGGCGCCCTGCATGGCATCGGCAATGGAGTTGGCCTGTACGGCGTTGAAAACCAGGCCGAAGGAGATAATCAGGCAGACCGCGAAAATGGCCGCGGCCCAGGGCGCTTTCAGGCCTTTGGCAATGTACACCGCCGGGCCTCCCCGGTACTGGCCCTTGCCGTCGCGAACCTTGTACAGCTGGGCCAGAGTGCTTTCAGCGTAACCGGTGGCCATACCGACGAGGGCTACCATCCACATCCAGAAAATGGCACCGGCGCCGCCCAGGTACAGGGCAACCGCAACCCCGGCAAGGTTACCGGTACCCACCCGGGAAGCCAGGCTGGTGCACAGGGCCTGGAACGGAGAAATCCCGTGTACATCGCTTTCCCGGGAGCCACGGATGGCGCGGACCATTTCGCCGAAATTGACGAACTGAAGGAAGCCCAGACGGATGGTAAAGAATACACCGACGGCAAGCAGGCCATAGACGAGGACATAGCCCCAGAGGATCGAGTTGAGAAAATCAACAATTGCAGTCATGGCTAGACGCCTTGTGATTTGTGAATGAGAAGTAATCCGAGGCGAGGCAGTCTAGCACGGTGAAAAATCAAGCAGACTGCGGAAATCCGTGATTGCCGGACAGCAAGGAATATGCTGTCCGGCGGTACTGCGGGGAGGGTTTCGCCGGTTCAGACCACCAGCACCGGGCACTTGGCCTGGGAGGCAACCCGGTGCGAGACGCTGCCCAGAAAGGTGCCATCCTTGTCGCTGTTGGTGCCCTTGGTGCCCACTACAATCAGGTCGGCCTCCTTGTCCTGGGCAAATTTCACAATCACCTTCGAGGGCCGGCCGGCTTTGACGAAACCGCGTACCTTGGTGGCGCCATGCTCCTTGGCCAGCTCCTTGGCGTGGTTCACTACGCCTTTGGCATACTCAGACAGCACCTTGTCCGGGATGTCCATGTCGTCGGGCCTTCCGATAGACAACGACGCCTCAAACAGGCTGTGATGCTTGTACACACAGAGGATGTAGATCTCGGCGTCCGGGATCAGTTTCTGCAGTTCAATGGCTTTATCCAGTGCCTTGAGTGAGGTTTTGGAACCATCCACAGCGGCCAGAATCCGTTTAAACATGTTGTTCTCCTTTGATCAGTGGCTGTGGATCTAGTCCCTGAACGCGATGTCACGCAGGAACAGGGCAATATCCGGGAAGGCGATGATCAGGCCGGCAGCCGCCACCAGCATGAATATGAACGGAGGCGTACCCCGGATAACTTCCATGTAGGGCCGTTTGAAGATGGCAATGGCGGTGAAAATGTCGCAGCCAAAGGGTGGCGTGGCAGAACCGATGGCCACCTGCAGGGTAATCAGCACACCGACAAGCACCGGATCCAGCCCGGTGGCCTGAATGGCGGGCGCAAAGATCGGTGTCAGCACCAGGATAACCACGATGGGATCGACGAACATACAGGCGATGAAGAAGGCCACACAGATGGCAATCAGCACGCCCACAGGTCCGGCCTCGTTGACGCCCACCGCTTCCAGGATGGCCTGGGGAATCTGGGCAAAGGAAATGATCCAGGAGAAGCCATTACCCACGGCCACCAGAATGAACACCACAGCCGTGATCAGCCCGGTGGATTTGGCAATCTTGTAAATGTCGTTCAGTTTCAGCGACCGGAAGACCACAAATTCCAGCAAGAAGGCGTAGAGCACGCAGACTGCAGCTGCCTCGGTGGGGCTGAAAATACCACCGTAGATACCACCGACAATGATCACCGGGAACATCAGGGGCCAGGAGGCATCCCTGACTGACATCGCCCGTTCTTTCCAGCTGGCCTTGGCTTCAGTCGGAACATCGTTCTTGTAGGCGTAGATCAGGCAGTAGATCGAGAACATGAACAAAATCAGGATGCCCGGGCCGATGCCCGCAATGAACAGTTCGGCAATGGAGGTTTCCGAGATGACCCCGTAGATGATCATGCCGATGCTGGGAGGGATCAGGAAGGCGATATCACTGGCGTTGATAATCAGAGCCAGCGTGAAGGGATCGGAGTAGCCAGCCTTGAGCATTTTCGGGCGCAGCGGTGAGCCCACTGCGACCACGGTGGCCTGGGTTGAGCCAGACACCGCCCCGAACAGGGTGCATGAGGTGGCGGTACTGATGGCGAGGCCACCTTTGATGTGGCCGATAAAGGCCATGACCATATTGATCAGGCGGTCCGCAGACTGGCCCCGGGTCATGATATCGGCCGCCAGAATGAACATGGGTACCGCAATCAACGACGCTGGCCGGATGCCACCCATCATCTGCTGGATGAATGTGCCCATCTGCCCGAAGCCATCGAACATCATAACGAAGCCGATGACGGCAGCAGTGGTTAGCGGAATCATCATCGGGAAGCCCAGAAGCAGCAGCCCGATCATGACGATCATCATAATAGTTGCCATGGTGTGTCTTTCCTTAACCTATGGGTTCACGCTGCTTCAGACTTCGGTTTCGGTATCGGCGTAGCCATCCACCACACCCGTCGACAGGTACACGTCTTTGGTGGTGAAGTTCTTGATGGCGGTCAGCAGGTACTGGATGCCGGTAATGGCGAAACCGACAGGGGCCCAGATGTAAATCCACCAAATCTCAAAACCAAGCGCTGGCAAAATCCGACCTCGGCTGTACAGGGTCTGGATGTACTCAAAGGAGTAATAGCACAGGAAAAACATGACCACGGAGGTAAACAGGGCGATGATGATCATCAGTACCTTACGGCCCTTGGTCGGGAAGGCATCGTACATGGCGGACATGCGGATATGGCGGCCGTGCCGGGCGGCGTAGCCAATGCCGGCAAAGGTAATCAGAATGATCAGAATCCGGTTGATTTCACCGGAGAAAAACAGGCCCTCACTGAACACGAAACGGGCAATAACATTGGCGCAGGTGTTTACCGCCATCAGAATCACGCCAGCGGCGAGCATGAGGGCTTCGATTTTTGAAATCCAGACGTCAATCGTGCCCAGAAAGCCAGGCAAGCCGGACTCATAGTGACCGGTATCGTCTTCGATCTCCGGGGAATTCTCGGACATGGATTCTGCTCCAGAACATGTCGCTCCCGGCGGGAAGAATCCCCGGCGGGGCGGGGTTAAAGCTGGGTTGCCACCCGCCGGAGCGGGGGCAACCGTTTGGCGAGGTTCAGTCGTTCTGAACTTCTTTCAGATCTTCCTTGAACTGCTCCAGCAGCTCTTTACCACGCTCACCGGTCATTTCGATGAACTTCTCTTCCACCTGTGGCGCGCGGGCCTTGAAGGCTTCGATCTGTTCGTCAGTCAGACGGGTAACGGTAACTTCGTCGCTGTTGGACTGGATCTTTTCCAGGGCCTCGTCCGCCAGACCATCAATGTGCACGATGATTTCCTCGAAGGCGTAATCAGCGGCATCCTGAACCAGCTTCTTGTCCTCATCAGACAGGCCTTCGTAGAAGTTCTGGTTCGCCATCATGGCGGTGGTGAACCAGCCGTGGCCGGTGAATACCAGGTTCGGGGAAACCTCATACAGACCACCTGACTCAATCCAGAAAATCGGGTTCTCCTGACCCTGGATCATGTTGGTCTGCAACGCACCGTATACTTCACCCCATGGCAGCGGGGTTGGGGTGGCACCAAACGCAGAGTAGGTCTCGGACAGAAGCGGGTTGGTCATTACCCGGATCTTCTTGTTGTTGAAGTCTTCCGGAGAGGTCACCGGCTCATCAACGGTCACTACCATTTCCCCTTCCGGGTACATCTTCAGCAGCTCAAGACCTTTTTCAGAATACAGCTCCGGGAAGTCCTCATTGATGGCCTCACTCTCGCGGAAGAACTCGATCACGGTATCCATGTCGGTGGGCATGAGGTAAGGAATAAAGAAGATCTGCGCTTCCGGGATCAGGGAGCCGGTAAAGCCAGGAGACTGGTTTACAAAGTTAAGGATACCGGCCTGGGTCTGTTCCATGATGTCGTCAGACTCACCCAGCTCACCGAAACGGTAAATCTGCAGGGTGTGGTCGGAATTCTCTTCAATGTATTCCTTGAACTTATATGCGAATACGTCCTGAACGTCGCCTTCGTATTCTTCATGGGCGTAGCGCCAGTTGGCGGCATTCACGGCATTTGCCGCGGTCAGGCCGGCAAATGCCAGCGCTGAAATACCAGCCAGTTTCCTGAATTTACTTGTGCTGCTCATCGGGTTGTCTCCGCTCGTTATTTTACGTTAATCCATTGTTACATTATTAAAGACTGGCAAATCAAAGCGGTTTTCGCAAGGAAACGGGGGAAATAACCTGCGCGCCAATAGCCGATTAAGTCAAATTGCAAGTGCATGAATTCAGGATGGATTCGGGTTTTCAACACACAGGAACAGGAACCTTCTGAACTCCTCTGCCACCCGCTGGACACTGTTTTCCAGCCGATGTCCGTCGGGTAGAACCAGGGCTTCAATCTGCTGCTTCCGGGCCAGCTCCAGAACCGGCATTACCGGTACCACATCGTCGTTCCAGCCGTGGATAATGCGAGCGTGGCGGGCGCCGATCACCGGGTTGGACTCCGGATAATCCGGTAGCGCCAGTGCTGGTGCCAGCATAAAACAGCCCCTGACCGGCGTCTGTTCGCTGGTCCGGGCGCAGACCCAGCCGCCCATGCTGGAGCCTGCCAGGATGGTCTGTTCGGGCTTTGCACCGACAGCTGCCATGGCGTGTCGCATCTGCGCGAGGCGTTCGGCAGGGTCTTTAGTGCTGCGATGATCCACCGCCTCGGCATAAACGCCTGAAAACGTTTCCGCCACCGTTTTCAGGGCCTGGATCTTGGTACTGCCGGGGCCACTTTCCAGACCGTGGGAGAGAAACACATGGAATGCCGGTTGAGCCATGATCAGGTTCTGCCTAGTTGATGGTTGCGTCGGAGTCAGTTTGCGGGGAACGGGTTTCGGCCAGGATATCCAGGGCCTGCCGGCGTTTGTCCGGGTCGTGGATATCAATGGTGAACATCAGTTCGTCCACCTGAATGTCGGCCAGCAGGTCGTCGAGTTGCTGGCGCAGGTCTTCACTGTTGCCCATGATCTGCAGTTTCAGGAAGTCCCGCACGCCGGCCTCTTCGGCCGGATTCCAGAGCCCGTCCATGGATTCGACCGGCGGTCGCATCCACAGGGGCTGCCCGCGGAACAGGGCCAGAATGCGCTGGTAGCTGGTGGTGGCCAGATGGCGCGCTTCGTCCTTTGAGGCCGCCGGGATAGCGGGAATGGCCAGCATGGCATAGGGCTGTCGCAGCTGTTCTGAGGGCTCGAAGTTCTCGCGATAGACCTTCAGGGCTTCCCGGTAGAGCCGCGGTGCGAAGTGGCCGGCGAAGGCATAAGGGAGGCCCCGCATTGCCGCCAGCTGAGCGCTGTACAGGCTGGAGCCCAGAAGCCAGATGGGGACATTGGTGCCGGCGCCGGGAATGGCCTTCACCGGTTGGCCCGGTTGAAGCGGTCCCAGCAGGTTCTGCAGACGGGCTACGTCTTCCGGGAATTGCTCGGCGCCCAGACCATCCCGTCGCAGTGCCCGGGCGGTGACTGGATCGGTGCCCGGCGCGCGGCCAAGGCCGAGATCGATTCGGCCCGGATAGAGACATTCCAGGGTGCCGAATTGCTCGGCAATCACCAGCGGTGGATGGTTCGGCAGCATGACACCGCCGGAGCCCACCCGGATACTCCCGGTTTTGCCAGCGATGTGCCCCACCAATACCGAGGTGGCGGAACTGGAAATCCCTTCCATATTGTGGTGCTCTGCCAGCCAGAAACGCTTGAAGCCAAGTGCCTCCGCATGCTGGGCGTAACGCACGCTGTTGGCCAGTGTCGTTGCTACGGAGTCGCCCTCGCGCACGGAGGCCAGTTCGAGCAGGGAGTAATCGGGTGTTCTGGACATGGGGTTCCGGTACCTGTGAAGAAACAACGGTGTTCAGCGTTTCACAATGACGCCAGCGGACGGTTTCTTCAAGGGTAATGACAGGAGGGGCAGGAGCATCCGTTAGTGCCGGATGCTCCTGCAAGCACTCGTTACGGTGCTGGCGTGTACATCTGAGTGGAGTACTCGCCCTGGACGGGCTTGCTGAGGGTTACCTCTTCCTTGACGTAATCGACGAAGGATTGGGCATAGTCCAGAAAGGTATCCGTGGCTCGGCCATCCTCGCTGACGGTTCCGAAGGTCAGGTAGCCGTCACGGCCAGCCGCGGTGAAGCTGTTGGTGACGACGTTCAGGGTTTCAGCGTCGGTCAGAGCGCGCCAGGTGGTTTCACTCCGGGGCCGAACTTCGATGTCGTAAAGGCGTTCGCCAGCAGGCCTGGTCATGTCGACGGTCCAGCGCAGACCGGCGGCATAGGGGTAGGCACCCGTGGAGCCGCCTTCAACGTGGGCGAAATCCACTGCTTCATTCAGCACCTGTCTGATTTCTGCTCCGGTCATGGGCAGATCGGTAAGGGTATTGGCAAACGGCAGCAGGTTGTAGGCATCACCAATGGTGATATCGCCGGCCAGAATGTCGGTGCGAACGCCGCCGGCGTTCTGGATCGAAACATCGGCATTCTTGCTCTGGAACAGGAAGGCCTGAGCCACCAGGTTCGGGATATCCCCCCCACGGTTCGGGTCTTCGTTGGCGCAGGTGTCATCGCCGTATGGCCGGCCGGGAATTCGGGCCAGGCACAGGTCCTCGGATGCGGTACCGATGACCTGATTGCGGAAGCTGTCCAACTGGTTGGCGTACGTGGCCAGGGTTTGAGCGCCGGTCGGGTCGTCCGTCACAAGGCTGAGTTGCGGGTCCGCCTCGATGGCTGCCCGAATGGCGGCCAGTTCCTCGCCTTGGGGTTGGTAGCCATCGTCGGTGCCGTCATCACGGATGATGGGGTTGCCCAGGAGCAGGTGTGGCGTTCCGGAGCAGGAGGAAACAGTGCCATTGTTCTCCCAGGTCACGCTCAGTTCACCCAGCACACGCGAATACTGCCAGGCCTGGGCCACGCACACTTTGTCGCCGTCGGCATTGGTCACTTCGGTGGGGTAGGGGCCGGAGGCACTCAGGCCGTAGGCGTCAAAGTTGCCAAGCAGGGTGTGGGAATCTCCGCCGATAATGACATCCACTCCAGACAGGCGCTCGGCCAGTGCCAGATCGTTGGCATACTGGTAGTGGGTCAGCAGGATGATCTTGTCGATGCCCTGGTCGTTCAGCTCATCAATCATGGCCTGGGCGGTTTCGGTTTCGTCCAGAAACTCAGTGCTTGCCAGCGGGCTTGAGCTGTTGCGGGTTTTGGTGGCGATGTCGATGCCGATGATGGCCACCTGCTGGCCATCAATGTTCTTGATGGTGTACGGCTGGATGTAATCGTCCTGGGCCACCGGGGCCAAAGGGGTGCCGATGGCCGGTTTGACGTTGGCCGCGAGAACCGTCGTGTTACAGCTGCCTGCCGCCAGGTAGTCGAGGAATTTCACCAGCCCTTCGTCACCACGATCAAACTCGTGATTGCCCAGTGCAAAGGCATCAAAACACACCTGGTTCATCAGCTCGGCATCGGCCTCACCTTCGAAGGAGGTGAAGTACAGGGTGCCGGTCATGGCATCTCCGGCATGCAGTTTCAGCACGTTGTCCAGTTCGGCGGTTCGTTCGTTGATCTTGGCGATCACCCGGGGGAAGCCGCCGGCGCTGAATTCGGTTTCTTCACCAGCGATATCCAGGGACTGTGAGCCCGCTTCCAGATGGGAGTGGTGGTCGTTGATATGCAAGATGTTAACGGTAAAGCGCTCGGTTTCCGTGGCGGGCGCGTCGTCGTTATCACTGTTACAGCCGGTCAGGGCAATCAGCGGGATTGCCAGCCAGAGTCCTTGCCGAATCATTACTCTATCTCCGTTGTGGGGGTTAGCGGCTGGTCAGCACGCGAATCAGGGCGATCAGGTCGTAATGGTTAATGCGCCCGTCACCGTCAATGTCGTAAGCCGGAGCTGTGGCTTTGCCGAACAGCATCGCCAGCACCAGGCGGGACAGGTCCCGGCCGTTAACGCGGCCATCGCCGTTCAGGTCGGCGCGGTCTGCGGGGGTTCTGGTATCGAGATTCAGGGCAACGATCACAGGGTCATGGTCAGAGGCCCGGTAAGCGTCCGGTGCGTAGAAGCTGGCCTGCTGCTCCGGCGTCTTGAACTCGGTGTTGTAGTCCAGGGCTCGGGGCTCATCGGCATTGATCGGCCAGACGGTGGTATCGGCAATTTTGCCGGCCAGGGCGGTATTGGCCAGAGCGTGGTCCAGGTAGCCTGCCTGGCCATAGAACACGTAGGAATACGCCTGCTCGCCAACGTAGGCCGCCAGTAGATCGGTATAGCCGGCACTGGCCAGGGCGCGAATGGGGTCTTCTTTCGCGTAGGCGTTGAGATCGCCGATGATTAACACATCCGGTTCGCCGGTTCCGGTGGCATCGTCTGCCAGCCAGGATGCCAGCGCCTGGGCGGCCTGGGTCCGTACTGGATTCCAGCAGCCCTGACCATCGTTCTGGTCAGCGTTGCTGCCTTCGGCACTGCCGCAGCCTTTGGACTTGAAGTGGTTGACGGCAATGGTGACGCCATCGTCTGAATCCTTCAGCCGAAAGGTCTGTGCCAGGGGCTGGCGGTTCAACTGATCAAAAGGAGCCGCGCTCAGAGTGGCGGCGGTGCCAACGATCTCGACACGGTCGGCGCGATACAGCAGGCCAACGGCAATGTCATCATTGCCCAGTTGTGCCAGGCCGGGATCGACCCACTGCCATTCGGAACCCAGGGCCCCGGCAAGTTCGGCAATGGCACTGGTCTGGCCGTAGCCGTCATTCTCGATTTCCATCAGGCCGATGATGTCGGCATCAAGGGCGACCAGGGCACTGACCAGCTTCTCGGTCTGGCGGGCCAGTTCTTCCGGGTTGTCTGCGCCCCGCGCCGTCGGGAATCCGCCACCCATGCCGTCACCGTTGAAGAAGTTCAGCACGTTGAAAGAAGCCACCACCAGGTTACCGCGATCCTCAAGGCCGGGCTCGGTTACACGTGCATTTGCCTGGCTGAAGGACGGGCTCGCGGTCGGCTGCAGACGCCATTCCGAAAAACGGTAGTCGAGAACGCCGGCAAGATCCTGAACGGTGTCGCCAGCGCGCACGGTCTGGCTGGCGCTCAGTTGCGGTGTCGGGTAGGGCACGATGGCCGGGTTCTGGCGGTTACTGGCGTCGTCCAGGATAATCCGGTCCAGCGCATTCAGATCAGCCACCAGTGCGGCATCCGCTCCGGGCTCAGCGATACTGGTGGGGATAAAGTGGCGACCGCTCCCGAGGGTCAGGCTGCCGTAACGGCCCAGGTCGTAGTTGTCGTTCACCACAAGAGGCGCGCTGAATTGTACCCGCATGGCTTCAAAGGCTTCCGGAGCAGTGGCATCGGCCCAGGGCAGGGAGATCTGCGCCGCCGGTGGAAGCTCCGCATTACCACAGTTTTCGGTACCGCTCAGGTTGGTCAATTCGGTCAGGCCGTCGTATTCGGTCACTTCACCGGCAAGCCGCAGGCGCTGGCCGGGCTCGGCGTTCAGAGTTGGCGCATAGACAAACAGGCCTTCGGAGGTTGCAGGGTTGTCGTCGCGGTCTGAGGCTTCTTCCTCCACAAAGACGCCGCCAAGGCCATCGTTGGTGTTGAAGGCGGCCGTAACTACGGCTTCGATCACCACGTGCTGGCCGGCAACCGGGCTGATATCGCCTTCGCCCTGAATGTCCGAAATGCGGGTGGCGGGAGCACCACAGGTCAGATCCGGCGCAGTCGGTGGCTGGTCCGGGTTATCGTCATCGTTGCCGGCGACGCCGAGATCGTCGAAGCTGTTCTGGGGAAAGCCGTCAAAGACTGTGGCCGGGTCGTAATCATCGTAGGCATCGGTATCGGCCAGGGTGCCTGCACGGCGGCGCAGAGTGCGATCCTGAGTGCGGGTATCCCCGGAGCCCCAGTAGCTGCCGGGGTCTGTGCCGACCTGGCCGATACTGTCGGCAACCGTGCCGCCGTTCAGGAGCAGGACAGCGTCATCACCGTTGAACAGCCCGGCTCCGGTGGTTTGATCCGCCACAGCGAGAATGGCCGGGTCAGCAGCGCTATGCGCGAAAACGAAGTTGCTGCCCGGAGCAATCGAACCCTCCAGGTTGAAGGTTTGCCCGGGGGTGGCGCTGCCGTTGAAGAAAACCTGCAGCTCCCAGGGAGCAAGATCCACCACCGCATTGCCGGTGTTGAGCAGTTCAATGGCTTTGTTGTTGCTGGAGCCTTCGACATACTCGCTGATGACCAGCGATGCCTGTGTTGTCGATGCCAGAAGGCCGCCGATGGCGGCTGCCAGCAGCGTTGGTTTCATCGTCATGGTACTGTCCTTGTTTCGGTTATGTTGTGTGTTTTGACACCACAATCTGACCGTGCTGTGTGACGATGACATGAGAGTTTTGTGAAGGATGCTTTGCCGGTTTGTGTCAATGTGGACAACGCGCCTGAGCAGTTTGGTAATCCAGTGCGTATACAGGGGATCTGTCGACAGGAGGGCCGATGATGCGTTGGACAGTCTTGAAGTGTGTGAGTGTGCTTTTACTGCTAGGGTTGACGGTGCCTGCCGTTGCCCGGGATTGCCCGGATTTCCTGGACCACGAGCAGCGCAAGCTGCACTCCCGGGATTCGGTGAATCTGTGCGAGGTGGCTGCTGGCAAGCCGATGCTGGTGGTGAACACAGCCAGCCGTTGTGGTTATACCGGTCAGTTTGAAGGCCTGGAGGCCCTGCACCAGCGGTACAAGGATCGGGGGCTGACGGTCGTGGGATTTGCCAGTGATGACTTCCGGCAAGAGGCGGATTCCGAAGAAGAAGCCGCGAAGGTCTGTTTTGTGAACTTTGGTGTGAGTTTTACCATGATCGCGCCGAGCGCAGTGACCGGTGAGCAGGCCAATCCGGTGTTTCAGGAAATCAATCGCCAGAGCCAGCCGCCAAGCTGGAACTTCACCAAGTATGTGATCGATCGTGAGGGTAAGGTGGCAGCCCGTTTCCCGAGCCAGGTGCGTCCCGAAGATGCCCGGTTGATTCAGGCCCTGGAATCGGTTCTGTAATCCCCGGCCGGTTTGCGGATAGCAGTCTATTCTGAAGGCAAAGGTTGTTCACCGCTCCGGGTGTAGTATGCAGTGTTTGGAAAAGGATGCCCTATGGCAGAAGCCCTGTTTGAATCCGTACGAAGCCAGATAGCACAGAATCTCTCGGCTACCCTGGACGCTCTCGCGGGCGGACAGACCGATTGGGTGGCCCTGGCCGGGCATGTTCTCAGTCAACTGCTGATTTCGGTGATCTACCTCGGCATTCTGTTGCTGGTCTATGCCATTCTGATCAGCCTGGTACGCCTTGTCGTCGGCAGCCGACGCAGCTCGAAGCCCTGGTTTGGTCAGTTGCGCACTGGCATCCGTTATCTGTTCGGGCTGGGCGGATTGCTGGTGATTATGGCGCAATTCGAGGCCTCGCCGGAGCTGTTGAAGGGCATGGCCAGGGCGGGCCTGATGGCGTTGGGCTTTTTTGTGGGCTGGCTGGCGATTGGTCGTCTGCTGCGGGAGACGATGAATCGCTACCGTCTGGAACCCTCTATCCGCCAATTGGTCGAGAATCTGTTCTCGGTGCTCACCGTTACCTTCGCGGCCGTTACGGTGCTGTCCCAGTTCGGTTTCGATGTGGTCTCCATCGTCGCGGGTCTGGGGATCGTGGGGATTGCCGTCGGGTTTGCGGCCCAGTCCACGCTGTCGAACTTTATTGCGGGTATTACGTTGCTGATTGAGCGCCCCTTCCGGATTGGCGATTGGGTCACCATCAACGGCCAGGATGGTAAGGTGGTGAAGATCGCCCTGCGGACCACCTGGCTGCGTACCCGGGACAATATCTTTACCATGATCCCGAACGATAACGTGGCGTCCTCGGAGATCATCAATTACAGCGCCGAAGGGGCGACGCGCCTGAACATTCCAGTTGGCATTGCCTACAAGGAGTCTGCCAGGGCAGCGCGGGACGTGATAATGCCGGTTCTGCTGGCGCACTCTGAAGTCTTGCAGGGGTCGGGTATGGAGCCGCGAGTGGTGGTCAAGACCCTGGGCAACTCTTCAGTCGATCTGGAGGTCAAGATCTGGATTACACCGGACAATCTGGAGGTTCAGCCCAGAATTATGGCTGATGTGCTTGAGAAGATTAAAGAGGCCCTGGACGAAGCGGACATTGAAATACCTTTCCCGCACCTGCAACTGTTCATAGATGATGCCAAAGGGCTTGCGCCGTTGGTACAACCGTTTTACCCAAGGTCGACGGAACAAGGGAAAGGCCTGTCGGCGCCAGGAGACAATCATGAATGAGCCGTCCGGCTACTACGAAAGCAACACCACCCTGGCCCAGTATCTGGAGTTTCACTTCGGTGAAAGCTGGCATGGTGAAGCCAACTTCGCGAAAGAACTGGCCGATGCCGCGCTTGGAGCGCTGGATGGCCGCGCCACCTGCCGGGCGTTGGATATCGGTTGTGCGGTAGGACGTACCTCGCTGGAGCTGGCCCGCCAGTTTGACCATGTCGATGGGGTCGATTATTCGGAAACCTTTATCGGCAAATGCCGTGAGGTGGTGCGGGAGGGGGTTGCGCGGTATGCGCGGCCCGAAGAGGGCGAGCTGGTCAGCTACCAGGAGCGGTCACTGGCAGCCCTGGGTCTGACTGAGGCTGCCCGCCGCGTGGCGTTCCATCAGGGCGATGCCTGCAATCTCGGCGCTGATTACCGGGACTACGATCTGGTGCTGGCCGGCAACCTGATTGACCGTCTCTACAACCCATGCCTGTTTCTGGAACAGATCCATGAGCGTATCAATGCGCTGGGGCTGCTGGTGATTGCTTCACCCTATACCTGGCTGGAGGAGTACACGCCCAGGCAGGACTGGCTCGGTGGTTTCCTGAAAGACGGTGAGCCATTCACCACCCTGGATGGGCTCAAGGCGGCGTTATCCCCCCGTTTCCGCTTGCTGGCAGAGCCCCGGAGCCTGCCCTTCGTGATCCGGGAGACCCGCAACAAGTTCCAGCACAGTTTTTCGGAGCTCACAATCTGGGAGAAGTTGCCGGATTAGCGTGCCCTGTCACACAAGCGTCATCTCTT
>Ga0075441_10000123_pt1 | contig 37530 bp, 37 predicted proteins | sample CoawatmetaG00DNA_FD_71582 | JGI IMG/M metagenome (GOLD analysis project Ga0075441, IMG submission 71582) | Marine microbial communities from the West Antarctic Peninsula - Coastal water metaG002-DNA | ecosystem: Environmental > Aquatic > Marine > Coastal | place: Atlantic Ocean: West Antarctic...
GGGCTTTTGCGTGTTCCAGTTGTCTGTCTCATCTTCCACTCCTCAGTGGTTACGATGAGCCAAGAACACTCTCTTATCAAATTACCCTATTTGGACCCATGAGTGCTGACGTCAGACAGGCGGCGGTTGGCTGTTTGTGACACCCAATGTCGGTTGGGTCGCATGGGATAAGACCACCGGCACGCTAAATGTTTGGACCAATACGGGTTGGGCTGTTCAAGGTGGCACACCTGATTTTGACAACCTTGCAGGGGTGGGCATCAATGCAGCATCCGACGCCACTAACAAACTGGCTGTTGCAGCGGATGCAACGTTGTTGAGCCATGACGGCGCGGGGCATCAACTTAAACTGAACAAAGCCAGCATCAGCGACACCGCATCACTGCTGTATCAAACCAATTGGTCGGGTCGCGCTGAAATGGGGTTGGCTGGTAATGATGATTTTGCGATCAAAGTCAGTGCGGACGGGTCCACGTTCACCGAGGCCCTGCGCATTGACGCCACCACAGGCGCTGTCAGCTTGCCCGAAACAGGGTCGCGTCAGATCATGCCGCTGAACTATCGCTACTCCATGTTCACTGATCTACGGTGGGTTGCCCCTACGTCTAATTCAGCAGGTCTAAATGCAACCCTTTCACTTGGCACAGGTGCGGAGCCCAATGTGGACTGGGACGGCAAGGGCACTTTCCTCCCCGCTGGTACAGTCATTTCGAGCCTGACAATCGCCGGCAATGTCAGTTCTGCGGAAGTCACAGATATCGACCTGCGCGTACATTTCCAGTACGGGCCTTGGGGTGTGGGGTGGAATGATAATACTTCCACAACACGTGTAGCGTTGCTCAATACGGATGATACCGGCCTGATCGCGGGCATTGGTATGAACAAGGGCACTTATACGCTGAACTATACCACATCGGCGGACGGGTATTTTTCGATGGCAATCAAACCCAGCGCAGCCGCGGTCCTGACAACCACAAGGTACTACTTTGTGACCGGTCTTTTGGACATCACCCTGCCCGCTTAACGCATGATCCGGCCGGATAGCCCACCCAAGGAAACATAATAGGGCCGCGCCATTTTTTGGCGCCCCGACGCCCCCCATAACCCGCGCTATGCGCGCCGCATCAAGCATCGCGGGTCCAAACAACAGCAAGCCCAAGATGCCTGCAGCCCTCGGGCACGGTTCTTCGTCTCGATCCCGCTTCTACGCACCGCCATACAAATTACGCCCGCTCTTAGTTTAGTTGCGAAGCAACGCGTCTCAGCTTATCAGCTTTGACAAGCAACAAACCAAAGGGCGCCCCATGGCCAATCACCTTTATCAAAACGATCTGCCCAATGGGCTCGACCTTGGTCCGATTGTGGCGATTGACTGTGAAACAATGGGGCTAAACCCGCACCGCGACCGGCTTTGCCTGATCCAGATGTCTGGCGGCGACGGCGATTGCCATTTGGTGCAGGTGGCCATCGGTCAAACCGAGGCGCCCAATTTGGTTGCCATGCTCGAAAACCCTGATGTGTTAAAGCTGTTTCACTTTGGCCGGTTCGACATCGCAGCGATGATGAACGCCTTTGGAGCTACGACTGCGCCGGTTTATTGCACCAAAATCGCGTCGCGCCTCGTGCGGACCTTCACCGACCGGCACGGGTTGAAAACGCTCTTGCAAGACATGGTTGGCGTCGACATTTCTAAGCACCAACAACAAAGCGATTGGGGCGCCCCAAAACTCACTGCGGCACAGCTCGACTATGCGGCGTCTGACGTATTGTACCTGCACCAACTACGTGATGCATTTGACGTAATTTTGGCCCGCGAGGGGCGCACGGAAATCGCACAGTCCTGCTTCAACTTCCTACCAATGCGCGCCAAACTTGACCTCGTCGGCTGGCCCGACACGGACATTTTTGCGCACTCATGACCTATCAGGAAAAATTCCTCGCCACCGCGAAACGGGTGATTGCGGACGAAGCAACGGCGCTTGGCACATCGCTTGGTCCCAGCTTTGGCGCGGCGATTGACCTGTTGCTGGCCGCGCGCGGACGGATCATTGTATCAGGCATAGGAAAATTGGGACATGTTGCGCGGAAAATCGCGACGACGTTTGCCAGTACCGGAATCCCTGCGCATTTTGTGAATCCAGCCGAAGCATCCCACAGTGATTTGGGCATGATAACATCCGGTGACGTCGTGATCGTGCTTTCCAACTCTGGCCAGACCCCTGAGTTGGCCGATCTTGTCGCGTACACCCGCCGTTTCGACATCCCGATGATCGGCGTCACTAGCCGCAAAACCAGCACCCTGCTCACCCAATCCGACGTGGCAATTTTGTTGCCGCAATTAGGCGAAGCATGTGGGACAGGCGTTGTGCGAACGACATCCACGACCATGACACTGGCGTTGGGTGATGCGATGGCAATTGCGCTGATTGAACACCGCCAATTTACCCCCGAAAACTTCTGCGACTTCCATCCTGGCGGAAAACGGGGCGCAAAGCTTGCAAAGGTCCGCGACCTGATGCACGCAGGCGACAGCATTCCGCTCGTGACAACATCAACCCCCATGAGCGATACCCTGCTGGTCATCGACCAAAAGGGTTCTGCGTGGTTGGCGTCAGGGACGCTGATGGCTACCTTACAAGTATTATCACAGACGGCGATTTACGCCGCCATATGACAGGCCTTTTGGATATGACCGCCGGACACGTAATGACAAGCAACTCCAGCACAGTCGCGCCAGACACGCTCGCTGCCGAGATAATTGGCGTGATGGAAGGTAAGATCACCTGCCTCTTCGTGGTCGGGGACGATGCGCGTGCGCGAGGTATCCTGCTCATTAACGACTGCCTGCGAGCAGGGGTGGTATAACGCCAATGGCCAGCGCCGATAACTTTCATTCGCAACTTGTCGGCTGGTCAAAGATCATTTTGCCGATCTGCGGAATTGGGCTGCTGTCCACGCTATTCCTATTTGCACGGTCCAGCACGGACGAAACCGGAATTCCATTCGCGGAAATTGAAACGCTTGCGCGCGAACAGCGGATCAGCGCACCGCAGCTTTCCGGTGTGGCCGATGACGGATCTATCATCGCGATAGGCGCGAAGTCTGCACAGCCTGGTCCAGCCAACCCCAATTCCTTTAGCGCGTCAGATATGTCGCTACACTTGAAAGCGGCTGACGGCAGTGAAATCCGTATCACAGCAACGACTGGTGAAGTTGACAGCACTGCAAAGCAGGCACGACTGCGCGGGTTGGCACGGCTGGAAACCTCAAGCGGCTATACAATGGAAACCAATGGGCTTGTCGCTGACCTTGCAAGTGGTGTCATCATGTCAGACGGGGCGCTGGAAATTCGAGCCCCTTTTGGCGCGATCACCGCGGGACAGGTTACGTTTGAAACAGCGAATGATGCAAAAGGCCAACAGATGCTGTTCACGCAAGGCGTTCGGCTGGTATACACCCCCAACAGCGCTGAACCAAAGGATGCGACCCAATGACAAAATTGATGGCTTTGGCCGTGGCCCTGCTGGTCGCCGCCCCCGCATTTGCGCAAACCAACATCAACTTGGGCGGCATTCGCGCGGATAGCTCTGCACCCGTTGAAGTCGCGGCAGACAGCCTGTCCGTCGACCAAGACAGCGGCACCGCCGTATTCACTGGCAATGTCGTCATCGGCCAAGGTGACCTGCGGTTATCAGCAGGCTCTGTGCGGGTCGTGTACTCAGACGAAACCGGCGACATCGCGCAATTGATCGCATCAGACGGTGTGACATTCGTTACTGACACCGAAGCCGCCGAGGCGCAAAGCGCGATCTACAACTTGGTCACTGGCGTGCTTACGCTGACAGGCGACGTACTATTGACCCAAGGGGCCAGCGCCTTGTCGGCCGAACAGATGACCGTCAATATCAACACGGGTGCCGCCCAAATGTCGGGGCGCGTGCGCACCGTATTCCAGCAAGGCAACTGACCCATGACCGAACTTACAGTGCAAGACGGCGACGTCGGTCTAAAGATCGTAAACTTGCGCAAAAGTTACCGCAAGAAAGTCGTCATTCGGGATGTCACGCTTGAACTTGGGCGCGGTGAAGTTGTGGCGCTTCTTGGGCCCAACGGATCTGGCAAAACGACGTGCTTTTATTCCATCGCGGGTCTTGTGACGCCAGAAGGCGGCAAGGTTATCGTCGACGGACGCGACGTCACAACCCTGCCAATGTACCGACGCGCCAAGCTTGGGATCGGGTACCTGCCACAAGAAATGTCGATCTTTCGGGGCATGACCGTCGAAGACAACATCATGTCGATCCTCGAGATCGCAGTCCCTGAAAAACGCAAACGGCGCGAACGACTCGAAGAATTACTGTCGGAATTTTCCATCGAACACCTGCGTCGCGCCTCCGCTTTGGCACTGTCAGGCGGGGAACGACGTCGCGTCGAAATCGCGCGCTGCTTGGCCACAGGGCCGAAATACGTGCTTTTGGACGAACCATTCGCAGGGGTCGATCCAATTGCGGTCGGCGAGATTAGACATCTTGTAGCGGACCTGAAAAACCGGGGAATCGGTGTACTTATTACCGACCATAACGTGCAAGAAACCCTGCAAATCGTCGATCGGGCCTACATCCTGCATGACGGTAAAGTATTGATGAGCGGAACCACCGCAGAAGTCGTCGCAGACGAAAATGTGCGCCGTGTTTACCTAGGAAATAGCTTTCGCGTGACCTAATTGTGCGCAACCTTAAGCAATGTAGCATTGACAACACCCCCCTTCATGACGCCAACTGTACGAGATGACAGACTCGATTTTCATCTTCACCACCGATCAGACGCTTGCGTCCGCCCGTTGGAATAAATGTAATGAATTCGGTTGGTTATCGTTCTCACGATATAGCATGTGACACTTTGATAGGCTGACTGCCTGTGCATTCGCCGCATGCTGAAACAATTAGAATTGGAGAAACGATGCGCTATCAGATCAGTGGTAAACAGATTGATATTGGCTCAGCCCTACAAACCCACGTCGAATCAGAACTCAGCGAAATTTTAGAAAAATACGCAGGGCGACCGACAGATGCACATGTGGTTTTCTCTAAATCAGGGCACGAATACGTCTGCGAAGCTGTTGTTCACTTGTCCACAGGTCTTACGGCGCAAGCCACTGGCCACGCACATGAAATTTACGCGGCTTTTGATGGATGTTCTGAAAAAATGGACAAACAGATGCGCCGCTACAAGCGCCGGTTGAAGGACCACCACAAGGAACGATCACAACCAGTTGAACTTTCTGCCTCAGCCTCATATATCCTCGCTCCAAGTGATGAGTCGAAAGATGTAGAGAACGATACCGTAAACGCCATGATCGTCGCAGAGATGGAAGAGAAAATCCAATCCCTGTCAGTCGGTGAAGCGGTGATGCAAATGGAATTGGCCAACAAACCCGTGTTGGTGTTCCGCAATGAAAAGCATAGCGGTGTGAACGTTGTTTACAGGCGCGAAGACGGAAATATTGGCTGGATCGATCCCCGTTCAACGGGCTGATCCAGTTGGTCGCATTGACCAGAAAGCTTTGACATGAACCTTGGCGAAATCCTCCACCAAAATGCGGTGAAGACAATAAGTGCCTGCACCAGCAAGAAACGTTTGTTTCACGATCTGGGCGAGCTTGCCAGTGGGTGCTACGGCCTTGATGCGGCCAGCGCCATCGAGGCATTGATTGAACGTGAAGGATTAGGTCCAACAGGTGTGGGGCATGGCATTGCACTGCCCCACGCACGCATCGATGCCGTCACCTCAGTTTGTGGTATTTTCATTCGCCTGGAAAAGCCGTTGAATTTTGATGCCGTTGACCGACAGCCAGTTGATCTGGTTTTTGCGTTGCTCGCACCAAAGACGCATGGCGTTGAACACTTAAAAGCGCTGGCTTTGGTATCGCGCACAATGCGTGACCCTGACATCTGCGCCAAATTGCGCGCGAACAGTGACGCTGGTACGATCCACACGATCCTGACCGATTTTCAAACGATCCAAGCCGCTTAAGGCGACTGCCAATCCCCAAAACCAAACGCAAGATAATCGCGCTGGCACGCATCACGCCCTGCCTGCTCGACCTCTTTGTCGTAAATGTCGGTCAGGCGCGCTGCATATGGGTCGGTGTCGGACAACGGCTCTGGCATGCTCGTGCGGCCAAGCTGACCTGCCAACATCGCCAGATCACCACGCAGGCGGTCCTCACGCTGCATCCCATCGGCACATCCACGATCAAAGCCCGCTAAAATTGGCGCAACATCAGACGGCAGCAGCCGCCCAGCAACCATATGAGTCAGCAACCTTTTGCGCTGCACGCCGCGTTCCGCATCCAAGATCTCCAAGGGCCCGCCGTGTTTACGCAGATAAACCGCGAGGCTTGCACCGACCTGACTAAGGTCAGTCGGGACGCGGTCAATCCGCCGCCTGCCGCTCGCCGCATATCCGTGATGCACACGTGCGCGGGGCACAATCGCTGTAAGGTGACACGCCTGCCCAAGGCGCATATTTAGATCGGTTTCATCCAGATAGAACTGAAACGCAGGATCAAAACCGCCCAGCGCAATAATCACTTCGCGGCGCACAGCCATGTTTGTACCTTCGGTCTTGATCGCGCACGCCGGCGTTCCCGTGAATACCTCCGGTGCATCACCAGTTAGGCGCAAGGCGTCAGTCTGGGCGTCTGGTCCAACTGTGCGAGCCTTCCACTGAAAACTGATGCCATTACGGCCAATGACAAAACCACCCGCCGCCGAGACGGCAGCGTCGGCAAATGGTGCAATCAAATGGGTAAGCCAGCTCGGCTCAGGAACGGCGTCATCGTCGATAAATGCGATGATCTGTCCTGCGGCCACAGCCACGCCAGTATTGCGGGCAGCACTGATATTGCGGGTTTCAAACGGGACGATCTTAATTTGATCGGCCAAAGCGTGTGCTTTCACCGCAGTCACTCCAGCAGCATCCGCCACGACGACAATTTCAAAATTCGAATAATTAAGCTGCCCAACGCCTGTCAGCGCCACGCACAACGCATCGGGCCGGCCATGACTGACAATAATAACGCTGACGGACGGGGCCGTCACGCAAGACCCATTTGGGACAACATCATCTCGATCCGAGGAACGTCCTCTGGGTTATTCAATTCCCAAAACTGACGACCTTTGGCTTCGACTTCGACACATAAAACATGCGCACCACGTTCCAAAAACCGCAACTGCTCTAGACCTTCTAGCTGCTCCAGCGGGCCAGCGGGCCAACGTGGATAGGCCGCAAGTGCAGACGGGCGGTATGCATAGACACCAACATGGTGAAATACGGGTGTATCATCGGCATCCCCATAGGTTTTCCCAGTATGGGGGATCACCTCTTTGGAAAAATACAGCGCATTGTGATTGGCACCAAAAACCGCGGTCGTTCCACCCACACGACCAGCGCGGCGATCCGTCACGAAACCATTCAGCGCGGCACCCGCGGTACGCAGGACGGGGGTTGCCACTTCGGCCACGGGATCGGCGCGCAGGCCAGCCACCAAGTCTTCGACGAACCATGCAGGTGTCAGCGGAGCGTCACCTTGCAGGTTAACAACAACATCAAACCCGCCGCCCAACGTATCAAAAGCCTCTGCACAGCGCTCCGTCCCGTTTTGGCAATCCTCAGATGTCATAACGACCTCAGCGCCGAACGCTTCACAGGCATGTCGGATACGGTCGTCGTCCGTCGCGACCACAACACGGTCCACGCCCTGCACAGACATGGCCGCATCCCAACTACGACGGATTAGACTTCTGGCCTCACCGCCCGCGCCGCGCAATTCAACAAGCGGCTTTCCCGGATAACGGGTCGACGCATAGCGAACAGGGATAACGATCAGTACAGACATTTACGGCTGCTTCAACTCTACACCTGGGGCGTAGGCGATAAAGAACGGATTGGCGAAATCTGCCTTGCCGTATTTGAGCGTTGTATGATCGTCGAACCGAACAACAGCACCACCAGCACCCGTCAAAACAGCGTGGCCAGCAGCGGTATCCCACTCCATCGTGCGACCAACGCGGGGATAGATATCAGCTTCACCCGTGGCAATTAGGCAGAACTTCAACGATGAACCCGCGCTTTTACTGTCCTTCACGTTATACTTGTTAATGTAGTCATCCGTCGCCTGATCGCGGTGGGACTTGGACGCGACAACCAACAATGCATCGTTATCAGGGGTCGTGACCTTCATCTGCGACATTGGACCCACCACATCCTTTGCGAAATCGCCAGTTTCTTCAAACGACACACCTGCGGCATCAGTGATAAACAAACGATCCTTTGCGGGGGCATAAACAACGCCGCGAATAGGGGTGCCATCAACGACATAAGCGATGTTCACGGTAAAATCACCGCGGCGCTTAATGAATTCTTTGGTGCCATCCAGCGGATCAACAATCAAGAACGTGCTCACGGTTTGACCATGACTGTCAGACTGTTCTTCGGTGACCAAAGGAACGTCAGGAAAAGCTGCGCGCAGACCGGCGCTGATTATGGCATCGGCGGCCTCGTCGGCCTCGGTCACAGGGCTCTCGTCGGACTTGGAACGAACCTCAAAGTTGGGATCGGCGTAGATCTCCATGATCTTATCGCCTGCTTCCAGCGCCAAACGGCGCATGACTGTTGTCAGTTTCTCAAAATCCATACCGGATCACCCTTCACGTTTCGTTATACTGCCTGTTCTAATGATTGAAAAAACAGGTCTGCCTCCTTATGATAGCAGGCAACACGAACGGCAAGAAAATCGTGAGACAGGGCAAAGTCCCACTAATAATACAGGTTTAACATGTTTCAATCGCAGGCCCGCAGGACAACAACGCGCACCGTTTTCGGGATGCTGGTGCTCACATTTTATGCGATGTTCTACCTATTAGGAATGCGCGGCAACGCCATCCGAGGCGACTTTCTGTTATACATCATGTCAGGCATTTTCCTGTTTCAGTGCCACACCAAAGCAATTTCTGCGGTTGTTGGTTCCGAAGGACCGGCCTCGCCGATGATGCAGCATGCACCGATGAACACTTTTACCTCAATCTGTGCCGCTGCCGTTTCGACGCTCTACCTACAGCTGCTTTCGCTGCTTTGCGTTCTGTTCATATATCATGTGGCGTTCACACCAGTGGTTATTCAACAACCGATCGGCGCAATGGCAATGCTTTTGGCTGCTTGGCTGTCTGGGGTTGGGGTTGGAATGGTGTTTTTATCAATCAAACCTTGGGCCCCCGAAATCGTCAAAGTCTTGGTCACAATCTATTCCCGTGGCAGCATGATTGCGTCAGGCAAGATGTTCGTGGCCAATTCATTGCCCGCTTCTATGTTGGTGTTGTTCGACTGGAACCCGCTTTTCCACACAATTGACCAAGCACGCGGATATATTTTTCTGCACTACAACCCGCATTTCACGTCATCGACATACCCGTACATTGTCGCCTCTGGATTGTTGGTGATTGGCTTGATGGGCGAATTCTATACGCGCAAAAGCGTTTCCCAAAGCTGGGCCGCTGGCCAATAACGCGGTGCCAACGGGTCACTAGGCCACGTATTGCAATAATAAGACGCAAGAAGTTGGGTTTTTGGGCAAACCAATCACTTCCCGCGCTTGCAGCCTCCAAATCGCAACCCTATATACGCCAAGATCAAACGGTCAGGTGAACGCTTGACCCGTTTAACGTAACAACAGGCGCGGGTGCCGAAATGGGTTCGCGCCGCTCAAACTGCCTAATGTAAGGGATTTGAAATATGGCCAAAGTTATTGGTATCGACCTCGGAACGACAAACTCTTGTATCGCCATCATGGACGGCTCTAAGCCACGTGTTGTTGAGAACGCTGAAGGCGCGCGCACAACGCCGTCTATCGTCGCTTTCACTGATGACGAACGCCTTGTTGGACAGCCTGCAAAACGTCAGGCCGTGACCAACCCAGAAAACACAATCTTTGCTGTGAAGCGTCTTATCGGTCGCCGGTTCGACGATAAGCTCCTCGCAAAGGAAAAGAAAAACATGCCGTTCGAGATCGTCGACGGCGGCAACGGTGACGCATGGGTCGAATCGCGCGGCGAGAAATACTCTCCGTCCCAGATTTCCGCGTTCATCTTGGGCAAAATGAAAGAAACCGCCGAAAGCTATCTCGGCGAAGAAGTAACACAGGCGGTTATCACCGTGCCTGCGTACTTTAACGATGCGCAGCGTCAGGCGACAAAAGACGCCGGCAAAATCGCTGGCCTCGAAGTGCTGCGGATCATCAACGAACCAACAGCAGCTGCGTTGGCCTACGGTCTGGACAAAAAAGAAACACAAACCATCGCGGTCTATGACCTTGGCGGCGGTACATTCGACGTGACCATCTTGGAAATCGACGATGGCCTGTTCGAAGTTAAATCCACCAACGGCGACACGTTCCTTGGCGGTGAAGACTTTGACATGCGCATCGTGAACTACCTTGCCGACACATTCAAAAAAGAAAACCAAGTTGACCTGACCAAAGACAAGATGGCCCTGCAGCGTCTGAAAGAAGCCGCTGAAAAAGCCAAAATCGAACTGTCTTCGTCTTCTTCAACTGAAATCAACCAGCCGTTTATCTCCATGGGCGCTAACGGTCAGCCGTTGCACATGGTTATGAAACTGACGCGCGCGAAGCTGGAAAGCCTCGTTGCTGACCTGATCAAGGCCTCGCTAAAGCCTTGCTTGGCTGCGATCAAAGACGCGGGCCTGTCCACTGGTGACATCGACGAAGTCGTCCTTGTTGGCGGCATGACACGTATGCCCCGCGTTCAGGAAGAAGTCGAAAAGTTCTTTGGCAAAAAGCCGCACCAAGGTGTGAACCCTGATGAAGTTGTCGCCATGGGCGCAGCCATTCAGGCTGGCGTTCTGCAAGGCGACGTCAAAGACGTTGTTCTGCTCGACGTGACACCATTGTCGCTTGGTATTGAAACGCTCGGCGGTGTGTTCACACGCTTGATCGATCGCAACACAACGATCCCAACCAAGAAAAGCCAGATCTTCTCGACTGCCGAAGATAACCAAAATGCTGTGACTTTGCGGTGTTTCCAAGGTGAACGTGAAATGGCTGCCGACAACAAGATCCTCGGCCAGTTCAACCTTGAAGGCATTCCACCAGCGCCGCGCGGCATGCCGCAGATCGAAGTCACCTTTGACATCGACGCCAACGGCATCGTGTCCGTCGGCGCCAAAGACAAAGGCACTGGTAAAGAACAGCAGATCACGATCCAAGCATCTGGTGGCCTGTCCGACGAAGACATCGAGGCAATGGTTCGCGACGCCGAAGACAACGCTGATGCGGATAAAGAACGCCGCGAGCTAATCGAGGCCAAAAACGAAGCTGAAAGCCTGATCCACTCCACTGAGAAATCAATGGAAGAGCACGCTGAAAAAGTGGACCCGTCCACTGTTGAAGTGATCGAACTGGCTATCGCGGCGCTCAAGGACGATCTTGAAGGTGAAAACGCTGACAAGATCAAATCCGGTGCGCAAAACGTACGCGAATCTGCCATGAAGCTCGGCGAAGCCATCTATAAGGCCAGCCAAGAAGCCGAAGAAGCCGAAGGCGAACCAAAGGGCATGGACGAGGAAGAAATCCTCGATGCAGACTTTGAAGACCTTAGCGACGATGAAAAGCGCGGCAACTAAGGCAATCGCCTGACTGAAACGGCCGGCCCCTGAACTGGGCCGGTCTTTTTCCGTTCCCAAAAGGGGAAAAGTGACCATGGCAAAACGCGATTTTTATGAAACGCTCGGCATCCAAAAAGGTGCCGACGCTGACGCGATCAAAAAAGCCTATCGTCAAAAGGCGAAAGAGCTGCACCCTGATCGCAACTCCAGTAATCCCAAAGCCGAAGACCAATTCAAAGAAGCCAACGAAGCCTACGAGGTGTTGAAAAACGCCGACAAAAAGGCAGCCTATGACCGCTATGGTCATGCAGCATTCGAGGGCGGAATGGGCGGCGGCGGTCAACAACGTGGCGGCGGTCAAGGCGACTTTGGCTCTGCATTCTCCGACGTGTTCGACGACCTGTTCGGTAATTTCGGGGGTGGTGGTGGCCAACAACGTAGTCGCGCCCAACGCGGCAACGACCTGCGCTACAACTTGCGCATCAATCTCGAAGACGCGTTCTCTGGCCTCCAGAAAACCGTCAACATCCCTGCCGCTGTGGCGTGTGGACCGTGTAACGGCACTGGCGCCGAAGACGGCTCTCAGCCCGTCACCTGTCCGACTTGCGCAGGCATGGGTAAAGTCCGCGCGCAGCAGGGTTTCTTCACCGTTGAACGCACCTGCCCGACCTGTAACGGCGCGGGTCAGACAATCAAAGATCCGTGCACCACATGCCACGGCCAAGGGCGCGTCGAGAAAGAAAAAGCGCTGTCCGTCAATATCCCTGCGGGCGTTGAAACTGGCACCCGCATCCGGCTTTCTGGCGAAGGCGAAGCAGGCATGCGCGGTGGCCCAACCGGCGATTTGTATATCTTCATCGAGGTCAACGACCACAAACTGTTCGAGCGCGACAACGTCAATCTGTACTGCACCGTCCCCGTTAGCATCGCGTCTGCCGCCTTGGGTGGTGAGATCGAAGTGCCAACAATCGACGGTGGCCGTAGCCGCGTAAAAATCCCCCAAGGCTCGCAATCAGGTCGCCAAATGCGCCTGCGTGCCAAAGGGATGCCAGCACTGCGCGGCAACGGGACAGGCGACATGTTCATTGAACTTGCTGTTGAAACACCCGTGAACCTGACCGCGCGTCAAAAAGAACTCTTGCAAGAATTCGACGAAATTCAGGCAGAAAATAATCCCAACAGTTCCAACTTTTTTAAGTCGGTCAAAAGCTTTTGGGACTCAATGAAAGGTTAATCTTAACCGTTCATTCACCATCTGTTCTGCAAAGTGTTTCTTATGAACCACTTTGCAGAAGCCCCCTCTCTTTTCAGTGACCACGATGATGTGCAGCGCGTTGTGCCCCTGCCAAACGGGCGCCCGCCATCCTATCTTGCAGACCACCGAAAACGCTTGCGTGAACGGTTCAATGCAGGCGGCGCTGCCGCGATGCCCGATTATGAATTGCTCGAACTCGTGCTTTTTCGCGCCATCCCGCGCCAAGACGTGAAACCATTGGCGCGCGAATTGATCGACACCTTCGGTGACTTTAACCGCGTGCTATCCGCCCCGACCACCCAGTTAACAAAGGTCAAAGGTTGCGGTCCCGCCGTCGTGACCGAGCTAAAAATCGTCGAGGCAGCAGCACACCGCCTTGCGCGCGCGAAAGTCATGCAAAGGCACGTCATATCCAGCTGGGGTTCCGTGCTAGATTACTGCCACACTGTCATGGCGCACCGCGACACCGAACAATTTCGCATCTTGTTCCTTGATACGAAAAACGCGTTGATCGCAGACGAAGAACAGGGCAAAGGTACCGTCGATCACGTCCCAGTCTACCCCCGCGAGGTTGTAAAACGCGCGCTGGAATTGAACGCCGCGTCAATCATTTTGGTACATAATCACCCGTCCGGCGACCCAACACCGTCAGAAGCGGACATCAACATGACCCGCCAAATTGACGACGCAGCGCAGACCCTCGCGATCACGGTGCATGATCACATCATCATCGGAAAATCGCGTGAAACCAGTTTTCGGTCACTTGGCCTATTGTGACACCCACAATTCAACACGGCGGTTCATCTGACGACCCCACTCTGTATCATCACAGCCCATTGGCAATGCCTCGCCAAATGCTTCGGTCTCAACGCTTATGCCATCGGGAAACGCACCGCCCAACAAAGCCAGTAAATCTCGCTCTACAGCCTCTGCACGTGCACTCGAAAGATCACGGTTTGCTGATGCGGCCCCGCGCCCATCGCTAAACCCTGCAAGCAACAAAACCCGCGTATCATAACGCCCATCCCGTATCGCTTGGGCCAGCGACAACAAATTTGACCGTGACTGAGCATCCAACCGCGTTGATCCCACTTCAAACCGGAAACTTGTCGACAGACGGACGCGCGGACCCAACGCGCGGACCATGCGCTGCAATTCAATTAACGGCATATCTTCACCAGCTGCAGCAATCGCATTAGCAAATCGCTGGCCCTGAGAATCAAGCGGAATGGGGACCGCACCCTGATCAACAAATCCAGCCCGGCGCACAACCAGTTGCGCCTGCGGGCCCTGTAACCAAGTCAAAAATTCGCTTGCAAAGGGCGGCAAACGACGGCTTGGCAAATACAAAAACATCGGCGCTGTCAGCGGGTAATCTTCTGTCTTAAGCGCGGTCAAACGGGGCGCAGATATAAATCCACGCGCGTCACGCAGCGCGATCGATTGTGTGATGCCCACATCCCTAAACGGCAATATTCCCAACGCTCCCGCATCGGCGGCGACAGCGCGCACCACCCCGTCATGGTCGCCGTGGCGAACGACATTTCCACCCAACGGCTTGCCAACCACACCAAGCGTGTCATCAATAAATCGCTGCATCTGACCGTCATTTTGCGGACCCAAATGCAACGTCATCGGCACATCAGGTCCGCCTAATGCGGACCAATTCAGCGTTTCACCTGCAAACGCATCAGACAAATCCGCAAGCGAAATATGCCGTGCCTCCGACATCGACGACACCACGGGGACCAATGCATCAAGGCCTACAATCCTGCTTTGCCGCGCGCCATCCAAGCGGCCAAGTCCGGCATCTCGGGCACGATCGACCTCGGCGGTGCGCACTTCGCGAACCGACATCACTATGTCCGCTTCATGCGCAATCAGATCGGCAAAACCTTCGTCGGTGTTCGTCACGTGAAATACAAATCGCGCCACCCCTTGATCACTATCCATCAGTGTTTGGACAAACCCCGCGTCGGTATCATCAAATCTAACCGCAAACCCTTTGGGCCACGCAAATCCCTCGACCATCGCAGGCATCAAGATGTCGCCCATTCGACGCGCGCCAGACAGGCGCAACTCTGGCACATAAGTTTCTAGATCAGGGCATGTATCGCCCGTGCAAGTTACCGCGTCATATCGTAAGGTCAGTGGGCCGAATTTCGATTCGATTTGAATATTTTCTCCATCAAACCCGATCATACGACCAACGACGTTCAACCCACCGCCATCAGACGTGAGGGTCACATCCTGCGCGAATGCAGGCGCACAAAAGAAAAATGCGGCGCAAAGCACCGCACGTTTCAGAAGTCTGCCCAAATGGCCTGATTCATAACGCGTCATTTCGCGGCGAGTGTCAGGTCCTTGAACATATTTTTCAACACCAGAAATTCGCCAACTGCGTCACATTCGGGCATTGTCATGGTCAAATCGATTGCAATCGGTGCTGACGTTGGGTCAATCTGAATACTTTGTGCAGCAACATCACGTCCGCAGTTTTCTGCTGTAACCTCGGCCTCAACGGTTAAAGCGACCGATCCATCGCGCGACACAGTCCCTGTTGGAAATGTATACACCTCGACCATCAACGGCGTGTCACGCGACTCGTCACCAAGTCGCACCAAAAAACCTGCTTGTGACGGAGCAACAAAGTCCAATTCACCGGAAGAAGCGGACCAAACGTGACCGTCCGTGTCATAGTCGGCGCCAAATTCCAACGCATGCAGTTGCACCGCATTCACACCCTGCCACTGCAACGCAGCACGATCAAAATTCGCCAATTCAGGCACCTCGGCAGATGTGATGGCGCCGTCACCGCTTTCAAACGCGGCGATAAAGAATGCGTCTTGTGCCATTGCTGGCACTAAAATATCGGTCGTTCCAGCAGCGTCAGTCAGGATCGTAAACATCATTCCCTAATGGTGGATCGTTAAAGCGGCGTTCGGCTCGCACGGCGCGGTCACCGACAATGCCACCATCGCAAGCGGTAAAACAGTTGCGCCCATGGCAACTTCACAGCTCTTCTCTGGTATGGCGGCTGGTGCGGCGATTTCTGGAATGAACAGGTTCTCATCAACTGAATTCAGCGCAGCAAGCTGGACAGGCACCGGAATATCCAATAGCGGCGTCGCCTGTGGCATGAAAAGAGGCAGCGCCAAACTGGCCTCGACCGGCATCACAATATCAGCAGGTAGAATCACCGTCGCCGAAAGGTCTTCTGCAGGCTGCAAACGCGACGCGCCCACACTACCATATTGCATGACAAAGCCGACCCCAAGCGCCACGGAAAACGTGCTCGCGGCGGTTATAAGATTCTTTTTGCGGGACATATCGTGCCTCCTTCACCCTTTGGTTTGGAAACAGATTGTCAATTTAGGATGGCCCTATAAGGACCACCCCAAGGTTTTAGCGTGACGGGATTGTGGCGACTTTATGCCAGCTTTCCGTGGCAGTGCTTAAACTTATTGCCCGACCCACAGGGGCAAGCATCGTTGCGGCTTGGGGTGCCCCACGTCGTTGGATCGTCCTCAACAAACCCTTCCCGTGGGGTCGCACCCGTCCCACCAGGGGACGATGTGGCACGCGCAACGGTGTCTTCTTCGGCCTTTGCGGCAGCAGCTTGTTGGGCCTGCATTTGTTCAACCAATTGCGCCTGTTCCTCGGCTGACATTGGGCGGATTTGACCCAGCTTTTGGGTCACTTCAGTCCGCAAACCATCCAGCAGACGTTCAAACAATTGAAAGCCCTCGGTCTTATATTCATTCAGCGGATCGCGCTGCGCATAACCACGGAAACCAACAACAGCACGCAAATGCTCCAGCGTCAGCAGATGTTCACGCCACTTGCCGTCAATGGATTGCAGCAACACCTGCTTTTCGATATTGCGCATTGTTTCAGCACCGAATGCTTCGGCCTTTTCAACCATATAGGCATCAGATGCGTCTTCCAGGCGCTCGCGGATATCGTTGTTATCGACACCCTCTTCGTCGGCCCATTTCATGACTGGCACGTCGATACCAAGCGTTGCAATCACATCGGCATACAGACCCTCAGTGTTCCACTGATCGGCGTAAGATTTTGGCGGCATGTACTCGGTGACCAAATCATCAATCACCTGATGACGCATATCGGATGCGATATCGGACAGGTCAGAAGCCTCCATGATATCGCGACGCTGGGAAAAGATCACCTTGCGTTGTTCGTTCATGACGTCATCGAATTTCAACAGCTGCTTGCGAATGTCAAAGTTGCGGCCTTCAACCTTCGCTTGGGCGCGTTCCAACGACTTGTTGACCCAAGGGTGGATGATCGCTTCGCCTTCTTTCATACCAAGGCTGGACAACACTTTGTCCAAACGCTCAGATCCGAAAATGCGCATTAGGTCATCTTCCAATGACAAAAAGAACGACGAGCGACCCGGATCACCCTGACGACCGGACCGGCCACGCAGCTGGTTATCAATGCGGCGCGATTCGTGACGTTCAGTTGCAAGAACGAACAGACCACCAGCGGCGATAACCTTTTCCTTTTCGTCGACGACCTCTGCACTGATACGTGCGCGCGTTTCCTCTGGGTCAGCATTCGGATCTTCGGCAAGCGCCTGCAAGACGCGCATCTCAACGTTGCCGCCAAGCTGAATGTCGGTACCACGGCCAGCCATGTTCGTCGCAATCGTCACCGCATTCAATTTACCAGCATCGGCCACAATCTGGGCTTCTTGCTCGTGCTGGCGGGCGTTCAAAACGTTGTGAACGATACCCTCAGCAGTCAGCAACTGCGCAAGATGTACGGATTTATCAATCGACGTCGTACCAACCAAGATCGGCTGACCTTTTTCATTGGCAGTCTTGATCTCTTTAACCACGCCTTCAAACCTTTCGCGCGCGGTGCGGTACACTTGATCATGCTCGTCTTTACGATCAATCGGGCGGTTCGTCGGAATTTCGATCACGCCAAGACCGTAAATTTCCATAAATTCTTCGGCTTCAGTCAGCGCCGTACCCGTCATGCCCGCCAGCTTTTCATACAAGCGGAAATAGTTCTGGAACGTGACAGAAGCGAGTGTGACATTCTCGGCCTTCACATCAACGCCTTCTTTGGCTTCAATCGCCTGATGCAACCCATCAGACAAACGACGGCCCATCATCATGCGGCCTGTGAATTCGTCAATCAAAACGACTTCACCATTGGCCACGATATAATCTTTGTCTTTCTCAAACATCTTATGGGCACGCAAACCTTGGGACAGGTGGTGGACCAATGTGCTGCTTTCTGGGTCATACAACGTCTGACCTTCAGGGATCAGACCAACAACCAACAACCGTTCCTCAAGGAAATCATTGCCCTCATCAGTGAACGTGGCCTGCTTGGCCTTTTCATCAATGGTGTAATGCTCCGGCGTTAATTCCGGAACGATCTTGTCGATCTGACGGTACATTTCTGCGCGATCCTGCGCAGGACCAGAAATAATCAGCGGGGTACGCGCCTCATCAATCAAAATACTATCGACCTCATCCACGATGGCAAAGAAATGCGGGCGCTGATTGATCTGGGACAGCTCGGATTTCATGTTGTCGCGCAGGTAATCAAACCCAAGCTCGTTGTTGGTCGCGTAAGTCACGTCACATTTATACGCAGCGTTCTTTTCAGCTTCTGGCTGGTTTGGAATCACAACGCCAGTGGTCATGCCAAGCGCGGTATACACCTTAGCCATCCACTCAGCGTCACGGCCAGCGAGGTAATCGTTCACGGTCACAATGTGCACGCCCTTGCCCGTCAAAGCATTCAGATACGCAGGGAAAGTCGCAACAAGGGTCTTGCCCTCGCCAGTCTTCATCTCGGAAATGTTGCCCTCGTGCAGAAACATGCCACCGATCAACTGTGTATCAAAGGCACGCAGACCCAGGGCGCGCTTGGCAGCCTCGCGGCAGTTTGCAAACGCTTCTGGCAAAATCGCATCAAGCGCTTCACCGCCCGCGACGCGGTCTTTGTATTCCGTTGTCTTCGCAAGAATCTCTTCATCGCTCAGCGCCTCAAATTCAGGCTCCAGCGCATTAATCTTGGCAACAACGCCACGGGTGGCTTTAACTTTACGGTCGTTGGCAGTGCCAAACACCTTCTTAGCAATCGTTCCTAAACCCAGCATATTCTCTCCGACGGCGTGATCACGCACTGCTTACATCAATTTGAGAGGAGGTCGCTTGTGGGCCACGCACGGGCCACCTACAAAGGGCCAAGCCAGCCCCCTCTAAGGCTTCTCTTGGATGTAAGGGGCGACCTATACACTGTCAACGCCGTGACCCGTCGCGGAGCATCAAGGGATCGTTTAATGCTGAAACATGCAACATATTTTGGGGTTTTGGCCCTGTCTTTGGCCGCAACAACCGCTTTGGCCCAAGATGCCACCGCTGACACCGTCATCGCAACCGTCGGCGATACCGAAATCACGCTCGGCCAAATGATCATCACACGCGCGCAACTGCCACAGCAATACGCACAGTTAAGCGATGATGTGTTGTTTAACGGCATCCTTGATCAACTGATCCAACAGCAAATTCTGGCCGATGCGCTGACCGAAGTTCCAGGCCGCGTTAACTACGCCGTGCAAAACGAACGCCGCAGCCTGATGGCTGGCGAGGTCATCAACGACATCACAAACGGCGCTGCCACAGACGAGGCCATTCAAGCCGCCTACGAGGCCCGCTTTGCAAATGATATTCCCGCCACCGAATACAACGCCTCCCATCTTTTGGTCGGAACCGAGGAAGAAGCGCTCGCAGCCAAAGCCCGCGTTACCGCTGGTGAAGAATTTGCAGACGTTGCGCGCAACGTGTCCACAGGGCCGACAGGTCCAAACGGCGGCAATCTGGGTTGGTTCGGCGCTGGCCAGATGGTCCCCGCATTTGAAGAAACCACAATGGCACTGTCAGTTGGCGAAGTATCCGACCCTGTAGAAACACAGTTTGGCTGGCACGTCGTGACCTTGCTGGAAACACGCAACAAAGACATCCCAACACTCCAAGAAGTGCGCCAAGAATTGTTCGGCGAAATCCAAGAGGCTGCGATCCAAGCGCGCCTGACAGAATTGACCGACGCCGCAACCATTGTGCGGCCAGAGGCGGGGGAATTCGATCCAAACCTGCTGAGCAACCTCGATCTGTTGGATTAAGTCATGACAATTTCACCCCTCGCGCCTGCGGCGTTCCCCGATCTGCCCGTCATTGATGGGGTCACCTTTGCGGCCGCCGCAGCTGGTGTGAAATATGCAAACCGGCTCGACGTGATGTTGGCGATTATGGCTGACGGCACCAGCGTGGCAGGGGTGTTCACCACCTCTGCCACACGGTCCGCCAACGTGCTTGATTGCCAGCGCAAATTGGCCACTCCGTCAAATGGACCTGCGGCGATCATCGTAAATTCGGGAAATTCCAACGCCTTTACTGGCAAACGCGGCGACGGATCTGTCGCGGCTCTTTGCAAAGGCGTATCTGAGGTGTCCAGCATAAACGAAAGACGTATCTTCACCGCCTCGACTGGGGTGATCGGCGAACCGTTGCCGCATGATAAAATCATCGCAAAACTCCAAGACCTGCACGACACCCAAGGCAGCAACCGCTTAGGCGACGCGGCACAGGCAATCATGACGACCGACACATTCGCCAAAGGCTCCACCAAAACGGTGATGATCAATGGCGCACCCGTCAAAATCGCAGGTATCGCCAAAGGCTCCGGAATGATTGCGCCCGACATGGCGACGATGCTTGTCTACATCTTTACCGACGCGAAAATTAGCCAGCCAGACCTACAGACCTTGGTGTCCCGCAATAACGCGGTGACCTTCAACTGCATCACGGTCGACAGCGACACATCAACATCCGACAGCCTGATGGTCGCCGCAACGGGCGCATCTGGCGTCGACGTCACTGGCAATGAATCCTTCGAGACTGCCCTGCATGATCTAATGCGCGACCTCGCCCACCAAGTCGTGCGCGACGGCGAAGGGGCTACCAAATTCGTCACCATCAACGTGGCTGGGGCCGCAAGCGACGCAGACGCGCGGCTGGTCGCAATGGCCACAGCAAACTCACCCCTCGTGAAAACAGCCATTGCAGGCGAAGACCCCAACTGGGGGCGCATTGTTATGGCGGTCGGTAAATCCGGCGCGGCTGCGGACCGCGACCTGCTATCTATCCGGTTCGGCGATACCCTTGTGGCCGAAAACGGCTGGGTCGCCGAAACCTACACCGAAGACGCAGGCGCGGCTTACATGAAAAACCAAGACATCACGATCAACCTCGACCTCGGACTTGACCAAGGCGCCGCCACCGCGTGGACCTGCGATCTGACCCACGGTTACATCACAATCAACGCGGATTATCGGTCATGAAAACCGTCCTCGTATCCGCAGTCGCGCTGATTGACGTCGACGGACGGGTCCTTTTAGGGCAACGCCCCGAAGGCAAATCCATGGCAGGCCTGTGGGAATTCCCTGGCGGTAAAGTCGAGGTAGGCGAAACACCTGAAATCGCACTGATCCGCGAGCTTGAAGAAGAGCTAGGCGTCAATACATGGCAAAGTTGCCTCGCGCCGCTGACATTTGCGAGCCACAGCTATGATGACTTTCACCTGCTGATGCCACTGTTCGCCTGCCGCAAATGGGAAGGCACACCGCAAAGCCGTGAAAACCAAGCCCTGAATTGGGTGCATGCGCGTGATTTAAAAAACTATCCTATGCCTGCGGCCGATGTGCCCTTGATCCCGATCTTGCGGGACTGGCTTTAACATCACCCGCCATGATGGAACGAAAAAGGGGCCGCCAATCAGCTGCCCCTTTTTCAATTCTAACGGTAATCTTTACAGATTACGTTCAACCGACTCGCGCTCGAAGATTTCGATCACGTCATCAGCGCGGACATCTTCATAGTTCTCGAACGCCATGCCACATTCCTGACCGGACTGCACTTCTGGCACTTCGTCCTTGAAACGCTTGAGCGTCTTCAGTGTGCCTTCGTGGATAACCACGTTGTCGCGCAGCAGGCGGACGCCAGCGGAACGACGGGCAACGCCCTCGGTCACGAGACAACCAGCAACTTTTCCGACGTTGGACACTTTGAACACGTCTTTGATCGTCGCATAACCGATGAACTTTTCTTTGATCTCGGCAGACAACAGACCAGACGCAGCCTGCTTCACATCATCCACAAGATCGTAGATGACGGAATAATACCGGATCTCGACGCCCTTTTGGTTGGCTGTTTGACGGGCCGATGCGTTGGCACGCACGTTAAAGCCGATGACAGGCGCACCCGATGCTTCGGCAAGGCCGATATCGGATTCGGTGATGGCACCAACACCGGAATGCAGCACGCGAACGCGGACCTCATCGTTGCCGATTTTCTCCATCGCCTGCACGATCGCTTCGGCAGAACCTTGAACATCGGCTTTGACCAAAATTGGCAGCTCGCTAACGCTTTCGCTTTGCTTGGCGTTGGCCATCAACTGATCAAGGGTCACAGCGGCACCAGCGGCAGCGCGCTTATCCTTGGCGGCATTGGCACGATACTCTGCGATTTCACGCGCTTGTGCTTCTGTCTCAGTCACATTCAAAACGTCACCTGCTTCTGGCGTACCGTTCAGGCCAAGTACCTCAACAGGAACGGACGGACCGGCTTCTTGGATACGGTCGCCTTTATCGTCGATCAAGGCACGGACGCGACCCCACTGTTCGCCAACAACAAAGATGTCGCCAGTCTTCAGTGTACCGTTCTGGATAAGAACAGTCGCAACAGGACCACGACCCACGTCAAGCTGTGCCTCGATAACAGCGCCAGATGCGGCGCGGTTCGGGTTCGCTTTCAGTTCCAAAATCTCGGCTTGCAGCGCGATGGCCTCAAGCAGTTTTGGCAGGCCTTCGCCAGTAATCGCAGACACTTCAACGTCCTGCACATCACCAGACATGGCTTCAACAATAACTTCGTGCTGCAACAATTCGACGCGCACTTTGTTCACATCAGCCGCAGGACGGTCAATCTTGTTGATCGCAACAATCATTGGAACCTTAGCGGCCTTTGCGTGAGCAATCGCCTCGATGGTCTGCGGCATAACCGCATCGTCAGCAGCAACAACCAGAACAACAATGTCGGTAACCTGAGCACCACGAGATCGCATCGACGTAAACGCCGCGTGACCCGGGGTATCAAGGAACGACAGAACCTGACCGCTTTCGGTCGTGACCTGATACGCACCGATGTGCTGCGTAATGCCACCAGCTTCGCCAGCAACAACGCGAGCGTTACGGATCGCATCAAGCAACGATGTCTTACCATGGTCAACGTGACCCATGATCGTAATGATCGGGGCGCGCGGCAACAAATCAGCTTCATCATCTTGGATTTGGTCGATGACCTGCTCAACGTCGGCATCAGATACACGTACAACTGTGTGGCCAAATTCTTCGATGATCAGCTCGGCAGTATCAGCATCGATAGTCTGTGTTTGGGTCGCCATGATGCCGTTGTTCATCAACGCCTTCACAACGTCAGACACACGCTCGGTCATACGAATAGCCAGCTCAGAAACGGTGATCGCCTCAGGCAAAGACACGTCGCGGAAAACCTTTTCACGCTCAGCAGAAATACCCATCGCCTTGGCGCGGGCCTTGTCTTGCTTGCGCTTCATCGCAGCCATTGACCGTTGACGGCCACCATGACGGCCAGCCATCGCGTCGTTCAGCGTTAGCTTACCGGCACGGCGATTGTCGTCAGCGCCACGCGCTGGTTTGGCTTTGGTGTTGTCGTTACCGCGGTTCGCCTTTTCGCGGTCCGCATTGCGGGGCGCGGACGACGGACGAGGCGCAGTCGCTTCACTGGGCGGTGCAGCAGCAGGCGCATCAGCAACCGCTTTGGCGCGAACGGCCTCGGCGCGCTTGCGCTCTTCTTCGTCAGCTTTTGCTTTCACGCTTTCTTCACGTGCACGAAGTTCGGCCTCTTTGGCGTCTTGCTCAGCACGGCGTGCTTCACGATCTGCGGCACGGGCTTTCTCTTCAGCTTCACGCTTAATGGTTTCTTCAGCCTCACGGGCATTGGCCATGGCCAATGCCTTCATCCGGCGCGCGAGCTCGGCATCAGAAATGCCTGCCGGACGCTTGGATGGGTCGCCGCCCATCGGAGGCGCAGTGTTACCACTCGCCGTTGTCTTCGCCGCACCAGTAGGTTGGGGTACCACAACGCGCTTGCGTTTGGTTTCAACGACCACGTTCTTGGTGCGTCCGTGACTGAAGCTCTGCTTCACATTGCTTGGGCGCGAACCACCAAGACCGAGTGTCTTTTTGCCGTCGTTATCACTCATTTGGCTTCTATATCCTTCCCGGCTGGCTCATCGCCGCCGTCTATCTCTCGTAGGCCACGTAGCTTTGTGGCTTCCTCTACAACACGGTTGCTGAGTTTTCCAGTCGAGAGCGCGCAATGTATCACACTTCCACGCCCAAATGCCAAACCCAATTCCTCCGAAGTGAAACACCCGAAATATCGGGCACCCTCAGGGGTCCATAATTTTGCCTTGCCGCGCTCTGATCCGTCAGATGCTTGCAACAAAACGCGGACACGCTCACCACCGGCGAGCCAGCCCTTAACTTTTTCAAATCCGCAAACAGCGCGGCTTGCCTTGCGGGCCAAAGTGATCATCTCAAGCGCGTGACGCGCCAATTGACGTTCAACTTCGTCGACCAAACCATCCGGAACGGTCACTGCCTGCTTGGCGCTGCGCGAAAACTGTCCACGCCCTGCTTCTTCCAATGCTGCCCTTGTTGCGGACACATACATACCACGGCCCGGCAATTTACCCAAAATATCGGGGTAAACCGTGTTTTCAGGACCAACAACAAAACGGACAAGGCCGGTCACTGGTGTGACCTCTCCTGTTACGATGCACTTACGTTCTACATCGTCGTCTTGTTGTTTTTTGTGACCACCGCGTGCCATGGGGAAACTCCGAAGCCTGCGATCAGGCTTCGGCCTCCTCTGCCGCATCGGCATCGTCGCTATCGGCTTCAAGATCAGCAGGATCAACCCAACCCAACATAACGCGGGCTGTCATGACCATATTTTGTGCCTCTTCCAGTGAAACTTCAAATTTCTCCAATACGCCTTCGTCTTTATGACGCTCGCCGTCGACTGTGGTCCAACCCCCGGCCAGCTCCCAATCCGCACAGGTCGCAAAGTCTTCCAGCGTTTTCACGCCATCAGCACCAAGTGCAGCAAGCATAACCGGTGTCAGACCTTCAAAGTTCACAAGGCTATCTTCAACACCCGCAGCGCGGGCAGCTTCCATCGCCTTGTTGTTGATCGCTTCCAGATGCTCGCGGGCACGTGTCTGCAATTCGCCAGCCGTACCTTCATCAATACCTTCGATGACCAACAATTCAGCCAGCTCAACATAAGCGACCTCTTCAAGGCTCGCGAACCCTTCGGATACCAGCAACTGGGCAAAGAATTCGTCCAGATCAAGCGCTTCCATGAACAAGCCAGTGCGCAGCTCGAACTCGGCCTGACGACGCTTGGATTCTTCTTCTTCGGTCATGATGTCGATGGCCAAACCAGTCAACTGAGACGCAAGGCGCACGTTTTGACCACGACGGCCAATCGCCAGCGACAGCTGCTCTTCTGGAACAACAACTTCGATCTTGCCGGCTTCTTCATCCAGAACAACCTTGGAAACCTCGGCTGGCTGCAATGCGTTCACAAGGAACGTTGGCATATCTTCATTCCAAGGAATGATGTCGATCTTCTCGCCCTGTAGTTCGTTCACAACAGCCTGAACACGGCTACCGCGCATACCAACACAGGCACCAACCGGATCAATAGAGTTATCATATGAAATCACAGCGATCTTGGCACGTGAACCTGGATCACGGGCAACTGCCTTGATCTCGATGATGCCTTCATAAATCTCAGGGACTTCCATCTTGAACAGCTCGATCATGAACTCTGGGGCTGTACGCGACAAGAAAATCTGCGGACCACGTTGCTCGCGACGAACTTCTTTGATGAAACAACGGATACGATCGTTCGGGCGGTAAGCCTCACGGCCGATCTTTTCGTTGCGACGCAAAATCGCTTCGCCAGAACCCACATCAACAATAACGTTGCCGTACTCTTCACGCTTAACAAGCGCATTGATGATTGTACCGGCTTTGTCTTTGAAATCTTCGTACTGCTTGTCACGCTCGGCTTCGCGGACCTTTTGCAAGATCACCTGCTTGGCGGATTGTGCAGCAATACGGCCCAACTCAACTGGTGGGACGATCTCAACAAACTCTTGGCCGACCTCAGGGTCAGTCATGTAATCCTTGGCTTGCTCAACAGTGAACTCGGCCTGATAGTTTTCCATCAGCTCTTCTTCAACAACCGTACGAACACGGGTGAAGGTCGCTTTTCCAGTGCTGCGGTCGATGGCAACACGAATGTCCATCTCTGCGCCATATCGGGACTTAGCCGCACGCGCGAGTGATTCTTCCATCGCCTCAACAACCAAATTGGCGTCGATGTTCTTTTCACGGGCCACAGCCTCGGCTGTTTGCAGAAGTTCAAGCTGGTTTGCTGAAGTAATTGCCATCAGGTTTTCTCCTCACCATCAATGATGGTTTCGATTTCATCAAATTGGGTCTCGTCGATTTGACCCGCATCTTTACGTCCGCGCAAAACATCGCGGATCAATTCATCTGTCAGTACCAGTTTAGCATCTGACAGCCATTCAAATTTCAGGCCAATCGTGCCCTCAGCGATCGTGATCAAAATCTCGTCACCTTCAACACCAGAAAGCTGACCCTTAAAACGACGGCGACCGTCGATTAACTCATCAGTCTCAATCTTGGCTTCAAAACCTTCCCACTTGGCAAAATCCTTCAACCGCGTCAGCGGGCGGTCAATGCCGGGGGACGATACTTCCAACGTATAGGCATCAAGGATTGGATCCTCGACATCCATCGTGGCCGAAATGGCGGTGCTGATCTTGGCACAAGCATCAACCTCGATGTTGCCATCAGGGCCTTGGGCCATAATCTGCAAGATGCTTTCCTTGCCAGTCATCAGACGAATACGGACGATCTCAAAACCCATGTCTTCGACAACAGGTGTGATGATCTCGGCGATACGGCGGTCAATAGCCGCTTTGGCGATCAGATCGTTCATGGGTGCTCCAAGCACAAAAAAACGGGCGCACGGCCCGTCACAAATTTCCGGTTGGGCGCTGGGGGTGGAAGCCAGCACGCCGCTGTTGATTAGCACATAGAGTAAGGGTGGTGAGTCTGCAAGAGGGCAAGCAATCAAATGATCGCTTGCCCCGTTTTTGGATTAAAGACCCAAAAGCGCCAGTAATGCTGCCATCGCTTCGTCAGTTAGTTCTTCCTCACCTATCAAATCGAACAACGATGTTTCTGCATCAGTTTCAAAAGTGGAAAACGCCAATTCCGCGGCATCGAAAGTGCTCTGTGCTTCACTGAGCGCTGCTTCATAATCACCGTCAGGGTACAGTTTGTAATAATCAAGCTCTGCCATCTCGCCCGTCAACGTATCAAGTGCTTCAGACGCATCTTGATACGCCGTTGGAGCAAGCATCGCCTGCTGATAAGTAAACAACTTACTCGGCATGCTATTTGGCGAAGAATTTTCTAAGCCGTTTTGGCTTGCATGGGCTGCATTTAGGCCCTTCAATTCACTGGCAATTGCGCCATGGTTTGCTGAATCTTCGGTAGATTCCGCGTCGTGGCTGCCGTGATTTACTAAATTACCGTTAGGTTGCGCATCGCGGCGGCTAGGTCGCGCATCACGGTTGCCACGGCTTCCATTGGATTTCCCACGACTGGAATTTCCGCCCTTTTTAGCAAATGCAGGCGTCGCCGAAACGCTGATCGCGACCGCAGGCGCCACGGTCAATAGTAATACCGCCATCACAGTCTTGGTTGTTGATTTCATAACATCGATCATAGAAAGTTCCCTCCCCAGCCATTGCTAGATTTTTGCGCCACCGCAATTAACCACCTCCAAACGATACAAACGTGGCAATCCTATGACGAAAAATGCATCCACCTTTGCTTCTCAAAATACTCTCACCGCAGGCAAAAACCAGGTTATGCGAAACTTACGCAAAACTTATATGAAAAATACAACGAAAAACGCCCCACAAATTGCGGGGCGTTCTCATTCTTAGGTAGGGTAGCTTACGCTACGGACCAACGCTCGGACATGCGTGCGTTATCCATCTGCCACAGGTTACCGATCTGATCAGGGCTGCTGATCCGGTTGTTCACAGCCTGAACATAGTTGGCGAACATCGGAATAATCACGCCGCCTTCGTCCCGCAAAATCTCTTGCATTTCAAAGTACTGGGCCTTGCGCGCATCACTATCTAGTTCAGCGCGTGCTGTCAAAAGCAGTTCTTGGAAACGAGCGCTGTCTTTATCATCCCACTGGCTGTCATTCCAAGGAACATCAGTTTCGTACGCTGTCGCGAACATCCAATCTTCAGTGGCACGGCCGGACCAATAACAAGCACTGAAGCTCTTTTTCAGCCACACATTTGACCAATAACCATCAGCAGGTTCCTGTATCACATTCACATTGATCCCTCCCGCAGACATCGAGGCTTGCATCAACTGAGCGGCGTCAACCGCACCTTCAAATGCTGCGTTAGAAGCGGACAGATCGATGTCGATGCTGTCAAGGCCAGCCTGCTTGAGGTAAAACTTGGACTTATCAGGATCGTAAGCCAGCTGCTCCATCTCGTCGTGGTAGAACTGGTTTGCGGGACCGATTGGCGTATCGTTACCAACTGCGCCGTGACCTTGCAGGATTTTGTCGACTAATTCTTGACGGTTCACACCGTACTTCAACGCCTTACGCACGTTGACGTCGTTATATGGCGACGTGTCTGTCAGCATTGGGAACGTATACTGCTGGTTGCCGGTGACTTCTTGAATGCGCAACGCAGGGTTGGCTTTCAGCAAAGCTTCAGTTTTGAAATCAATCCGGTTGATCGTATCAACTTGGCCAGTCATCAACGCGTTCATGCGAGCAGTGTTATCGTTGATCGCGATATATTCGATCTGATCAAAGAAGCCAGCAGTGTCACCTTTATAGTGATCTTTAACGCGGTTTGCGACCATGCGCACACCTGGATCAAAGCTTTCGACCTGATACAGACCTGTACCGATACCCTTGGCAATCGCTTCTTCGATCATGCCAGCTGGATACATGCAGATATGATAGTCAGACATCAAGTATGGGAAATCTGCGTTGGCGGATGCAAGCGTAAACTGCACCTGCAAGTTAGACATTTTCTTCATCTCAGCAATGGCTTCAACAATCGGTTTCGCTGCAGATTTGCTGTCTTCACCAATGTGCATGCCCAAGGACGCGATCACATCGTCAGCGCCAAACGCTTTGCCGTTGTGGAACGTCACGCCAGAACGCAGATTGAACGTCCAAGTTTTCGCATCAGCGGATGCTTCCCAGCTTTCGGCCAGCTCGCCCTTTAGAGATCCATCGGCCGCAACTTCTGTCAGGCTGTCAAAAACAGACCCCTGCGCACAAGCGAGCATAAAGATATCAGAATGCGTGCGGCTATCCCAGCTATCAGATGTGTTTGCACCACCCAAGCCAGCGGTTAATTTACCGCCTCTGGTCGCCGCCTTAAGCGGCATACCAGTCATCGACAAAACACCAGCGGCAGCGCCAGTTTTCATCAGACCACGTCTGCTAATTCCATGTAACATTTCGTTCTCCCTAGTTGGTCTTAGGCGCATTTTCACGCCTTTAGTTTCTCCACTTGCGCGGTGATTCGTGATTACATCTTACACACAGCAGCGTCGCCGATGTTATCAACTCCGCGTTCCTGTAACAAATTTGTCAGCCAATCAGGGTCCATTTCGGGCACGGATGACAGCAATAAATCGGTGTACGGGTGATGGGGTGGTGTAAACATTTCCTTTTTCGGACCCGCCTCAACGACGCGCCCGTCTTTCATGACAACCACTTCATCAGCGATTGCGCGGACAGTTGCAAGGTCATGGGTAATAAACATATATGACAATTTTAGGTCATCTTGCAGTTTAGCTAGCAAGCGCAAGATACCTTCAGCAACCAGCTGATCCAAGGCTGACGTTACCTCATCACAGATAATAAACTTTGGCTCGGCGGCAAGCGCACGCGCGATACCAATCCGCTGTTTTTGACCACCTGAAAGCTCGGACGGCAGCCGGTTATAATACTCGGACGGCTCTAACTCGATCTGGTCAAGCAACGCATCTACGCGGGCACGCTTCGCCTTGCCAGTCAGACCAAGATAAAACTGCACAGGCCGCGCAATAATCTCGCCGATCGACATGCGCGGGTTTAGCGCAGTATCGGCCATTTGGTAAATCATCTGTACTTGGCGCAATTGGTCCTTGGTCCGCTTACGGTAATTGGCAGGCATAACCTCTCCACCAAAACTGATCTGTCCAGCAGTCGTCTGCAATAACCCTGTGATACAACGCGCAACGGTCGATTTGCCGGACCCAGATTCGCCAACTACGGCAACCGTACGTCCTTCATGCATGTCAAAACTGACGTCAAACAGCACCTTGGATTTGCCATACGCAGCATCAACATTTTGCACGGACACAGAAGGAATGGAGCCCGCAACAACAGGTGATTTCAAAGGCCGCTCAAAGCTGCGCACAGCCCAAAGGGATTTTGTGTATTCTTGCGTCGGTGCTGACAGCATCGTGCGCGTGTCGGCAGTTTCAACCTCGTCACCCTTCAGCAAGACCTTAATTTTGTCAGACATTTGGGCCACAACAGCCAGATCATGGGTGATATAGATTGCGGCAGTATTAAAGTCTTTTACGATATCACGAATAGACGCCAACACTTCGATTTGGGTCGTCACATCAAGCGCAGTTGTAGGTTCATCAAAGATAATCAGATCAGGTCGGCACGCCATCGCCATCGCAGTCATCGCGCGCTGCAGCTGTCCACCAGATACCTGATGCGGATACCGAAATCCGATCTGGTCTGGGTTAGGCAAACGCAGCTTTGCATAAAGCTCCATGCCGTCGGCTTCGCTTTCGGCACGCGACATAACGCGGTGCTGCGTCGGTCCTTCAACGTACTGATCAATGATACGGTGGGCAGGGTTAAAGCTCGCGGCGGCAGATTGCGCGACATAGGCGATACGCTTACCCAGCAGGCCACGCTTCACGGCAGCAGATGCAGTCAGCAGATCAATGCCATCGAATTCAACGGATCCGTGAGAAATACGCACACCGTCACGGCAGAACCCCATCGCAGCCAACCCAAGCGTGGATTTTCCTGCGCCAGATTCACCGATCAACCCCAGCACCTCACCCTTTTTCAAGGTCAAGTCGACACCATTTATAATCGGTTTCCATTTTTCTTCAGATTGACCCTCGAGCCATAATCCACGAATTTCAAGCAGCGTATCAGTCATTCCTTCAACCCCGATGATCTATGCAACATCCAGTCAACAACAAAGTTGACAGCGACAGTCAGCAAGGCAATTGCGCCAGCCGCCAGCAGCGGTGTTAGCGCCGCCTTTGGTGCAAACTGCGCGAAGTTAATGAACGCCGCACTATCACGCACCATGGTGCCCCAATCGGCCAGCGGTGGCTGGATGCCGACGCCAAGGAACGACAGCGCTGCGATGGTCAGAAACACAAAACAGAACCGCAGACCAAACTCAGCCAGTAACGGTGCAGTCGCGTTTGGCAGAATTTCTCGAAACACGAGATACCACATGCCTTCTCCGCGCAGCTTTGCGGCCTCAATATAATCCATCACAACGATGTTTTGCCCAACTGCACGGGCCAAACGGAACACGCGAGTGCTATCAATCACCGCAATGATCAGCACCATGAACACGGTCAGCGGAATGCCAAGTCGAGACGACCAAACGGATGCGATTGTCATTAACAGCAGCGCAAAAATCAGTGACGGGATCGCCATCAACACATCAACGCCACGCGACAGGATTTGGTCTGTCCAGCCACCAACGACCGCTGCAAGAAAACCAAGTGATCCGCCAATAAAGAACGCCAAAAGTGTGGTGGCAAACGCGATACCCACCGTATTTTGTGCACCGTAAATCAGGCGCGACATGATATCGCGGCCAATCTGGTCTGTGCCCAACGGGAATGCAGGATCACCGCCCAGCGCCGGATCACCACCAGGAATGATGTTAGCTGCAACGCCATGCAAAATTTCATCTTGGCCATAAGGCGCGATCGCACCCGCGAAGATCGCAAGGATCGCATAGACCAGAATTATCAGCACACCAAAGGATGCGGTCAGCGGCATCACACGGAACAGCTTGCGTGTGCTCTCTGTGCCAACGTAACGCCCAATCATCCGAAACAGCCATGCGGCGATGGAAAACAGGATGAACCCGTTAATCGCGACGCCGAGGAAAAAGAATTTGTTCGCAACGACGGTGTTACTGCTTAATGATGCGACGTACGCCAAGCCCAGCCAAACGAGCACGACCAGCGCAAGGACATATCCAAACGCCACACCGAACGACATATCGCGATATTGCGGCGCATTGCCCGTTCCATACTGACCAAGTCTGCGGAATGCCCACGCAGTACCAGCGATAATGGCAAGACAGATAATTGTGCCGAAAATAAAGCTCATTTTGGATGCCGCAGACGTGGGTTGGACAGGATCGACATAACGTCGGCTGTCAGGTTCAACAGGATGTAAGCGGCAGCAAAGATCAAGCAACAGGCTTGAACGATGGGGATGTCTCGAATTTTCACGCTATCCACAAACAGCTGACCGATGCCCGGATAGACGAACACCACCTCGACCACGACAACACCAGTGATCAGGTAAGCAAGGTTCAACGCAACCACGTTGATGATCGGTGCCAGCGCGTTAGGCAGCGCATGTTTGACGATCACGCGCATTGGCGACATGCCTTTGAGGCGCGCCATTTCAATATAAGGCGAAGCCAGTAAGTTAATGATCGCGGCACGCGTCATCCGCATCATGTGTGCGGTTACAACCAGTGTCAGCGTCAACGCAGGCAGCAAGGATTTGTTTAACCGATCACTAAACGCCATTCCGTCATAGATGTTCGACAGCGACGGCAGGATCGGGTTCAAAACAGCAAAGAATAGGATCAGCACATAGGCCATGAAAAATTCAGGGCTACTGATGGAGCTGAGCGTAAATATATTGGCCGCACGGTCAAAAATGGTGTTGCGGTATAATGCGGCAAGAATGCCCAACACTACGGCAACCGGCACAGCAATCGCAGCAGTGACCGTCGCAAGGAACATCGTGTTAGCAAAACGTGGTGCAATTTGTTGGGCGACGGTCTTACCCGCTCCCCCACCCAAATTGGTCTGGAAATTCAATTGCGAAAAGCTGGTACCAAGATCACCCGTCAACATTCCACCAAGCCATCCGAAATACCGGCTAACCAGTGGCTGATCGAGACCAAGATCTTCACGAATAGATTTGACGGCTTCGGGGGTGGCCCCTTGACCAAGGATCAATTCAGCAAAGTCACCAGGCAGCATGTTAACCGCCACAAAGATCACGATGGAAACAATCAAGAGAGTAAGTAAGCCCAGTGCAAGCCGTTGAAGTATAATGCTTAGGACGTTGCCCAAAATTCAAGTTCCCAGATGGTTCAGATGTCAACCTGAACAACTGACCTCGACCTGTAAACCCCAAAGTCAACCAATGCCCTGTGCGCCCATCTGGTCCATAATCCGAACAAGTTCTGCACTAATCCCCGGCTCTGACAATGCATGACCCGCTTTGCCGATCAACGTCAGGCGCGAATTTGGCCAAAGTTGCGCCAACTTATGCGCGGACACGGGGGGGCAAATCATATCAAACCGCCCTTGGACAATCGCTCCGGGAATGTGGGCGATTCTATCCATATTGTCCAATATCTGTTGGTCTGGACCAAGGAAGCCAGCGTGATAGAAATAGTGGTTTTCTAGCCGCGAGAATGCGCGGGCATATTCCGCAGGGCTGTCACCGCTTGGTCCATTGCTTTCTATAGACGCAAGCGCATTTTCCCAAGAGGCCCACGCACGCGCATGACGGATTTCGCTTTGAAAATCGCCCGAGAATAGCCGCTTGTGGTAGGCCGCAATAAAATCATCCTGCTCACCTTTTGGGATCAAACCGGCAAAATGCCCCCAAAGATCCGGCCAGAAAACGCCAGCCCCACCGCCATAGAACCAGTCAAGCTCCGGCTGGGTCATCAAAAATACGCCACGCAGCACAAGCGCTGTCGCACGATCAGGGTGCGCTTGGGCGTAAATCAACGACAGCGTCGCGCCCCAACTCCCGCCAAATACAACCCAACAGTCGATGCCTAGCGTTTCGCGGATCAGTTCAATATCGGCAACCAAATGCCACGTCGTGTTCGCCTCAACGCTCGCGTTGGGACCGGATCGCCCGCAGCCGCGCTGATCAAACAAAATAATACGGTAAATAGAGGGGTCGAAATAGCGGCGCATCGCGGGGCTACAGCCGCCACCCGGCCCGCCGTGCAGCACCACAACAGGAATGCCATCAGGCCGCCCGCATTGTTCCATATACACACTATGCCCATCGCCCACGTCCAACATTCGCTGGTCGAATGGGTCGATTGGGGGATAAAGATGCGACACCGCGCGCTTTTGACCTAAGACCTTGTCCATATCCGACCTATATAATGCAAATACCAAACTAACCACGCGAAAACCGGAGCGACCCACATGCAAGCCACCAACACCGTTGATCCCGCCGAAATTGCCAAGTTCGAAGCCATGGCCGCCGAATGGTGGGATTTGGACGGCAAGTTTAAGCCGTTGCATATGATGAACCCGGTCCGCCTTGACTATATCTCGCGCCAGATCGCTGCTGAATTCGGGCGTGACCTGAATGGGCCAACCCCGTTTACTGGACTGCGAATCGCGGACATCGGCTGCGGTGGCGGACTTCTTTGCGAACCGATGGCGCGGCTTGGGGCTGATGTTGTCGGAGTGGATGCCGCTGCACGGAACATCCCAGTGGCCGAAGTCCATGCCGCCCAATCGGGCCTTGCGATCAACTATCGGCACACCACAGCAGAGGCGATGGCCGCAGCAGGCGAACAATTCGACGTCGTCATAAACATGGAAGTAGTCGAACACGTCGCCGACCCGCAAGGTTATTTGACCGCCTGCCAGCAGTTGCTAAAATCCGGCGGGCTACACTTGTGTTCGACGATCAACCGGAACCCAAAATCATTTGCGATGGCAATTGTTGGGGCCGAATGGGTCATGCAATGGCTGCCAAAGGGCACCCACGAATGGTCCAAGTTCATCAAGCCAAACGAGCTTTGTGATCTACTGATCAAGGCGGGTTTGGAACCCGTCGACCGTAAGGGGTATGTGTTTAACTTTGCAAAATTCACGTGGTCGATTTCGGACAAAGACCTATCTGTCAACTATGTAACGGCGGCACTAAAGCCTTAGCGGATTGCTATTCAACCTTTGACAGTTGCACCCGCATTTCACGCAGAACGGGCAGCGCTGTGCGGACCTTATCTGCACCAACGGTATCAACCACTTGAGCGATCACAGGCGCAATCGCCGCTACGGCCGCATCGCGGGCCGCAATGCCTGACGGGCTGATTGATACCATCTTACGACGGGCATCTTCCCAATCTGGGCGTACATGGACCCAACCGGCCCATTCCAATTTGCTTAGCGTATTTGTCATCGCGCCGCGGGTCAAATGAAAGGTCTGCGCAAGCTGCGCCGGTGACTTTTCCACTGCAGCATGGGCAAGATGGTTCAGAACAGAAAAATGAGACAGTTCCATCCCTTTGGGCAGCACACGAGCCACGCTGCTGCGGGCCAATTGATCCACAGCAAGGATTTCGCTGAACAGCGTCACCGCCAAGTTTTGGGTCGAATCAGACATTATGGGCCTTCAAATGTGCGGTCATGCGACAAGGCCGCGATGCGTTTGCGCGCATCTGACACTGCATGCGGGTTAATATCAACGATACTAACAGATTTTGTCGTACCCGCATCCAACAAAACCTCGCCCCATGGCGAAACCGCCATGCTATGCCCGTAAGTTTCGCGCCCACCGTGATCACCAGTTTGGGCAGCGGCCAACACATAACAACCCGTTTCAATCGCGCGGGCCTGCAATAAAGGCTGCCAATGCGCAGCACCCGTTACTGGTGAAAACGCAGACGGAACCAGCAATATATCAGCGCCCGCTTGCGCCAAGGCGCGGAACAAATACGCAAACCGCAAATCATAGCAAATCGAAAGCCCAAGCTGTCCAAACGGCGTTTGCGCTGTAACAGCCCACGCACCGGGGCGGTATCCAGCAGATTCACGATAGGTTTCTTTCTCTGACACTTCCACATCAAACATATGGATTTTGTCATAACGCGCGACGATGTCCCCTGCCGGATTGATCACAAACGACCGATTTGCGAACCGCCCATCTGGGTCGTCTGTCTTAAGCGCGAGCGATCCGATCGACAGCCAAACGCCCAGCGCGGCTGCCTCTGCGCGCAGACCAGCCAACGTCGGATCATTAGCCTCAAGGCACAGAACGGATTGCTGCCACCTCCGACTAACGGAAACGCAGTTGGTCACTTCGGGTGTCAGGATAAATTCCGCACCCTGCCCTGCCGCATCCCGCATCATAGCGCGGGTCGCGGTCAGGTTTGAAGTGGGATCATCTGTTGATGTGAATTGGAGTAATCCCGCCTTCATCCAGCAAGCAGCGCGTCCAGCTTGCCGGCGCGATTTAACGCATTCAGTTCATCGAATCCACCCACATGGGTCGTTCCAATAAAGATCTGCGGCACTGTGCGGCCACCATTGGCGCGCTGCATCATCTCTGCGCGACGCTCTGGTTGGGCATTGAGGTTCACTTCAGAAAAGCTAACGCCTTTGGAAGTCAAAAGACGTTTAGCAGCGTGGCAAAAGCCGCACAATTCGGTGGTATAAAGTTCAACGGGTTGCATAATCGGGCGTCCTTTGTGTTGGCTTGCCCTACCTAAGCATCTTTTATGACCCTTGCTAGTGTGACCACATCAACACGGATCACACCTGCGGCAAGACATGCATCTGCACATGCGGCCAGCGTTGCACCCGATGTCATAACATCATCGATGAGAATGACCGGGCGACCCGAGATCAGTTGCTTCCGTTTGGGATTAAACTGCACCGCATCCGTCAAGGCGCGAAACCGTGCGTCGCGGCTATGCCCTTCAAGCGATTTCGTTGCACGTGGACGAATTAGCGCATCTGGGCATACTGTGGTTTGCATAAGTTTGCCCATGATGTTGGCCAATATGGCGGCTTGGTTATATCGACGGCGCAACAGACGGACCCAATGCAACGGAACAGGCACCAGCACGCTATCTGGCTGGATCAAAGGCTCTGCCTTTCGCACCATCCAGCGCGCGACAGGCTGCGCCAGATCAGTGCGATCCCCATGTTTCAACGACAAAACAAGTTTGCGACCAACACCCGTATACGCCAACACTGAACGCCCCTTTTCCCAGGGACGCGCAAT
>Ga0075441_10000131_pt1 | contig 36391 bp, 35 predicted proteins | sample CoawatmetaG00DNA_FD_71582 | JGI IMG/M metagenome (GOLD analysis project Ga0075441, IMG submission 71582) | Marine microbial communities from the West Antarctic Peninsula - Coastal water metaG002-DNA | ecosystem: Environmental > Aquatic > Marine > Coastal | place: Atlantic Ocean: West Antarctic...
GCTATACGGACTCTGGTCAAACCGCGAGCCTGCGCACCAATGTGGGCGACGAATGTGCGACCGCGATGCAAGAGTTGCACGGCGAAGAGGCATGGGCTGCAGCGATCGCTGAACAAACTGCAATCAATGATGCCGGAGGGGTCGCTGAGGCCCGTCAGTTGGGTGAAGAAGAGCGCGCAAATCTGGTGCTTGAAAAGATCGAGAACGCGCCCGTGTTGGGCAAGGGTCTTTCGGTTCTGGCTTTGCTCATGGGGCTGATGTTGGTCATTGCACGCGGTGTTTCGCCAAGCTCGGATAATACGCCGTTGTTGATTGGTGGGGCAGGTGTCATTTTGATGCTGCTTGTTGATGCATTCCTTGTGTCAGCTGTGACCACGCCAGGTACAACGTTGGTGTTGATTGCCATTCCGCTGTTGATTGCGTTCATCGGTTTGCGGGCGGCGGCATCGATGTTGTCTAAGAACGAGATCTTGCGGGTGGTGTTCCCACCGCTGGTTCTGATTGTGGCGGTGCTTGGGTCTATTATGGGTGGGATTACAAATCCGACCCCTGCGGCGGCTTTAGGTGCTGGCGGTGCGATTTTGCTGGCGACATACCGCAAGTTGCAGGATCAACGCAGGTCTGGGCGCGGTGTGCTTTGGACCGCAGCTGCAATCGCGATCATGCTGGTGATTGGTACCAATTTCGACATGCGCATGGGCCAAGAGGTTGTCCTGCTGGAAAACCGGATCGCGTTTATCGTGGCCTTTGGTGCGTTCCTGTTTGCGATGGGCGGATTGCTGTGGTCGTGCTGGGTGTTGTTCGCGGGCGGCGTGTTGACACCTGTTGTGCGCGAAACGGCCAAAGTCACGTCGATGGTGTTCACCATTCTGATCGGGTCGCAGTTGTTGAACCTCGTGCTGATCTCATTTGGCGGCGAGCATTACATCCAACAGTTCTTGCGGTCGTTTGACAATGAATGGCAGGTGTTCTTGCTGGTCATGTTGGTGCTGTTTGTTCTGGGCTTCGTGCTTGATTTCCTTGAAATCATTTACATTGTTATCCCAATTGTTGGCCCCGTGATTTATGGCGGTACGTTCGACCCCAAATGGGTGACGATCATGATCGCGGTGAACTTGCAGACATCGTTCCTGACGCCACCATTTGGGTTTGCGCTGTTCTATCTTCGCGGTGTTGCGCCAAAATCGATTACAACTGGGCAAATTTACCGAGGCGTGCTGCCGTTCATTGGCATTCAGGTCGCTGGCCTGCTGTTGCTGGCACTTGTCCCGGGGTTTGTGACGATTGTGCCAAACCTGCTGAACTAAGCGGGCAGGGTGTTGATATAGAAAAAGGGGCGGCCTTAGCGGGCTGCCCTTTTTGTGAATGTGCTTGGTTTGATAAGAGGCTGAGTTTCCGCAGTGCAGGGCGGTCTCAACTGATCGACGCAACACATGCATTGAAACGCTCTGCGGGGGGCATATCCCAGTGTCGTTCGAGGTCGCTCGCTAAGCTGTCTGGCAACGGCGCTTAGCTTTTCTTGATTGTGTATCGAAAAATTTGTGCCATTTGGAAAGTACTGTCGCAGCAGGCTGTTGGTATTATTGTTTGAACCGCGTTGTCACGGGCTGTGTGGTTCGCACACGAACACGTCGATGTCCGCCGCCAAGATGAAGGTCTTATGCCCTGCTATTTCCGACCTACGGTCCCAAGTCAGCGAGCGATACAATTATTTGGGCATCTGCGCCCGCAGGCCTCGCGATATATCTTCTCGGCCGATCAAGGTCAGAGAAAGCCGCGACCTGATGCGTTGCGATCGATCCCAATTTACTGACTTCCGCTTGCCCGTAAAAATACGCCGCGGCGATACTTCATGTTCATCACTCCATCTTTGACTAAACATTAAAGTGTCGCGCCGACCGGTTGAAATCACCGTACAAAGTTGCCCTCCAACTCATTATAACGAATGTCGGATTTGAGAAATGCTCGGTCGCAACTATCCAGATAATGTATAGGTATTTTCAATGCGTGAGTGCGCGCGCCAAGCTGGCCTGAGTTAATGGTTTGGTGATAAATTTTGGGCCGGTAAGCGCGATCTCTTTGGTGGTTAACTTCCCTGACATGAGGATCAGTTCTGTTTGAGGCGCAGATTCCTTGACCAAATTAAGCAATGCAAGACCATCAATTTTGCCGCCAAGCTCAAAGTCGGTGAGCAATACATCAAATTTATTAAACTTCAGCGTTTTCAGGGCGTCTTCACCTGACGAGCAAGCCGTAACAACGTACCCCAATTTGTTCAGAAGATTGGTTGCAATTTTTGATGCCTTTGGATCGTCCTCGACAAGTAAAGCCGAATTTGTAATAGATGAAATTGTGACATTTTGATCGGCATTGGCAATTGGCAGAGTCAGCTCAATACGCGTGCTTTTCCCTTGTTCACTTTCAATTGTGATGTCTCCACCTGTTTGCCTGATAAAGCCGTAAACAATCGACAAGCCAAGTCCAGTTCCACCTTCGCCTGCACGTGTCGTAAAGAAGGGCTCGATCGCGCGTGTCAGAACGTCAGCCGACATGCCTTCACCGTTGTCTTCAATGACAATCAACGCGCGGTCTATCCCAATCTGTTCCAAACGAACCTTGATCGTCCCCGATACTGCGATAGCGTTGTTTGCATTTAAGAGTAGATTGAAAAGCGCAGATTCCAGCTGCCCAGGATCGACCAATACATTCAAAGACGTTTCGGAGAGCGACACGTCCAACGTAACCTCTGGCTTGAGGCTGATTTCGACTAGATCGGTCATTCCTTCAATCAGTGCATTCAGATCGACCAGCTCGGGCAAAAGGCTTTGCTTGCGTGCGAACGCCAAAAGGCGGTCTGTCATGGACGTCCCAAAATCGACGGCGTTGCCAATCGCACGCAGGCTGTTGGCCGCTTTGTCATCTTGCTGTGTCTCAAGCAGATGCGCATGTGTGCGGATCGTGGACAGAACATTGGCAAAGTCGTGCGCCGTGTCACCTGCGACTTTGCCCAGTGTTTCAATGCGGTCAATCTGTTGCAGCCTGTCTGACATTTTTCGCCGCTCGGTCACGTCCGCGACAAGCCAAACACGACTATCATCAGGTAATTTGCTTGCACGAATTTCAAGGACTTGCCCGTCCTGAGACACCAGATCACACGCGCCGCGATAATCGGCGGAAATTTTATTTTTCTGCGCCGACGCTGCAAAGCGGCTGTTACATAGCCATTCGATCCAGTCGCCGATACCCTGCAGGCGTGATGGCAACCGAAGTATTTGCGCAAAGGCCGTATTGCTCGCCGTCAAACGCCCTGTTGCATCCGTCATCGCAATGCCGTCTGAGATGTGGATAAACACTTTCTCGAACAGCGCGTTGCGTTGATCAAGTTGACGGTTCGAGCGGTCCAATCGCAGCGCATTGGCGCGAAAGCTGCGGAAAGATCGGAATAGATCCCCGATCTCATCTTTACCGCCCAGTTTTCGCGGCAGCGCACTTGCTCGGTCGCCATTTGCAAGGCGCACCATTGCGGTCGAAACTCGCGAGATGTTGAATGTCACATAGCGCGACACAAAGATCGCTGCCATCAGAGCAAGCACAAGGCTAGCCGCGCTGATAATGGCCACTGTAATCCGCGTGATACGGATCGTGCGAGATGACGCGACGCGTTCAGTGGCAAGGAAGGTTTCGGCTTGATCGGCATAATCGCTGGCCAGTTCATTTATCTGGTTGGCTTCATGCCGAATGCGGAACAAGGCGTTCTGCGCGTCTAGATTGGATGATAGTTCTTGCCGACGCAGTTCAAATATACCGGAGTCATTCCAGACGACGGCTTCTAGTCTGTCAAGGAAATCCAATTGGGCGAATGTCATTCCCGATGCGTCTAGCGCCTGCTTTTCACGAAGGTAAAATCGTTGCTCCTCGCCGACACCAATCAAGTTTCCCGCATAGGCCGCGTTCAATGCATCCGCCGTCATGCTTTGCAGCGACCACCAGATCAGGCGCGTGCGATCATCACTTTGGTTTGCTGAAATTGCAGTAGAGGCCGTCGTGCGAAGCGTACCCAAATTGGCCGTTTGGTTGCGGATACGCGCCTGCACTGCATCCAGTGCGCTAGACGCCGCAACAAGATCGGTCACCGCCGCTGTCATGCTATCAAGTATCGGGGATACGGCGGGGCCATCATTGGCGTTATCTGAAAACTGCGCCTGCGGCCAATCGGTGCGGACGCGATCAAGGACGTCGATAAGTTTAGCACCTTCTTGTTCGATTAAGAAGTTGGACCGCTGATTTAACAGGTAAGGTGCCGAGGTCGCCAAGTCAGAGGACCGTTTTGACAGGTCCAGCGCTTGTGCTACCTGACTAAGTGTTTCGCGGTGTAAGTCTTGTAGCCCCGCATCGACCCGCTGAAGGGCAATCCATGACACAGCGCTGACTGATAAAACGGCGACTGACAATAACCCAAGTGCAGCCCAAAGCCGCCCGCGCACACTGTTCAGGCCACGGATCATCCAACTATCCCAGTCGTATCAGTCACAAAGATGTAGCCTTGGCCCCGCCGCGTTTGAAGGTGAACGGGTTTTGATGGATTGTCCTCAATTTTGCGACGCAAGCGCAAGATCAGCACGTCGATCGTGCGGTCCATATAGCGGGTAAGATCGCTACCAATCTCGGACAACAAATCCACGCGCGCGATGACTTCATTGGGGCGGTCGAGGAAAAAATCCAACAACCGGTATTCTGCATTGGTTAGCGAAATTTCCTCGCCATTTTCGGCACTGATAATGCGCTCGACGCGGTTCACAATAAAGCCGCCAAAAGTGATTTGATCGGATGTGTCTTGCACGGGTGCTTGCGTACTTTTGCCATAGCGGCGCAAGACCGCACGAATACGTGCAATCAATTCGCGTGGATTAAATGGCTTTAGAAGATAGTCATCTGCACCGACTTCAAGCCCGACGATCTTGTCTGTCTCATCCCCACGACCCGTCAGCATGACAATGGGCAAATCCTGCGAGCGGCGAATATCCATCGCAAGCTCTAGCCCGCTTTCGCCGCGCAACTGCAGATCAATAATCACAAGATCAAGTGATATCGACTTGCTGACAACCGCAAAATCGGCGCTGCTTTCCATCGGAACAGGTTCAAACTGGTTTTCGGACAGCAAAGCAACCAGCGCATCGCGCATCCCAGCTTCATCATCTACGATACCAATTCTGGGGCGCGTCATCGTTCTTGTCCTTGCCAACTTACATGACAAGGTAACTGCAAGAGCATGTCCTGTCTCAGGCTGTTTTGTTTCAATTATTACAGCTGCTGCGTTTATTGTAATTCTGTTAACAGCAAAGCACCCGATCTGTAGCATTGTTAATCGCTGCGTTGTGCCAGATCGGCGCTGCACATTGTACGTTGTCTTCGTTGGCCGACACTTGAGGTCTGGCTAAGACCAACACTTCTGGGAGGAAGACATGAGAAAATTTGGAATGGTATCTGGGGCAATCTTGTTGGCCGCAAGCGCATCAAGCGCGTACGGCGATGAACTGAGCGTCGTGTGTAGCGCCGAGCAAGATTGGTGCGACCTGATGGTCGCAGCATTTGAAGCGGAAAACGCCGACACTGACGTGCTGATGGTCCGCAAATCAACGGGTGAAACATTGGCGCAAGTCCGCGCCGAAGCAGGAAATCCGAAGATTGACGTTTGGTGGGGTGGCACTGGTGACCCGCATCTGATCGCCGCCGAAGAAGGCCTGACACAAGTATCTGGCGTCGACACGTCCGAATTGCTTGGCTGGGCGCAGAACATGTCTGAAATTTCAGGCGGTAAAACGGTTGGTATTTATGCAGGTGCTTTGGGCATCGCATATAATTCGGATATTCTGTCTGAACGCAACATTGCACCACCAGCATGCTGGGCTGACCTAGAAGATCCGCGTTTTGTGGGTGAAATTCAGGTGGCTAACCCGAATAGTTCTGGCACTGCATACACAGAACTTGCGACATTTGTTCAGCTGTTCGGTGAAGACGAGGCGTTCGTTAAACTTGCTGCAGTTGGCAAAAACGTGAACTCATACACCAAATCGGGCTCCGCCCCATCCAAGGCTGCAGCACGCGGCGAAACGGGTGTTTCGATCGGCTTTATGCACGATATGGTCAAGCTGGCTTCTACAGGTTTTCCGCTTGAGATCGTCGCACCGTGCGAAGGCACTGGTTATGAGGTTGGTGCAGTCAGCATCATTGAAGGCGCGCGCAATCTTGAAGCGGCCAAGGCATGGGTCGCATTTGCCCTGCGCGCTGATGTGCAATCGCGCGCACCAGAGGTTGGTTCATTCCAAGTACCGTCAAATTCTAACGCACAGGTTGCGCCAGAGTCCCCTGATCTCGCATCGATCAAACTGATCGATTACGATTTTGCGACTTACGGTTCTAGCGATACCCGTGCGCGGCTTTTGGCGCGGTGGGATGCGGACGTCGGCGATCCGGGGTCTCAGTAACTCTCCCTGTCGGCGCTTGAAATAGCGCCGACTTTTGGGTGCTCTTGCAAACAAGGGCACCCACTTTTTTAGTTTTTGGAAATGATATGAAACGGACGGTTTTGTTCTGGCTCGTCATCGGGTTGGCTGGCTTTGCGCTGCTCCCTTGGCACATGACGCGTGATGGCGTTTTCTCTTTTGAGTGGCTGCTTGATGGCTTGCCGTCAACTGGGCTCGCGATGATTTTGCAGGCTGGCAACTGGTGGCTGGCCCCAATTGGGCTTGCATTCTTGGCGGCGCTTGCTGCGAATTTCACCATACAGAACCCAGTCCAGCGCGCACGGATGACGCTTGCAATCGCTGCTTCAGGGCTAGGTTGGACCGCACTCCAAGGATTGGTCATCGTCCAGCGAGGCCCGCGCGTTTTTGAAGGGCTACTGACAGGCGACGCGATTTCCGCTGGCCAGTCTGGTCTAGGGTTGGGAGCAGGTATCTGCCTGATCTCGCTTTTGTTCGCGCTGACTGTTTCAATGTCTCAAACGGGAAAAGGCCGTGGCGATGCGTTCATCGTCAGCACAATTGGCCTGATCATAGCGCTCGTTGGTGTGTTCGTTTTCTATCCGGTTATGCACATCCTTGTGCGCGGATTCGAAGTCGATGGCGGCTATAGTTTGACCGAGTTTTTCCCGCGTTTCTTTAGTGCCGATATCTGGGGACTTGGATGTCTTGTCAGCCAGTATAATTGTGGCGTGGCGATCAACTCCGTGTTCCTTGCGGTTCTGACTGGTGCTGGCACGACGCTACTTGGCCTGTCGTTCGCGCTAATTTTTACACGCACCGATTTTCGCGCCAAAAAGCTGCTGCGCGTTCTCACCATCATCCCGATTATCACACCGCCATTTGTGATTGGCTTGGCCTTGATCCTTTTGTTTGGCCGCAATGGCACAGTGACAGCGTTTGCAGCTGATCTTTTTGGAATGGAAAAAACCCGCTGGCTCTATGGGTTCTGGGGCGTCTATTTCGCGCAACTATTGTCGTTCACCCCCATCGCGTTCCTTGTCCTTATCGGTGTCGTTCAAGGCGTTAGCCCCTCTATGGAAGAAGCGTCTCAGACGCTGGACGCTGATCGCTGGCAAACTTTCCGCTACGTGTCTTTGCCGCTTATGCGTCCAGGTCTTGCGAATGCGTTTTTGCTAGGTTTCATCGAAAGCCTTGCAGATTTTGGCAACCCACTGGTCTTAGGTAGCGGGTATTCCGTCCTGTCCACGGAAATCTATTTTGCGATCGTCGGAGCCGTCGCTGATCCAGCCAAAGCGGCGATCCTCGCTATTTCACTGCTCACCCTGACGCTATCGGCTTTCTTGCTGCAACGGATGTGGCTTGGTAAAAAGTCCTATGCCACGATCACTGGAAAAGCGGACTCTGGTCAAAACGCGGCCCTAAGCCCGCTTGTGAAGACTATGTGTTACGCGACGGCTCTGCCTTGGGCGGCGCTGACGGCGGTTGTCTATACGATGATCGTGTTTGGGAGCTTTGTGAAACTTTGGGGATATGATCATAGCTTTACATTCGATCATTACATTCGGGCGTTTGGGATCAACTTTGAAACGGGGCGTTTGTCTGGCGTGGCATGGGATAGCTATTTCACCACGCTGACCATTTCGACCATTGCTGCACCGCTGACCGCTATCGTCGGATTGGCCACGGCTTATCTTTTGGTCCGCCAAAAGTTTGCAGGCAAAGAGCTGTTTGAATTCTCGACAATGCTAAGCTTCGCGATCCCGGGAACGGTCATCGGCGTCAGTTATATTATGGCGTTCAACTTTCCACCTATCGAGCTGACTGGCACAAGTATTATCCTGATCATTGTCTTTGTCTTTCGTAACATGCCAGTCGGCGTGCGCGGCGGGATCGCGGCGATGTCGCAGCTCGACAAAAGTCTTGATGAAGCGTCGATCACATTGGGGGCCAACAGTTTCACCACACTGCGCCGCGTGATTTTGCCACTGATGGGTCCGGCGATTTTGGCGGCGCTCACATATAGTTTCGTGCGTGCAATCACGTCCGTTAGTGCTGTGATCTTCCTTGTCAGTGCCAAGCATAACATGGCCACGTCGTTTATCGTGGGTCGGGTCGAGAACGGAGAATTCGGCCTCGCTATCGCGTATTCAACCGTGCTGATCATCACAATGCTTATCGCTATTCTCTTGCTTCAGCTTCTGGTCGGATCGCGCCGCTTGCGCCGCACCGACCGCGTTCAATCAGCGGCCTGATGGCCCAACACTCGGAGACAACTATGACTGTTTTAACCCCCGGCTCCGTACGCTTTGACGGCGTTGTAAAGAAATTCGGTGACGTCACGGCCCTCAAAAGCCTCGATCTGACCATCGAACCTGGAAAACTTGTGACGCTGCTTGGGCCAAGCGGTTGCGGTAAGACCACGACCTTGCGGTTGATTGCTGGGCTGGAAATGGCGACATCTGGAAATATCCATATTGGCGGCGAGGACGTGACCCATTTGACTGCGACCTACCGCAAGGTGTCGATGGTGTTTCAGTCTTATGCGCTTTTCCCACACATGACTGTACGCGAGAATGTGGCGTACGGGCTGACCGTGAAATCGATGCCCAAACGCGAGGCTGCGGAAAAGGCAGAACATGGATTGGAATTGGTCGGACTGTCAGGTTTTGGTGACCGTTTGCCAAGCGAGCTGTCAGGCGGCCAACAACAACGTGTAGCTGTTGCACGGGCTATCGTGTTGGAGCCAGAGGTGCTTTTGCTTGATGAACCGCTGTCTAACCTTGACGCAAAACTGCGCCGCCACGTGCGCGAAGAAATCCGTCAGATTCAACGGCGCCTTGGCCTGACAGCCGTTTACGTGACCCATGATCAAGAAGAGGCGATGGCAGTGTCAGACCGGATCATCGTCATGAAGAACGCAGAGATCGCGCAGGAAGGGTCGCCCAGCGATCTATATGAAGCACCAAATTCGGCCTTCATCGCAGACTTTATCGGTGATGCAAACCTTGCCGTTTGCGATATAAAATCGATCTCGGACGGTACGGCGACGGTTCAGATGAACGATCAAACCTATATGGTTCGCGGTGGTGGGCTTAGTGTCGGCCCTGCACAAATGGTCATGCGACCGCATCATTTGCTGCTGTCCAAACCGAATGCTTCGGGCATTGCTGGTCAAGTTACTTACGCCGCATATCTGGGTAAAGAAATCCAGTACACAGTTGAAAGTGAGCTTGGATCATTGTTCGTTATCAGTAACGTTGTCGAACAACCCTTTAAGCAGGGAGACGCAGTTTCGGTCCAATTAAGTACCGATCTTGCGCGCCTCGTTCCGGCATAGACTGTCATGCGGCACAGCATTTTTCACAGCGCAGGAACGGCATTGGAGATGACATCTGATGCTTGGCCTCGACTGATTGCTGATAAGGGTTACGAGGCGGTCATTTTTGATTGTGACGGCACATTGGTAGAAAGTAGTGAGGCACATTTTCTAGCTTTTCAATCCGCCGTTCAAGCCCAAGGGTACGCAATGGAAAGAGCCTGGTACGAATCGCGCACTGGCCTCGACCGTCAATCAACCCTTGCGGCATTTTCTGAAATTGCCTCAGGCTCGTTCGATATTGAGCTGGCGGTAGCTGACAGTATTGGAGCATTCATTCGCAACAGTGCAAATGTGACGCCTATTTGCGAAACGACCGATCTTGTCAGATTGCTTTGGCCCAGTGTCGAACTTGCGGTGGTGACCAATTCCGAAGATGAGGTCGCCAATGCGTCACTGAGCCAAATTGGCTTGCGCGAACACTTTGACCACATTGTTTCGATCTCAAGCGGCCTACCGCCGAAACCTGCTCCGGATATGTTTGTTGCTGCCGTAACAGCCATGACAACAGCGGCGAATGGAACCCTGATCTTTGAGGACTCGCGCGAGGGCGTCCAGGCTGGATTGAGGGCAGGAATGGATGTTGTTCAGGTCATGCCAAGGCACTTTTCAAATATTTAAATTCGCCGAACCCCATAAGATGGAGACCTTCCTTGCTTTGCAGAAAATTGGTCACTGTGGGCTTATCGTCTTGAAAAAATCGCGGTTATTTCTGTGGTGGCTGGTATCTGAATTTGTGTAACAAGCTTCTTTACGCTGCTTTTGTGAGTGGACTGTCTTGCGAGGCCAGTTTTGCCAAATTTTTGCGGTTCTGGGCGGTTGCAGAGATGATAAATTCGTCATGTGCGCCTCATGGCCCGCTTAGCCTGAACCGTCCTAGGCCATGAATGCGTTTGAGATGTGCGAAAGACATCTCAACCTTTCTTCGTAATTTGCATGAGACGCCGTATTGCTTGGTTTGCGCCAAGGCGCGGGCAACATCGTTCCAGACGCCGCCGTTTGGGTTTGCGTTGTTCTATCCGCGCGGTGTTGCGCCAAAGTCGATTGCAACGGGGTAAAATTACCGCGGTGTGCTACCGTTCATCGGCATTCAGGTCGCAGGGTTGTTGTTGCTGGCACTTGTTACGTGGGTTGTGACGATAGTTCCGAACCCGCTGAACTAAGCGGGCAGGGTGTTGATATAGAAAAAGGGCGGCCTTTGCGGGCCGCCCTTTTTGGCACGTCGTGGTCTGAGGATTGTCCGCCGCGCGCACGAAATTAGCTGAACTGAACCAGATCCCAGAGGTTGCCATAGAGGTCTTTGAACACGGCGACGGTGCCGTAGGGCTCTGTTTTGGGTGCTCTTACGAATTCAACGCCTTTGCTTGTGTAGGCTTCAAAATCACGCTCAAAATCATCCGTTTGGAGAAACAGGAAAACCCGTCCACCCGACTGATCGCCGATAAAGCCTTGTTGATGGTCGTTTGAGGCCTTGGCTAGCAACACCGATGCGTGGCCATCGCCTATTGGTTTCACCACGACCCAACGCTTATCTTGCTCTGGTTGGTAGCTGTCCTCAATGAGGTCAAATCCGAGTCTATCGACATAGAACGCGATGGCGTCGTCATAGTCGCGCACAACAACTGCGATGAGCGAAATGGATTGATTCATGCCGCGACCCTTTTCAACGATGACGTTTGTCTAGCTGCGCCCGTCGGGCAGGTTGATCATTGCGACTTGATCCGCGATGGGATCGGACGTCAGCGGGTTGAGCGCCGCGTCGTAATCTGTCGGGGCGCCAATGGGGGACCATTCGCCTTTGGCATAGACTTCGACGCCCGCAAAATTGGCTTTGTAGGCCATTTTGGGGCTGCCCGGCACCCAGTAGCCGAGGTAGACATACGGCAGGCCTAGATCGCGCGCGATGGCGATGTGATCAAGGATGATAAAGGTCCCAAGGCTGTCTTTGTCCAAGCCGGGCTGGAAGAATGAATAAACCATCGACACCCCATCATTGAGCACGTCTGTCAGGCCCACGGCTTGTAGTTCAGTGGCCGCACTGACTGAGGTATATTCGATCAGACGGGTGCGGATCGGGGTTTCTTCGACCATGGCTGCGAATTCGAACATGTCCATATCGGCCATGCCGCCCGCTGCGTGCCGGCTATCGAGGTAGTCGCGGAAAAGGTTGTATTGCTCTTCGGTTGCCCAAGGCGAGCGGGCGCGGCGCGACAGATATGCGTTGCGCTTTAGCACCCGCTTTTGGCTTTTGCTGGGCGTAAAGTCGGCCACTTTGATCCGTGCCGACATACAGGCCGCGCAGTCGGTACACGATGGCCGGTACAGCACGTTTTGCGAACGTCGAAAGCCTTGTTTTGAAAGGCTATCGTTTAGTTTGGCGGCGGTTTCGCCTTGCAGCGCAGTGAACAGCTTACGTTCCACCCGACCGTCCAGATACGGACAGGGTTGCGGGGACGTGACATAAAACTGTGGCGCAATAGGGAGCGTGTGACGCATGCAAGGCTTCCGGCTGAGTTAGCAAATTCTAACTTACCGCTTTAAAATCGCAAGACCCTCTTTTGTTCGGGGGCCTTAGACCGCTGGTCGGTTGAGCGCGGCGGTGCCAAGTATGTGGTCTGTCAGGCCTTGTTTGCGGCCGCTCATCAGCATCATCAGGATCGAAATAAGCTGCAACGGCGCGATCGCAACGCTAACGGTATAGCCAAACGTATGTGCAAGCGCCGTGCCAGATTGCAGGCGGAGCCCGTCCGCGTCACGTAGTTCAATGCCCATCACGCGCATGCCCCATGTTGAAGATTTGCCCGCAATAGTGAACCACCGATAAACAAACCCTGTGACGAGCATCAACAGTGGGAAGATAAAGATCGCTAGAAATGCGGTGAATGGCAGGACAAGCAGGCAGAGCAGCGCTATCAGCACCACGTCGATGACCCATGCGAGTGCACGTTTGATCAAGATGCCTTCGTAGAACTGGGGCTTTGTGGAAGGGTCTGGCAGGCCAAGGTGCATAGGGTGGGCGGACATAGTGTGTGGCTTTCTATCTGAAAATACTGTGTGGCGGCCCCAAGGTTTGGGGCCACCACATCGGGGGGGAGGGTTTATGCAGGCTCGTTTGCTGCGTCGTCGTCTTCGGATGGTGCCGCTTTGGTTGCGCGGTCGTCCATGAATTGGTCGAACTCGGCCTTGTCTTTGGCGTCACGCAGGCGGGTCAAGAAGGATTCAAAGTTGGTCTGCTCTTCTTCCAAGCGGCGCAATGTGTCGGCCTTATAGGCGTCAAATGCGGAGTTGCCGGAAGTTGCCATCATGGCGTGACGATTGCTGCGACGGCTGCTGCAGTTGTGGGATTTGTTAAACATGCGTTTGCTCCAGATCATGTAAGCTAAAAGGGCGAGGCCAACGGGCCAGAAAAAGATGAATCCAAGGACCATCGCGCCAATCCAAGCGCCTTTACCGCGCTCATCCAGCCAGTTTTCGCAGCGAGCGAAAAAGCCGGGACGTGTCATTGGCAGGCCAATCGGTGCAGTGGATGTTGCGGTGGCGGTTGTCATAGTGTGGCTCCTTTAAGAGGTTAAGTCGATGTGAATGCCTTTCACATTACCCATATCGGAGCGCTGGAGCGATGTTGCAACCCTTAATGTAAATGTATTTTACATTAACATTTATTATGTATTAAAATCAACAGGTTGAGATTTTGTTATTTTTGATAACTTTGCGGTATCAATGGCAAAGATGTGCCGTGGTGTGCCCGCAGCTGCGTAAATGAGGCTGAAATCATGCAGTCGTGGGTCAATAAATGCGCGAATTGGGGTCACGTGCCCGACAGGTGAAACGCCGCCAATGGCAAAGCCTGTCGTCGCCCGCACCATATGCGCGTCGGCGCGTCCCAAGGGTTCGCCTGCGAGGTTGGATGCTTTGCCTGCGTCAACCTGATTGCCACCCGCTGTTATGAAGAGATAAAGTTTTCCGCTGTCTGCACCTGCGAAAATGATCGATTTGGCGATTTGATCCAGATCGCAGCCTGCGGCATCAGCAGCTTGTTGGGCGGTGCGCGTGTCGGAGGGCATTTCGATCGTGACTGTCCCAAGGCCTGCGGCGGTTAGTGCGTCCATGACGCGGTTAAGGCTTTGGCTCATGTTGTGTCCCTTTTGGTGTGAATTGGTAATTTTAGCGGGCTGTGCCCCGTTGACCAGCCCATGTCTGCCTATCACTATATAGACATGACCTTTACCAAACGATTGACCCGCACGCCGCGCCCTTACGATATTGATCGGGGTGCTGATGCCGTTGCTGCCCTTGAGGGGCTTGATCCCGCGCTGACCAAGCTGATTGCGGGGGCAGGCGGGTCGAGTCCATATTTGTCGAGCTTGATGCAAAAAGAGGCGGCTTGGTTGCTGCCCGCGCTGGATGATCCAGAGGCGGCGGTGGACCAGTTGTTTGTCAGTTTGCCCGATGTCGCGTTGGATGATCTTCCATTGGCATTGCGTGCTGCCAAGCGCCGGATCGCGTTGGTCACAGGTTTGGCTGATTTGGGCGGTGTTTGGGGGCTGACCAAAGTCACACAGACGTTGACGGATTTTGGCGATTTGGCGGTGGATGTGTCGATCAAGGCATTGGTTGCGGCGGAAATACGCCGCGGGAAGCTGCCGGGAATGGGCCCTGATGATGTTTCCGACGCGGGCGGTATGATCGCGCTGGCGATGGGCAAAATGGGCGCGGGCGAGCTGAATTATTCGTCGGATATTGACCTGATTTGCCTGTTTGATGAAACCCGCTTTGATCCTGACGATTATCATGATGCCCGCGCCGCGTTTATCCGTGTGACCCGCAAAATGACCGCGATCATGGCTGATGTGACCGCAGGTGGCTATGTTTTTCGCACTGATTTGCGTTTGCGCCCAGATGCGTCATCGACCCCTGTTTGTATCAGCACGGAGGTGGCCGAGCGGTACTATGAAAGTATTGGTCGGACGTGGGAACGGGCTGCATTTATCAAGGCGCGCGCCTGTGCAGGTGACCTAAAAGCAGGGCAGCGGTTCTTGGATACGTTGCGCCCGTTTGTGTGGCGCAAGCATCTGGATTTTGCAGCCATTCAGGATGCTCATGACATGCGTTTGCGTATTCGGGACCATAAGGGGCTGGGCGGTAAGCTGGTGCTTGAAGGCCATAATATGAAGCTGGGGCGCGGCGGTATTCGCGAGATCGAGTTTTTCACCCAGACCCGTCAGTTGATCGCGGGGGGGCGTGATGCATCATTGCGGGTGCGCCGGACTGAGGATGGGTTGAATGCATTGGCGGTTGCCGACTGGATACCTAAAGAAACTGCTACAAGCCTTTATGATCATTACTCATTTCATCGTGAAGTGGAGCATCGTTTACAGATGATCAATGACGCCCAAACCCATAGTTTGCCCCGTGATGCGGATGGTTTTGATCGCCTGTCATGCTTGATGGGCCGCGATTTAGGCGGGTTGCGGGCTGAATTGAAAGATCGGTTGGAGGATGTGCATGACACCACCGAAGGGTTCTTTGCCCCCGATCCTGCCAAGCTGGTTGATGACAATTGGGGGATCGAGATTACGTCGCGTTGGAAGACTTATCCAGCGTTACGGTCTGATCGCGCCGAGGAGATTTTTAAAAGGTTGCGCCCCGAGATTTTGACCCGTCTACAAGAAGCCGCCAAGCCCGAAGAGGCATTGTTGCAGTTTGACGGGTTTTTGCGCGGTTTGCCTGCGGGCGTGCAATTGTTTTCGCTATTTGAGGCGAACCCGCAATTGACCCAGTTGATCGTTGATATTGCAGCCACGTCGCCGGCGTTATCACAGTATTTATCGCGCAATTCCAGTGTTTTGGACGCCGTTCTTGGTGGTGCGTTCTTTGCAGATTGGCCGGGTGGCTTGGCCCTGACGGATACGCTGAACGCGGTGTTGGATGCCGCACCCGATTACGAGGCAAAGTTGCTCGCCGCCCGTATTTGGGCCAAGGAGTGGCGGTTCCGCGTTGGGGTGCATTACCTACGCGGCTTGACAGATGCTGATACGTCCGGCGCGCAATACGGCGACCTTGCGGGGGCCGTGTTGGCCGCCCTGTGGCCTGTGGTTGTGGGCGAGTTCGCCCGCAAACATGGCCCGCAACCCGGCCGTGGTGCGGTGATCTTGGGGATGGGCAGTTTGGGGGCTGCGCGGCTGAATGCTAGCTCTGATCTGGATCTGATCATGATCTATGATGCGGACGGCGTGGATGCGTCAGATGGCCCGCGTCCGCTGTCCACACGTCCCTATTATGCCCGTTTGACCCAAGCGTTGGTGACGGCCCTTTCTGCCCCCATGGCTGAGGGACGTTTGTACGAGGTTGATATGCGTTTGCGCCCGTCTGGTCGCTCGGGGCCAGTGGCTACGTCGCTGCAGGCATTCCAAACCTATCAGCTTGAGGAGGCATGGACATGGGAGCATTTGGCGTTGACCCGTGCGCGCCCTGTGGCTGGATCAGATGCGCTGGCCCAAGATGTCGAAACCTTTCGCCGTGAATTGCTGATTGCAAAGGGGCAGGGGCCAGATGTTTTGTCTGACTTGGCCGAAATGCGGGCGCGGATTGCAGAGGCAAAACCGTCGCTTGGTGTTTGGGACGCCAAGATTGGTGCGGGTCGTTTGCAAGATACTGAACTGATCAGTCAGGCGGCCGCCTTGTGCGCAGGCAGTCCCGCGCGCGATGCGGCGTCACAATTGGCCGCAGGTGTCGCGCATGGCTGGTTAAGCGCCGCAGATGCAGGCGCAATTGCCGCTGCCGCAGGGCTTTTCTGGCGCATGCAGGCCGCATCGCGTTTGCTGACGGGCGGGGCGTTGGACCCTGACGCGTTGGGCGCGGGTGGCACTGGTTTGATCTTGCGCGAGGCAGGGTTCGAAACGATGGATGATTTGGCTGCAGCCCTTACGGATGTGGCAGCTAGGGCTGATGCGGTGATCACCGCGCGGCTGACACAAAAGGACGAACACGATGCCGAGATCAGATGATCCCAACGATCCACGCGGATTGATCCAAGAATCGTTTCGCATTGATGGGATTGATCTTGGGCAGTGCCGCACCGTGTTTTTGGACTGGGCCCTTGGGCATGGCGCGCCTTATGACGACGCACTTGCAGCGCTACTGACCCGCTATTCGGATCAGCCTGCGGATCATCCGATGAACGTCACGTTGCGTGCCGCATTGGAGACACCACCAACCGCTGCAAGGCGTGGTGGCCGCGCCGCGCGCCTTGGTTATTAACGCGCCAATTGTGATGCGACCGCTGCGAGTGCTGTGATCCCGTCCCAATCGCCAGACAGGACTTTGTCCTTTGGTGCAACCCATGATCCGCCAACGCAAAGTGTGTTGGACAGTGACAGGTAGTCGTTTGCATTTTTGAGGCTCACGCCGCCTGTTGGGCAAAAGCTGACTTGTGGGATCGGTGATCCGATGGCCTTGAGCGCGGGCGCGCCGCCGTTTGCTTGGGCAGGGAAGAATTTTTGCACGGTGTAGCCGCGTTCTAGCAGGCGCATTGCTTCGGATGCCGTCGCGACGCCCGGTAAAAGCGGGAGATCATTGGCTTCGCAGGCGTCCAATATCAGGTTAGTTGCACCAGGTGACACGCCAAACAATGCGCCTGCTGCTTTTGCATCTTCACCGTCTTTGGGTGTCAGCAGCGTGCCTGCACCAACGATGCCGCCAGTGACCGTTGCCATTTCGCGGATCACGTCGAGGGCTGCGGCGGTGCGCAAGGTTACTTCGAGAACGGGCAGGCCGCCTGCCACAAGCGCGCGTGCCAATGGCACAGCGTGGGCTGCGTCATCCACGACGAGAACGGGGATAACGGGTGCCATCATGCAGAGTTCGCGGGATCGGATAGATGCGGTTTCGGGTGTCATAACTTTGGTTCCTTATGGTCGTCAGATGCGCTGAAAGGCGCGATTAGATGCAGACGCCAGCGCCGTCGGCCGCGTGGCCTACGTTTTTGCGGAACACGTCGAATAATTCGCGCCCAACGCCGTTACCGTTGCCCGATAGATTGGGTGCGGCGGGTGTCCGTGTCGACAAGTCGACATTCAACACGTCGATGGTGCCTTTGGTCGCGTCGAGTCGGACGATGTCTCCGTCTTGGATCAATGCCAACGGCCCGCCGTCAGCGGCCTCTGGGCTGACGTGGATCGCGGAAGGGACTTTACCTGATGCGCCAGACATGCGCCCGTCGGTGACCAGCGCCACCTTCAGGCCGCGGTCTTGCATCACGGCCAATGTTGGGGTCAGCCCGTGCAGTTCTGGCATTCCGTTGGATTTTGGCCCTTGGAAACGCACGACGATCACTGTGTCTGTGGTCAGCTCGCCTGCTTTGAATGCGGCTTTGACGCTGTCTTGGGTGTGGAACACGCGGGCGGGTGCCTCGATGATGTGCCGTTCTTGCGCGACTGCAGATGTTTTGATCACGCCGCGCCCAAGGTTGCCTGCAAGCTGTGTCAGGCCGCCGTGCTGGTTAAACGGGTTGGACGCGGGGCGGATGATCTTTTCGTTGAGCGACACAGCTGTGCCGGGCACCCAAACGGCGCGCCCGTCTTGCAACTGTGGTTCTTGGGTATAGGCGCGCAAGCCAGTGCCCACGACTGTTTGCGTGTCGTCATGCAACAGGCCCGCATCCAACAGTTCGCCGATCATAAAGCCCAAACCGCCAGCTGCGTGGAAGTGGTTCACGTCCGCGAGGCCGTTAGGATAAACCTTGGCCATCAGGGGCACGGCTTCTGACAGATCAGAGAAATCTTGCAGATCAAGGATCACGCCAGCCGCGCGTGCCATTGCAGGCAAGTGCAGCACGAGGTTTGTTGATCCACCAGTGGCCATGAGACCAACGAGACCGTTCACAAACGCCTTTTCATCTAAAATCTGGCTGACGGGGCGGTAGGTGTCGCCAAGTGCTGTGTTGTTTAGCGCGGCTTCGGTTCCTGCCACGGTCAGTGCTGCGCGCAGCCCTTCACCTGGGTTGACGAACGATGCGCCGGGCAGGTGCAGCCCCATGAATTCCATCAGCATTTGGTTGGTGTTGGCTGTTCCGTAGAACGTGCAGGTGCCTGCGCCGTGGTAGCTGGCCATTTCGGCGGCCATTAATTCGTCGCGGCCCACTTCGCCGATTGCGAATTGCTGGCGTACGCGGGCTTTTTCGTCGTTGGGCAGGCCGGATTCCATAGGTCCTGCAGGGATGAAAATACCGGGAATATAGCCAAATGTGGCGGCAGCAATGACCAAGCCGGGGACGATTTTATCGCAGACCCCAAGATAAATAGCACTGTCAAAGACGTTGTGGGACAGGCCGATGCCTGCGGCCATGGCGATCACATCGCGCGAAAACAGCGACAGTTCCATGCCCGTTTGGCCTTGGGTCACGCCGTCACACATAGCGGGCACGCCGCCTGCGACTTGGGCTGTGCCGCCGTTTTTGCGGGCAGTTTTACGGATCAAGTCAGGGTAATGTTCAAACGGCTGATGCGCCGATAGCATATCGTTATAGGCGGTGATGATGCCGATGTTTCCGGCCTGCGTGGCTGCGAGTGTACCTTTATCTTCGCCCATGGGCGCGTAAGCGTGGGCTTGGTTGCCGCAAGTAAGATGAGCGCGACGCGGTCCTTCGGCGGCAGCAGCAGCCATACGGTCGAGGTAGTCGCCACGGGTCGTCTCGGACCGTGCGCGGATACGGTCGGTGACCGCTTGAATTGTCTTATGAAGTGTCATGATCGCTCCTGCGTCGCTTTCGTATGGCGGTATCATAGGTTGTTAGCGCTAACAACCTATGCGCCCAAAATGTGAGTCTTTTTGACAACGCTTTGGCCGTCAAACCAACAATATCACGATTTGACCCCGTAATTGCCCCATTTGAACGTATTTCTGCCCCAGTATCTCGGTTAATCAGGTCTTAACCCCGCAAAGTGACGGGACCAGACGACATTGGGCTAAAGCCCGGAGGTAAAACAATGAAACTGTTTAAAATCATTTGTGTTGCGGCCCTTGTTCTTGGTGTTGCTGGCTGTGCCAGTGTTGATACGGTATCGCGGAACGCGCCGCTTGATGTACCGGCATTTGGAGTTGAAGGACGGGTCGTTGCGCGATCTTACGTCATTGAAGACATGACATTTGCAGCGTCCAGCGACCTGAGCGTGTCTGAATCCAATTCATATTACCCAAACGCGGATGTTGTTTGGCGCGGCGACCCGATTGGGAACCGTATCGAGCAGATCGGAACAATTTTCGAAACGGCGACAGTGCGCAACCAAGACCGTCTTGAAGGCAACATTCCAGTTGTTGTCGATTTTGAACTGGTCCGGTTCCACGGTGTAACCGAGCGTACCCGTTTCTCGATCGGTGGTGTATACAACATCGTGTTTACGATGTCTGTTCGTAACGCTGTTACTGGTGAGATTATCGAAGAGGCACGTCTGATCAAGGCTGACCTTTCTGCACCGGGCGGTGTTGCTGCATTAATGCAAGAACAACGCGGTCAAACTGAGAAGGTACGTGTCACGGATTTCCTTACCCAGGTGTTCAAAGACGAATTGTCGGGCACGTATAACATCTAAGACTTTCAAACGTTATTGTTTGCGACTAAGAGGGCGGTCATGGACCAGCCCTCTTTTTCCGTTGTACGCCTAAACCCTAAGGGCGATGCCCGTGCCATTCGGCACGGCTTCCCTTGGGTTTACGCCAACGAAGTCGTCACTGATCGCCGCACTAAGGCGATGACTGCCGGAACAATCGCCATTCTTGAAGACGCGGAGCGCCGCCCGATGGGCCTTGTCGCTGTGAATACTGCGAGCAAGATTTTCTGCCGTATGCTAGAGCGTGACGTTGATGTCGCGATTGATGCCGCTTGGTTTGAAGCCAAGTTTGCACGTGCGTTAAAGCATCGCGCCCTGATGTACCCTGATCCGTTTTACCGCCTTGTACATGCCGAGGCTGATGGCCTTCCGGGTGTCATCGTGGACCGGTTTGGCGATGTGGCTGTTGTGCAGCCAAACGCTGCTTGGGCTGATGTGCTGATTGAGACACTTGTTGATGCGTTGATGAAAGTCACGGGCGTCACGACTGTTATCATGAATGGCACTGGCCGTGCGCGCACGCTTGAGGGTTTGGAAGAAAAAACCATCGTTATGCGCGGAACGGCCCCGACTGGCCCGATTGAAGCAACGATGAACGGTGCGACATATATGGCTGATGTGATGGGTGGTCAAAAGACTGGCCTGTTCTTTGACCAGCGCCCTAATCACGCGTTTGCGGCTAATTTGGCCAAAGGCGGCGATGTTTTGGATATGTTTAGCCATGTTGGCGGCTTTGGCCTTGCTGCTTTAGCCAATGGTGCGAAATCTGTGCTGGCTGTTGATGGTTCTGCCCCCGCGCTGGAGTTGGCGAATGCTGGTGCTGCTGCAATGGGTGTGTCGGATAAGTTTGAAACACGCCGTGGCGACGCGTTTGCAGTGCTTGAAGCACTTGCCGAAGAGGGCGCGCAATTTGACGTGGTGATCTGTGATCCGCCTGCGTTTGCGCCGGGTCGTAAATCATTGGACGCTGGTTTGCGCGCATACGAGCGTGTGGCCCGTTTGGCGGCTGCATTGGTTAGAGATGGTGGCTATTTGGGCGTTTGTTCATGTTCGCATGCCGCAGATCTGACCAAATTCCGCAATGCATCTGCACGCGGTATTGGACGCGCAGGCCGTCGTAGCCAAGTGATCTACACTGGTTTCGCTGGTCCTGATCACCCGATCCTGCCGCATTTGGCCGAAAGCGGATACCTGAAAGCCGTGTTCTTCCGCCTATGAGAGTGCTGATCGACGCTTGCGTACTGTACCCAACGGTCATGCGCGAGGTCGTTGTTAGTGCGGCCAAGTTGGGGTTGTTTGAACCCCGCTGGTCGGACCGCATTCTGGAAGAATGGGCGCGAGCAACTCGCAAGATTGATGATGCTGCCGAAGTGTTTGCACGCGGTGAAATCGTGATGTTGAATGCGGCATTTCCACGCGCAATTGTCCCTGTGAAGGGCGGGCTAGAGCAACGGCTTTGGCTGCCTGACGCGGATGATGTGCATGTGCTGGCTGCTGCGATTTCAGGATCGTGCGATGGCATAATGACGATGAATAACAAAGACTTCCCCCGCGACATTCTTACGGATGAAGGGTTGATCCGCTTTGGACCTGACGAGTTCTGCTGCCGTATGTTGGCCGAAGATCCAATTGGTATGCGCGGTGTCGCCGATGCCGTCTTGGCCCAAGCCCACGCGATGGGCGGCGAAAGCTGGGAAATGCGCGCGCTGATGAAAAAGGCACGGTTGCCGCGTTTTGGCAAGGCGCTGGTTTAGTCGATTTTCCACTTATGTGTGTTGGTTTCAATCGCCTTGATCCGCAGGTCGGTTTTTGGGTGGCTCATGGTCCATGCGGGTGTGCTTGCGCCGCGCGCGCCCGTAAGTGTTTCCAACTTTTTAAACAGTGATATTTGCGGGGCGGTCCCTATCCCTGCCTTGGTCAACAGCGCTGACGCATAGGCGTCGGCCTCGTATTCGTCTTTGCGTGATAGCTTGGCTGCAAGCAGGGACATGAGTGCGCCAGCAAGCAGTGGCCCAACGCCGGGGATAAAGCGGCCAAGGACCATCGCAAGCGCTGTGCGCATCGCATTTTGGCCTGAGAAATCAATCATACGGCGGCGAGAATGGCCCAAGGCGACATGCCCCAGCTCGTGGGCGATGACGCTAGCAAGTTCGGCTGCGGTGACGTCGCCTGCACGGTATTTGTTGAAAAACCCGCGCGTGATGAAAATGCGCCCGTCAGGGGCCGCAAGCCCGTTGACCGGTTCAATTTCGTAGATGTGCACCTTGATCCGTGGCAGGTCGAGTGCCCGCGCCAAGTCTTGGGTCATGGATTTTAGGATCGGATCGGCCAATTCAGTGGATTTGGCATCCAATTCCTTGGATGTGCGCCAAACCGAAAACCGGTACATGGCGATCCCGTAAAGTAGGGCGAGCAGGATGGGGGCAAAGCGAAGCATACTTATGATATGGGGCACGCGTGCAGGTCAGGCAAGCCCATTGATCTGCATCAATGCAGCGCCCATGCTGACGACCTAACGTTGGATCGGACCTTATCAGGAGAATTGACTATGTTTACTGTGACACGCGTATCTGGCAACCGCATTAACCTTGATATTCAAGGTAAGATTACCGGCCCCGAGATGGAGTCCGGTTTGTCCGAAATATTCACCCTGTCGGAGGGTTTTGACAAAGGTGGCATGCTGTACCGGATTGAAGGGTTCAAGTGGCCCGCGTTTGACGCGGTCATGGGGGAAGCGTTGCGGATACCACAGTTATTTGGGTTGCTTCGTCGTTTTGGTCGCATCGCGGTTATCTGCGATAAGGCTTGGATCCGCAGATTTGCAGAGATCGAAGGTGCGCTGATTCCAAAGATGAAAATTAAGTCGTTCAAGCCCGAGCAGGCAGACGCCGCAGAGGCGTGGTTAGCAGGTGATAAGGCCTAGTCCGTGACGCGATAGCCGTTCAATTCCGTCTGGTTTAACCAGTACCGAATGGCCAAGCGTCATGGCGTCGCCGCTGTCGCTGTCCATCAGGATCATATGCAGGAAAAACACTTGGTTTACCTGCATAAGCAGCGGGTTCCCTTCGTAAAACATCGGGAAGTCGACCCAGATCGGGTTGTAGATCGCACCCATGCCGTACCCGCAAGCCTTAAGCCGTGCGTGGCTGAACCCGTGTTTGTCGAATACCTTTGCGTGGGCTGCGAATACGTCGCCCATCGGGTTGCCGGGCCGAATGGCAGTTTCGCAAGCCTGCAATGCCTCGGCGCAGGCCGCGTGCATGCGTTTGTGGCTGTCGGACGGTTCACCAACGATGACTGTGCGCATCATGGCGGCGTGGTAGCGCGCGTATGCGCCGGACCATTCAAGCGTGAGTTGGTCGGATGGATCAAGGTGTCTGCGGCCAGAGAAATATCGGCACAGCAGCGCGCCTTCGCCTGATCCGATGATGAATTCGTTGCCTGCGTAATCGCCGCCGCCTTCGAACACGGCGCCTTGCATGGCGGCCAAAATGTCGCCTTCAAATGCGCCAGCGCGGGTGGCTGCGATACCTGCATCAAGCGCGTCGTCAGACAGGGCCGCCGCGCGCCGATGCATGTCGACCTCAGCGTTTGATTTGATGCGTCTTTGTGCGCGGATGATTTCAGTGCTCTCAACCAGATCAGGGATCAATGCGCGGACTTGTTGGCCGTTATAGTCCGTAAGACCTGCCGTTTGGCCCTCGTATCCGATCCGCCCAGAAACGCCGAGGTCAGACAGCAAGCGCGCCAAATCTGCGGCGGGGTTCATGCCTTCAACGTCGTCCCAGATGTGAATTTCTGCGTCCGACAGGGTGGATGTCAGGCGGGCTTGGCGCAGGTCGGGGTTGCGGGTCAGCAGGTGTAGATCGCCTTTTGCTGTCAACACGAGGCATTGGAACAGCGCAAACCCGAATGTGTCATAGCCGCAGATCCAATATTGGCTTTCGGGTGCGAACATCAGCAGCGCATCAAGCCCTTCGGACTTAATTGCAGCGATGGCGCGGGACTTTCGCAGCGCGTATTCGGGGGCGTCAAAATGCTGTGTCATGGCCACATCGTTGCGGTCATGGCGATTTGGGTCAAGGGCTTATGCCGACGCGGCTTTGTCATTTTTGGCGCGGCTGGCGCGGACCAGCCAAACACCGAGGCCAATTGTGACTGCAAATGCCGTGACAAGCCCACTGGCGTTGCCCAAAAGGCTGGCGATTGCAGTGAAGTTGTCGCCAAATGTGTAGCCGAGACCGACATAAACCGAGACCCAGACGATTTCGCCTGCGATGCCCCAGATTGCAAAGCGGATCCATGTAAACTTGGTCAGGCCACTGACATAGTTAATGTAGGGGCCCAGCGGGGCCACAAGCCAGCATGAAAAAAACACAGACGAGCCGCCCCATTTGGTCATGAAGTTTTGGCCCTTGGTGCGCAGCGCTGCGCGTTTGGGGTTGCGGGCCAGCCAGTCGGTCATCTGGTCACCCGACAGACGTGCGATCAGATAACCCGTGTTGTCACCTAAAACAGCGCCGCAGAATGCCGCGAGCGCGACGGACCCAAGCGCCAAATCACCGGTCGCCGCAAAACTGCCGGACGCCAGCATTAATAGTGACGATGGAACGGGCAGGGCGAGGCAGCTGAGGAAAGTCACGCAAAACAGCACGATAACGCCGTAATCCGCGATAAGCGTTAGGGCAATTTCAGTCATTTTTGCGCGTCCCGTTCGGCGCGCCAAGCGGCGGTGGCTGTGTCGATGCGGACCTGAAGTTCGTCCATCGTGAGCCCGTTGTTGGCGGCGATTGTATCAAGCGATTGACGCCTTGGCGTTTCGCCTTTGATCATGAACAACGCGGGGCCAAGCAAATCTGGCGGCAGTTTATAGGATTGTTGAACATAGCGCGGGGTCATCCAACCTGCGAGGGCTTGGTCTTGGTGAGCGGGGTCCATCCAGTAGATCGTCGATGAAATTGTCTGGACTGCGAAATAGCCGAGCAGCCCCAGTGCCAGAACAAAGGCGGACAGAGCGATCCGGTGGTTTTGCCAAAGGTGTTTCATGTCAGGACTTTCATGCCGCGCTCAATACCTGACAAGGTCATGGGGACCATGCGGTCGGGCCCAAAGATGCTTTGGATCATTTGGATCGACTGGGTATAGGGCCAATACTGTTCGGCAAGCGGGTTGATCCAAACGTGATTGGGCCATTGTTCGCGCGCGCGGGTCAGCCATGTTTCGCCGCTTTCCGCGTTCCAGTGTTCATTGGCACCACCAGCAAACGCGACTTCGTAGGGCGACATGGAGGCATCACCGACAAAGATGCATTTGTAGTCGGACCCATAGGTCCGCAAGATTTCATGGGTCGGGACCTGAGCGTTGTGCCGGCGGCGATTGTCGCGCCAGACACCTTCGTAAAGGCAATTGTGAAAGTAGAAATGTTCGAGGTGTTTGAATTCGGTTTTGGCGGCTGAAAACAGTTCTTCAACGACTTTGATATGCGGGTCCATTGAGCCTCCGACGTCCAAAAACAATAATACCTTCACGGCATTGCGCCGCTCTGGTCTTGTTTTAACGTCTAAGTACCCGTTTTCCGCCGTTGCCCGAATTGTGCCGTCGAGATCAAGCTCTTCGGACGCACCGTCACGCGCCCAGCGGCGCAGGCGTTTCAGCGCGACTTTGATGTTGCGTGTGCCCAGTTCGACGGTGTCGTCGAGGTTGCGAAACTCGCGTTTGTCCCAGACTTTAACAGCGCGTTGGTGGCGGGATTCTGATTGGCCTGCGCGGATGCCTTCGGGGTTATAGCCGTAGGCACCGAACGGTGATGTGCCTGCAGTGCCCATCCATTTGGACCCGCCTTGGTGGCGGCCTTTTTGTTCTTCGAGCCGTTTCTTAAGCGTTTCCATCAGTTTATCAAAACCGCCAAGGGCCTCGATTTCGGCTTTTTCTTCTTCGGAAAGGTGCTTTTCAGCCAGCTTTTCAAGCCATTCTTTGGGGATGTCGACGGCGTCCATCACGGCCTGCGGCGGGATCGCATCAAGGCCTGAGAACGTCGCGGAAAATGCACGGTCGAATTTATCTAAGTGCCGTTCGTCTTTGACCATAATTGCGCGCGCGAGGTAATAAAACGCCTCGATGTCATAGGTCGCCAGCCCCTTTTTCATGGCTTCGAGAAACGCCAGAAATTCGCGCAAGGACACAGGCACGCCCGCGTTGCGCAAGTTATCAAAGAACGGCAGGAACATTTACATCGCCGCGCGTTCAATGATGACCAAGATCATCATGCCAATCACACCAAAGATGATCGCGTTCACGACGCCCCATTGCACGAGGTCCAATGTTACGCCGCCACGTCGTTTCGCCATGACTACGCCGAAAACGGCCCCAATAAGCATACCCAAAAGTGGAAAAATCATGTGGCGGTCCCTTAGAATGGGCGCAGCGCCGCAATCTCATCCAGACGGGCCTGCACATTTGCATCAGAGCCAAAGCCGTACCGCGCCCAACCCAGACTGTCCAGACGCAGGCTTTCTGCCTGTGCTATATCGCCGCGCATTTCCAGCGCTGCAGCCTTGAACATCATCAATGTCGACAGCAGAGCCGCGTTCTGGTGTTGCTCCGCGACGTTCATGGTGGCGTTTGTCAAGCGGATCGTTGTCTCGGCGTCGCCAGCTGCAAGCGCAAAGGCAGATTGTTGAACCGCGATGTGGGCCGCATGAATTTGTGTGCTGCTGCTGGCGCCATAGGCGGCGTCGGCGGCGTTGAATGCGGCTAAGGCAGCGGCGGGATTGTTCCCGACTTGAAGACGGCCAAAGGCGTAGTGCGCAAACCCTTCGCGCGCGCCTGTCCATCCGAATGCGCGGCCCAATGCGATGGCTTGTTGCGCGGCTTGTCTGCGCCGTGACGGCGTGGCCCCACTCGCCAGGGCGGTTTCAATGGCCTCGATCCAGTCGCGCGACGTGTCGTTTAACGGCTGGCCGGGCACGCGTTGCCCTGCTGGGTTCAGGCGCGCCAGAATTGCGGGTAGGCGGATCGCAGCCTCGCCACGCGACATGCCGTTTCTAAGCTCTGGCGCATAAAACGTCCGCAGAACAAGCATGTCAAAACTGGTCAGGACAGTGTGGATGTTGTCATCGTTAAATACGCTGTCTGGCAAACGGTATAGGTCGTTGAGTGGGCCAAGTGCTTGGGCCAGTTCTTCGTGCAGGCAGTCGCGGATTTCTTGGGGCGCGACGTCAGAGGGTATGAAGATTGCGGCACGGTCGCGGCGTGTCAGCGTTGTCCAATCCACCTGCGGCGTGCGCCGTGCTATCTTGAAGTCGTCCCATGATGTCAGGCGAGGGACGACGAAACATGCGGCACGCGGAACGGCGGCTTGCATGGTGGCGCGTGGCACCGCCTGTACTGTGATCGCAGCAGGTTGGTTGGCTGGCACAAGCGTGATGTCGATGCCGGTTTCATTGCGCAGGCGGACCAACAAATCTGAAAGATCGCGGATCATTGTTGGGTTGGTTTGCCCTGTGGCGCGCACCGTGATTGGTCCTTCAAATCGCGTCAACCGTGGCACCGCGCGCCCGCTTTCCATGCGGAAAGACAGGTCGAGGAAATCTTGGGCGATCTCCGTGTTTGAACGTGCTGCGGGTGCAATATATGATGTGTTGAAGACACGCATTGGTGGCATTACGCTTGATAACGCTACGGCGCGACTTGGAGGTGGGTCTTGCGGAACGGGCGCGCACGACACCATAAAACCAAGGGCAAAGGCGACAATCCGGTTCATGCTGCAGGCCTTTGATATTTAATGAAATTTGTTAGATCGCCGACGCGGTCGTACAATTGCCTGCCCGCAGCGTTATCGTCTTGGGTCATCCAATAGACGGATGGTGTGCCCGCTGCATCGGCAGCCGTATAGACGGCTTCTATCAATTTGCGTCCAGCACCGGTGCCGCGCAAGGATGGGGCGACGAAAAGGTCTTGAAGGTAACAAACGTTCTCAATGCGCCAGCAATGCCGGTGAAATAGGTAGTGAACCAGCCCGACAACAACACCATCTTGCACCGCAACCTGCGCGCAAAAGTCGCGGTCGTCGTCACCTAAAAGGCGTGCAAACGTAGATACATAAACTGCATCAGGCACAGATGTGCCATAAAATTCTAAATAGTCGCCCCAGAGCCTACGCCACGCCGCAATATCAGCGGGGCGAATAGGCCGGATTTCGACCGGCATTTTTGCCTTGGTCAAACCTGCGTCTCCTCAATATCGTCAGTTCCATCTGCCAGTGAACTGCGACCCCTCTTTGACCCAATTGCGGTTTTTTCCGCACGGTTGGGGGGCAAGGCTGATTAAGCAAAGATAAGGGTATTTGTGCACGTCTAAAGTGCGCTGAATAGGCGCATTGGCGCCCTGCGTTGCACGAAAGACTCAGGCCTCTAGTGGTATGGCTGTTGGTGGCACTAGATGTAGAGGGCGGGCAGTTTTGGGCCCGCCAAAACTGCTTAGGTTAGGTTCACAGTCATATGAGGCGTCCCGTCCGAGGTTTTCTCGGATGTTTGACCTGTCCGGTCGATCATTGCGGTGACTTGGCGACGCTCGACAACCATGCTGTCAAATTTGCTGACGTTGACAGGATCGTCAAAACGCAAAGTCAACTGGTAACGCGTGCCGTTGCCAATATCGCTGACCCTGATCACGGTGCCCGCAAACGGGCGGCCAAGATAAAGCCCAGTGATGTGCTGGCCCAGTTGCACAAGCGGTGCGGGTATAATGCCCGATTTTGCGTGCAGCGTGTTCCAGTCACGATGCCCAAGTTGTTTTGCCAGCAACTCAAGCGATTGCGCATGGTTTATCATGTGGCCCGTGCTGGCCAGCGATTGCCGTAACGATTTTGCCTGCGCCTTTAGCGCATTCAAGGAGGGTAAGTTTGTCATCTTTCACATCTTTCAGGTCAGATGCGGATTTCTCGCTGGGTGCTTGCATTGCCAACAGACCGCAAAATGCTGAGATCAGTTGAAGATGGTTATCAAAGCTTCACCGTGGCAAATGCCTGCAAGCGGCGGGTGCGTTGAACCCTGCCGCCTTGTAGAACGCATGTTCCCGTCTGTCTAGCGCCCGGATCGCGCCATGAACGCCAGCCGTTCAAATAGATGCACGTCCTGTTCGTTTTTCAGCAAGGCGCCGTGCAGTTTGGGCAGGGCGTTGGCACCGTCGCGTTTGAGGTCTTCTGGGGTGAGGTCTTCGGCGAGTAAGAGTTTGAGCCAGTCCAGAACTTCGGAGGTCGACGGTTTTTTCTTTAGCCCTGCCGTGTCGCGAATTTCGTAAAATTGCGTGAGCGCGGTCGTCAGCAAATTGTCTTTGATGTCGGGATGATGCACGGCCACGATTTTGCGCATCGTGTCTTGGTCCGGAAAGTTGATGTAGTGGAAAAAGCAGCGACGTAGGAATGCGTCTGGCAGCTCTTTTTCGTTATTTGACGTGATGATAACGACGGGGCGGTGGATTGCGCGCACGGTTTCGCCGGTTTCATAGACGTGGAATTCCATCCGGTCGAGTTCTTGCAGCAAATCGTTAGGGAATTCGATGTCGGCCTTGTCGATTTCATCAATCAACAACACGACGCGTCCCTCGGCCCCAAATGCCTGCCACATCTTACCCTTGCGGATGTAATTGGCGACATCGTGGACTTTTTCATCACCTAACTGGCTGTCACGCAGGCGGCTGACGGCATCGTATTCATAAAGGCCCTGTTGGGCTTTGGTCGTGGATTTGATGTGCCATTCAATCATCGGCAGGCCAAGCGCCGCGCTGACTTGACGGGCCAATTCGGTTTTGCCGGTGCCAGGCTCCCCTTTGACCAACAGGGGCCGTTCCAACGTGACGGCGGCATTGACGGCCACCTTAAGATCATCGGTTGCGATATAGGTGTCGGTGCCTTGGAACTGCATAGCGTGTCTTTCGTTGAAAACGGTTCGCCGCAACCTAATGGGGTTATGGGGCATCATCAACAGTTGCTGATTGCCTAATTTCAGGGGGTGACATGCCGTAAAATCGGGAGTAAACGGGCGAAAATAAGGGTTTAAACGACATCAGTTTCGGGAGTGATGACTGATGTCGCCAGCATTTAAGGGAACGAAGATGAAAGCAGAAACTTTCCTGCCAGAAGATTACCGTCCGGCTGAAACAGAACCATTTATGAACGACATGCATGTCGAGTATTTTCGCCGTAAGCTGTTGAACTGGCGTGGTGAATTGCTTGAAGGCAGCCGCGATACCGTCGCCGGAATGAAGGATCAGACCCGCAGCATTCCAGATGTTGCTGATCGTGCCTCCGAGGAAACCGACCGGTCGTTGGAATTGCGCACACGTGACCGTCAGCGCAAGCTTGTCAGCAAAATTGATGGTGCGCTGCGCCGCATTGACGAAGGCGAATTTGGGTATTGCTCCAAGACAGGCGAGCCTATTTCGCTAAAGCGCTTGGATGCCCGTCCGATTGCGACCATGAGCCTTGAGGCGCAAGAGCGTCACGAGCGCCGTGAAAAAGTCCACCGCGACGATTGATATGACAAAACCGCGCCAAACAGTTGCGATTGTTGGTGCAGGTATTGGTGGCCTCACGGCTGCATTGGCCTTCGCCCGAAATGGGGCGGAGGTTTTTGTTTTGGAACAGGCGTCTGAACTGAAAGAGGTCGGCGCTGGCATTCAGATTACCCCCAATGGCGCGCGTGTTCTAAATGCATTGGGTTTGGCCGAAGATTGCGCTGCCCAAAGTATCGTCGCACAGAGCGTTCAGCCAATGGATGCCATAACGGGTCGGCCTGTTACGTGTTTTGATCTATCCACCAAATCCCCTGCTTACCGATTCTTTCACCGGGCATCGCTGTTAACTGTTTTGGCTGAAGCGGCAAAAAATGCTGGCGTTCACATCTTATTGGGCCAGCGGGTCAGTTGGGTGAATGCAGATGGCACGGTTGAAACGGACGCTGGTCCTTTGCATGCAGATATCGTTGTTGGCGCTGATGGTATCCATTCTGTGACGCGCAATTTGTTTGGCGGACCAGAGGCGGAATTTACCGGCCAAGTTGCTTGGCGTGGTGTGATTATGGCCCCTGATGTCCCCGCCGTCGCCCGCATTTGGATGGCCCCGAAGCGTCATGTTGTGACCTATCCGCTGAAAGGTGGATTGTTAAATGTTGTCGCTGTGCAAGAGCGCACTGACTGGGCCGCCGAGGGATGGGATCACATAGATGACCCCATAAATCTGCGATCCGCGTTCTTGGATTGCGCCTCAGATTTACAAGCAATTTTGGCCCAAGTCGAAACCCCAAGCCTGTGGGGGTTGTTCCGTCATCCGGTCGCCCCAGTTTGGTCAAAAGGCCACGTTGTTCTGCTGGGCGACGCGGCGCATCCAACGTTGCCGTTTCTTGCTCAGGGGGCAAATTTGGCGATTGAAGATGCTTTCGTTTTGGCACGTTGTTGTGCAGATCATTCATCGGTGCAGTCGGCGTTCAGGCACTATCAGCAATTGCGTCGTGACCGCGTTATTCGCGCAATTTCGGCGGCCAATGCCAATGCAAAGAATTACCACTTATCGGGGCTAAAGAGGTCGGTGGCGTTTGCTGGTTTAAAGACGCTTGGTGCTGTCGCGCCCAGTGCCTTTGTTAACCGCCTTGGCTGGCTTTATGATTACGATGTAACCCGTTGATTAGATAGATATATCAACCCAAACAGGGACGTGGTCAGACGGCTTTTCACGGCCCCGAATGTCGCTTTCTATCCAACAGTCATTGAGCAGGTCGGCGCATTGCGGCGTTAGTAAAAAATGGTCGATTCTGATGCCGTCGTTGCGGTCCCATGCACCTGCTTGGTAGTCCCAAAACGAATAATGCGCGGGGCCTGCGTGGCGGGCGCGGAAGGCTTCGGTAAAACCAAGGTTCACGATCTTGCGAAATGCGGCCCGACTTTGTGGTAAAAACAGTGCATCGTCGGCCCACGCGCTTGGGCGTGCCGCATCTTCTGGTTGTGGGATGATGTTGTAATCACCGCACATTAGCGCGGGTTCTTCTGCAGACATAAGGTCGCACGCGCGGGCGTAAAGCCGATCCATCCACGCCAATTTGTAATCGTATTTTGGCCCCGGTGCTGGGTTGCCATTGGGCAAATAAAGACCACAAATACGGATCGCTTTGTCGCCTATAACAGTGGCCTCAATCCAGCGGGCTTGCTCGTCGGTGTCGTCGCCGGGCAGGCCGCGTGTGACGTCTTCCAAAGGTAGTTTGGACAGAATCGCGACCCCGTTGAAGCCCTTTTGTCCGTGGGTTTCAACGTTATAGCCAAGGTCTTCGATTATTCGACGCGGGAACCCTTCGTCGACGGATTTGACCTCTTGCAAGACCGCCACATCGGGCGCGCTTTCGGTCAGCCATGTGGTCAGCGTGTCAATCCGCGCTTTTACGCCATTGATGTTAAATGTCGCAATTTTCATCGACGCCTCCTTGGTTTGGGGGTGTTTTGACCGATTGAACGGCAGGCCGCAAGTCGCCGTGTTTGCATTTTAAACTTGCGTCAATCACCCTATGCTCTAACGAAGTAATCAACAAAAATAGCAGCAGGCGATTTTATGAAAGATACTGACAGTGCAGCACGGCCATCGGCTCGTGATTGGGTTTTGACGTTGGCGCAATATCGCGACCCGTCGAATTGGCGATCATGCTTTGAATTGGCTGTGACGGTTTTACCGTTCCTAGCACTTTGGGTGGCCGCATGTTTTGTATTGCCGTACAGCTATATCGGCGCATTTGCTATTTCCGCGTTGAACGGCGCGTTTTTGCTACGTCTGTTCATCATACAGCACGATTGCGGCCATGCGTCGTTCCTTGCGAACCGTACGCTGTCTGATTGGATCGGGCGCGCTTTGGGCGTTTTGACGTTGACGCCATATGACGTGTGGAAGCGCACACATGCGCTGCACCATGGCCATCACGGCAACCTTGATCATCGCGGGATCGGTGATGTGATGACCCTTACAGTCGAAGAATTTAAGGCCCGCGGCCTTTGGGGGCGCTTGCGCTACCGTGCATATCGCCATCCGGTGGCGATGTTTGTGCTAGGCCCGTCATACTTGTTTTTGTTGCAGAACCGCTTGCCGTTTGGCCTGATGAATGCTGGTTCAAAGTATTGGATTAGCTCCATGGGGACCAACCTTGCGACGGCTGCAGCCGTTTTCACGGTTTATTGGTTCTTGGGCTTGGGCGCTGTTTTCTTGGTGTTCTTGCCGACGACAATTGTCGCGGCGTCTATTGGCGTTTGGTTGTTCTACGTTCAGCACCAGTTTGAAACGACTGAATGGGACACGACCGAAGACTGGAAATTGCACGATGCGGCCCTGCACGGGTCATCGCATTATGATCTGCCTTCGGTATTGCGTTGGTTTACTGGCAATATCGGTATTCACCACGTGCATCATCTGTATTCGCGAATTCCGTTTTACCGACTGCCAGAAGTTTTGCGTGACCATGAAGAATTGGTCGAGCAAAGCCGTATGACAATCTGGCAAAGCTTTAAGTGTGCCAGCCTTGATCTGTGGGATGAAAAATCGCGCCGCTTGGTGTCGTTTCGCACTGCAGCGGCGCTTTAATTACATTGAAAACGATGTGCCGCAGCCGCAGGAGCTGCTGGCATTGGGGTTGTTGATCACGAACCGTGCACCGATCAGTTCTTCGCTAAAGTCGATAACGGCTGACGCAAGAAAGGGTAGGGACACGGTATCGATCAACACCTTTTCACCTGATCCTTCGAGAACCAGATCATCGTCTTTCTGCTCATCGAGATCGATTTCATACTGAAACCCAGAACAGCCGCCGCCTTCAACCGCAACCCGCAGGGCCTTGCCTTGTGCGGCTGCGCCGATCTCGGACAGTCGCTCGAATGCGCGTGGGGTCACTGTGGGGGGGAGCATCAGCATTTTGCCAGCCTTACATGTTTGATTTGTTTGCAATATAGGTTGGCAAGGCAAAGACGACAAGACAGGCAAAAAGGGCACGACCAATGACAGCCCCCTACGCGACGGACCCCGATAACATACGTGGCCGATTATTTCCCGAAGAAGAGAGTTTTTTCCGCTCTCCGTTTCAGCGTGACCGCGACCGGATTATCCACGCGAGCGCATTTCGCAGGCTCAAGCATAAGACCCAAGTTTTTATTGAGCATGAAGGCGACTATTTTCGCACCCGTTTGACACATTCGATTGAGGTGGCCCAAGTCGCCCGCACAGTGGCGGCGTCACTTGGTTTGAATGCCGAGCTGACCGAGGCGATCGCGTTGGCGCATGATCTGGGGCACACGCCCTTTGGCCATACTGGCGAAGAGGCGCTTGACCGCCTGATGCAGCCGTACGGTGGCTTTGATCATAATGCGCAGGCGTTGCGGATTGTCACCGATCTGGAACGTCACTATGCGGAATGGGACGGGCTGAACCTGACGTGGGAATGCCTCGAAGGCATCGCTAAGCACAATGGTCCTGTCACGGGCGACATCCCTTGGGCGTTGACCGCATACAACGATCGCCATGATCTGGAATTGCACACCCACGCCAGCGCTGAGGCGCAGGCTGCGGCCTTGGCCGATGACATTGCCTACAACAATCACGACCTGCATGACGGGTTGCGCGCCGAGCTATTTAGCACGGATGAATTGGCTGAATTACCGCTTTTGGGCGATTGTTTTGCCCGCGTGGATGCCAAGTATCCTGATTTAAATTATTACCGCCGTCGCCACGAGGCGCTGCGCCGGTTCTTTGGTGTTTTAGTCGAGGATGTGATCAATGTCAGTCGTCATAATTTGGCGCAACTGCACCCGCAGTCGGTGCATGATATCCGTCATGCGGGCCGGATGATGGTACAATTTTCGCCTGCACTTTGGGCTGATCTAAAAGTCATTCGCAAGTTCCTGTTTGAGCGCATGTACCGCGCCCCTCGGGTCGTTGAAATGCGCGTTGTCGTCACACAGATGGTCGATGATTTGTTCCCGTTTTTCATGGAAAATACTGACGAGCTGCCTAAGCAGTGGCGCAAAGATGTGGCTGATGCCCCCAATAAGGTGGCCTTGGCGCGCATCGTCGCAGATTATATTGCAGGCATGACGGATCGGTTTGCGATCCAAGAACACACACGATTGATTGGCGGCGAACAGATACCGAAAGGCGTTATCGATGGCAATTGAGACCGCAGCAGGGGCGATGCAACCTGTCATGGCATTCGCGCTAGTGGGCGCGTTGGGCGTTGGGTCGCAGTGGCTTGCATGGCGTTTGCGGATGCCTGCCATCGTGCTGATGTTGGTCGCGGGAATTGTCATTGGACCTGTGCTGGGTATATTTGATCCAGCGCGCGATATTGGCCCGTTGATGGGGCCAATTATCTCAATTGCGGTTGCGATTATTTTGTTTGAGGGTGGTTTGACGCTGAACTTTCATTCGCTGCAAGATGCAGTGAAAGGCGTGCGTCGGTTGGTGTTTGTTGGCGCGCCATTGGGCTGGCTGACGTCGACATTGGCGCTGCGATATGGCGCGGGGCTGTCATGGGAAAGTGCCACGGTTTTTGGCGGCATCATGATTGTCACAGGCCCGACTGTGATTGCGCCGCTTTTGCGCACGGCGCGATTGTCGCGCAGACCCGCCGCATTGCTGCAATGGGAAGCGATTGTAAACGACCCGATTGGCGCATTGGCTGCGGTGCTTGCGTTCTCGGTTGTGTCAGCGTGGCATACGAATTTTTCGGCTGAACAAGCGATTATGGAACTGGTGGTTGGGATCGGCTTTGCCAGCGTCGTTGGTTGGGCTGGTGGGTACGGGCTTGCGCGGGCGTTTAAGCGGGCGTGGGTGCCCGAATACATGAAGGTGCCAGTGTTGTTTGCGTTGTTGCTGGGCGTATTTGCTGTGTCGGATGCCGTGC
>Ga0075441_10000132_pt1 | contig 36340 bp, 38 predicted proteins | sample CoawatmetaG00DNA_FD_71582 | JGI IMG/M metagenome (GOLD analysis project Ga0075441, IMG submission 71582) | Marine microbial communities from the West Antarctic Peninsula - Coastal water metaG002-DNA | ecosystem: Environmental > Aquatic > Marine > Coastal | place: Atlantic Ocean: West Antarctic...
ACAAACAGTTCAAGAATGGGACCATTCTTCTATGACATGAATGCAGGTACGTTTGGAATTGGTGGGGTAGAGTTTGATTTTAGATCATTAAATGGAGGAACCAAAGATCTCAATGAGTCTTTGGTTTTGTTAGCCACAGAACTTCTTTTGTTTATAAACGATATAAAGGGCAGTGATAAATATAAATCAGTAGTGGATTCCTATGTTTCTAAGGTGGACACCTTACCCCAAACTGCTTTAAAGGATGTATCTTTACCTGTCATTGATACTTCGTGGGCATACCCAGGCTCTGTGTATAGTGATAGGACACTACCATACTCGTATAAATTAAAAAATAATGACGAAGCATATTGTGGCAAATGTTATAATTATGTGGGGAGTGGTAAAGTAGGTAAATGTCATAGATGGAACAATGCAGTTTCAGCATATTACAACTGTAATTCTTTTAGAAATAGGGCTGTAAGTTTTCATGAAGGAACCTATAAAGGAAGATTCAAGGCAACTGATGAGGGTGGGCTTCCTGTAGCCTATAAGAAAGGCGATGTTGTTACATTTAATAGCAAAACCTATGTTGCGACTCAGAAGACTTCTGCTGCTGTTGGTTCTCCCCTACATAGTACTGCTGGGTGGAGATTGATCGATCAAGATACATTAGATGGAGGCGAATATTAATTCGTAATTATTATGGCGACGAAGCAAGGTGAAATGAGTTATAGAGACATGGTGCCTTCCGGCAGTGGAACGCAGTTCTTTTTTGCTAGAATTTTGGGCAGTAGTCATGTCGGTGCTGCTATGGGCGGCATTAATGCCGATGCTGTTCGGGAAATTAACACATCCGATAGACAGAAGTACACAACTTATGCCTGGGAAGAAGTTGTGCCAGAGACATATGGTAGTTATATGACATGGAGAAGAGGATCAAAAAGTTCCTATTCTTATTATGATAAATCTCATGGTGAAATCCCACCCCCATATGTAGAAAAACACTTTGAGGACGGCATCTTTACACATGCAACGGTGGATTGGACCAGACAACAAGATGGTACTCCGCATCCCGGACCCCCCGGAGGTCGGCTCGGCCTGCACATGGCGAATCTTGAACGATTTTTTAAAGATAACGATGTTAAAGACTCAGACGGAAAACGACCAGATGCTTCATTAAGAGATAGATCTTATTTTAGAGATATGATTGACGAGGGTGTGCCCAGATTAAATGATGTTGATTATCTTACTGGAGAGAGTGTTGATTGGAAGGATGCCCCTGAGTTTTCTGGTTGTACGGAATTTGACGATGAAGGCAACCAAGTTGGTAGGTGTGAGCCGATTCCCGAATCAAATGAAGACTCGTCAAAAACTTTGTTTGGTGGTAGTTTAGCAGTTAATATTTCTGAGTATAATAGATACCATAATCCAGCATCCCCTGTTGGAACAATAGTCTTGATGCAAGAGGTTGAGGTTGGTGGGGAAGGTTCTGGTGCCTTTAGGTTTATGTTTGATGCTCCCGAGACAAGAGGAACCGTGTTGGCAAAAATTATACGGGCGCATCCAATCGGTCCCACTTTACCAAATGTTGACGATGAAGAAGATCCAGAATTTAGAATGTGGGCGTATGAATGGAGAGAGGTTGATTTTCAAATTAACCCCAATCTGGGAAACAGAAATACTGTTGCAAAGCAACATCATTTTAATGACGACTACTTCAATGAACACAGGTGGGGAGACGATAATGACAAGTTAGATAAGAAAACAGCAGTAACGGGTTTTGATTATCCAATCAGAGATGGTACTGATTATAGGGTTGGTGGTAAAAGAATAAGTGAAGATCCTATTATAGAAGTTGGTGGGTTTACTGCTAACGCCGATGTAGAGCATTGGGTATCAACCAGATTAGGAACGGGGGAGGTTGAGGGTTTTGATTCATACACTTTTAATCTTGTAAAAGAAAAGGGATTGTTCAAGGATACCATTCTCGATAAGATGAAATTATATCAAGAGTGGAAGAATACACCAAAAGATGTGACGTTTCTTCGTAAGGTCGAAGCACTAAGTGTTTTAGAAAATGAAGTCAGAATTTTAAACAGTGCTGTCTTTGGACCTACAGCGGCCGGAGGATCTTCTTTTGGTTGGGATATTACTCTCACTTATAGGGAAGATGACGATGGTGGGCCTGATTATGACGAACCGATCTATCCCACAATTACTGACGACGACATTTTAAAAATAGAAAGATATTTGATGTGGGTTGATATTCCAAGATCAAATCCGATAGCACTTAACACCTGTGAGTTTTATAATGTGTCTTCTGATAATGAGTTTATCGATGTTGGTATGCGTGGAGCAACTGGTAACAGAAGATTGGTTCCACGATATATGTCACCGGGTGTAGACATGTCTAGACTTCCTAGATTTATGAGAGTTCAGCCTATTAGACCAGGTAGTATAGTTCATATGAACTTTGCTGCTACTGGTTTTTATTCCAGTCCAGATATAAAATTCCCAGATGGTCATGCATATGCGGGATCTCCTGTTCCATTACAGAACAGACCAAACGCTAATCCTCCAATGTTTACATGTCCAAATGCTATAGACACGTTGGATGACCCGTGTGCATTCAAGCAGTTACCGTTCCCGTTTAAGTTGGAGAATGTCAATGAACAATTCTTGAATAGTGTTCAGCCTATACAGGGTTCTTATATTGTTAATGATAATCTGAGTCAGCCAAACCCATAGAGGCTAAAGTTTATGACCGGTATCCATAATCACTATTGGTGCTTTCTGCCTAACATATATGAAGCCCCTCCCCAGACAGATGCTCTGAATATCATATTTGCAGAGCAGGATGGTTACAAGACAGTTAATAACTGTGCTGGGTGTAGAAGTTATGATAAGACACCATTGGTTTTTGTTGAGGGTTCTAGTGGTGCATTTACAAAAACTGTCGAAAAAGATTTTGAGTTTGAGGATCTAACTAAACTTCCTATAGCAGAAGGAGATGGAGAATACTCATACTATGGGCAGGGCGTGTTTATGAGGTTCTACCAAGCGGGAAATATTCCCAAAATTAATGCAGCCAAAGCCGATAAGATGGGCAGGGTTGTAAAATTAGCAGGGAAAGCAGCAGACTTTGCAAAGAATTCTGATGGTGGTCCTGTGGATATTCCTCCGCCGGGAAAACGAGCAGGGTTTTATAATCCTCCCGGTTACGGCAATCTTTTTAATTGGTTGTTTTATAAACACCACGAAGATGTGTTTTGTAGTCTTTCAGACGGAAGAACATTTGACAATGAAACAAAATTAGAAAATAATGATCGTGGAAATATAGCATATGGTAGGGAAAGAAAATACATCACCGACATTTATAACGAAGAAGAGATAAACGAAAAAGATTTAAACTTCGAGAGTTATAATAAAAAGCAACACACCCTAATGATTCAAATGGACCCCAGAGTCATTTGGAACACACATAGAACATCTATGAACTTGCCTGACAATTCTTCTAGGCAATATGCTGAATGGCCACCAAAAAGACCTTACTATGGTGGAATGGGTGGAGTGGTTGGGGGTACTGATACACTAAGTCCTATTTCGTATGCTGCTGCAAATAGAAGTGATTATCAAAAGGAAGCAGGAACAAATTTTTTACCTTGTTGCTCAAGAACAGACGGTTCTATGAGTGCTACTTGTCCTTACCCTGTACATGACTTTAGATTTAACTTTCAAGAGCCTGTAGATAGGTATTCTCATTTAAATGATTATTTTCCTGGTAGACCTTCTCTTAGCGGCACTGTTACTATATCCAGATCTGGTTCTATGCCACCAGCGACCATTGAATGGGATTCCTCCACCTGGGAGGGTGGGTGTGCAGTTGACCTTCAAGAATTGCGACCTGTCTGGTGGAGTAGGCCATACGAGGGCGCACCTCTGCAATGGGATTGGATTTATAAGGACATTACTCCAAATGAAAAACAATGTTGTAGTCCCTTTCAGGTAGAATGGAATTGGCAAGAGGACTCTCACTACCCATGTGTCACCGAAAAAGATTTCTTAGAATCAACTATGTCTTTGACTACCAGTGATGTAAGAACATGGTCGCGCCCAGATGGGCACTATTATAACTTTGTTAATTGGAAACCACGGAAGGGGGGACTTTTTCATGAGGGGATTATGTATGGTACATATACATCCTACGAGGAGGGCGATCAAGTTCCTATTGTCCCTACCTTTGAAGGACGGTATGATGGTCATTGCGATGGTGAATATTTGTATGGGAGAATTGTTAAAGATGTATCCATCAATCAAGATGACTACTACTATAATTCGACGTATGTAGATTTTCATGAGGATCTTCCGGGGCCCGCACATTCACCAACAAATAAGTTTAGTGGTTGGGGACCAAACATATACAAAGTTCCCGCATATACAAACAGGTATTGCGAAGACGAGAATGATTGGGGTTGGTTTGGGGAACAGGCACCAGGCAATTTATTGCATAACTATTTGCATTGTATGGGGCCCACCGCCGCGTGTCCTACTGGAGATAAACTTCAAGTTCCTCCAGAGGAAATTTCAGACTTTGCCCAAAAAGATCAATTTAAAAAAGTTTGGGATAAGAATAACTTGGTTTATTATAATGGTCCTGAAGAAATAGATGATGTTGAGGTGTGGCGTAACTCTCTAGAATGGAGTGGTTCTACTGCGCAGGCTTATGTTACCGCTAGAACTAGGTTCAAAAGTGAAGTTGATCTTTACGAGAGACATCCTGCTCATAGGGAATCATTCGAAGATTATGATTATACGTTTGGTGGTGAACCTCCTCCTCATTGGGACTGGGGTGCCGAGGTCGATCCTTGGGGTTCGATGGGCGAATGGCAACCAGACGCAACAGGTTATTGTTATGCTTTTGGTGATGCGCTTTTCAACGAAGACGGTCAAGTAATAAATGGTGGAGATCCTGAAAGTCTTAGTATAGGATCTTGTTGTTGGACTGACATAAGACCAGAATCTCTTTATTACGGTAGAAAATTTTGTTTTGATCCTTGGTATGGGACTCTTGGTACTCCCTATAATGAATCATGGGCGGGTTTCTATACCGCTCAGGGTTTCTTTGATCCGTATAGTGCCAGAGTATTTTTCGCAAAAGCGATTTGCGATTGTATTGGAATGCGTGAAAACATAGATGCCAATTGGCATCCTGATACTACCTGCATGTTAAATGATGGTAGTATTGATGATGCATTCCCTTCTTATTATGAAGATTATCTTGAGATCGGTAGAGGAAGCATTGCTGGTCTCGGTCCTGGGGATACCCCTGTTAACCCATTTTCGGAATGGCGTTATGGTATAAATGATGAAAATCGTCATATCATATACAACCCATCACCGTGTGGCGGGCAGTATAAAGTTTGGCCGTGTGAACGCCGTGGACCAATTTGGCATCCAAGATATCTCTACAAACATTTTCCTGGTGATACCATAGTTGGTTACGAAGGTCAGGGCGGATCAATTCCAGATGGTGCTAATACTTGGCCAGATCCCAGAGTCTTCTCATTCTTTTCTCAGTTTGGTAATATTGGTACACCATCTGGACTTAACACATGGAACACCTCGGCTGCTGTTCATTGCCTTAAAGTACCCGATGGTTATGGTGTAATGGAAGGAAGAATGCCTGGTCAGACTGGTCCTTATCTAATCGAAGTAAGTGCTGGTGATTTTCCGTGGGATGAATGCAGTTGGCCTTGGAGTAGACATAGTTATTCTGCTTATGATTTCCCAGAATCCTGCTCAACTTGGGTTGGGCCCAGTATGGATTTTGGCGCACTTGGAAGTTGGACGGGAACACCTAGAGATTCTGCATTAAAGATTTTCCCAGATGATCCACTAAACCAAAGAAACATGTTGTCTCACGCAGGGTTTGACCCAAACGGCGACAGAAATGAGTTGCTTGCAGCGATTGATGATAAGTGTCCTGGCTTTAGGTCACATTATGAATCTAACCGACCGGTGCCTACTTTTGGCGGCTGGAACGATAATTACTGGCAGAGGGGGGTTTATGTTGATTTGGACCAAGGATTATATGATGCCGATGATCCAGGAGGAGATGCACCACTTATTAGACCATCAGTTCCATCCATAGGTCTTGGAAATTATTCTCCCCACCCTGCCATAAATGCAGGTAGGTTGTCAGATTTAGATTATCAGGCAACACCCAAGAGGAGAATTAGATTCCAAACATGGTCTAGATGGAAAGAATGGGTTCCTTGGACAAACTTTACACCAATAATAATGAACCATCTTGAGAGATGGATCATGCCGGGAAGAACTGAAAATCTGAATAAGGTTAGTATATATCTTCCAAAGGGTATACATGCTTTTGGCAGAAGTGATAGAACAGAAGGTGCTGGAGTTTCCCAAAATCTTATCAATAGTGATCTTTATTTCCCAGAAAACATTACAGATTATTCTTTCCCTCTAAGGGGATTGAATCAGGGTTGTGTTGAATTTTATGGGGGCAACACCGGATCGGTAAGTCCTTTTGTTTTCGATAGTGTGCCCGGACATCTTCAGATGGAGGTCGCAGGAGGTTCGAGTCCTGACACTCCAGATTTTCCCTACGGGTTTGATCTGTCCGGTACTAGAAAAACTTTAAACTATGCTCTTAGAAAAATAAACCCAGATATAGAAATTGAATGGGTTTTGTATCCTGAGAAAAGTGTTGGATCTTTTTGGGCCCATCCAGGCGGTTATGGTTCTAACAGAGGATCTGCACAAAACAATGCTGGTATATTCTTGGGTGAGATTATATACCAAACTTGTGCATATGGTTATCATATAGACGAATATGGAAATACTGTTTGGAATGAGGATAGTGAATCGTGTTTGAATTTCTTAGATCCATATAGAGTATGTACCGATGTCCATAATATTTTATATCCGTACGGGTATGCGTGGACTTTAGAAGCCCTTGAAAATACTCCTTGGAATACACCGTATTTCGACGATATCTATGATCCTGCTAGCGATTGGCATATTCCACCACAGTGGAGAAATTATACTCTATGGCTTAATGGACCAGGAGTCCGTCACCACACTAAGCATTTGTTCCCACTAGGATATTCGCGTTGGAATGTTCCCCGTGCTGAATGGATGACAGATGAATTGCGTGATGAGTTGTTCAAGTATGATATATGGAACGGGCCGATGTTGGATACTCCAACTATCCTCCGTAAAAATTGGTTTGAAACGACTGAGTGGGGTTCCGGTGTTTGGACATCATCAGGATGCGCGTATACTTCTTATAGACCTTCCATGCAACTTTTATATGATAAACTGTATGAGATGTATCCAGATTTGTGGACAGATGTGTTTGATGTCGATCCTTATAATAGACCTCTTAGAACATTTAATACTAAAAAGTATCTGACTGGTTATTATGATATTATCAATGAGGAAACAAAGTTAATAGATGTGACCAGTGGTGCGGGGCTTGGAACAGTTAAAGAAAGATATATCAAAGCAACTGATCCTCCTCCTATGGAGCAAAGATATGTCGGTGAATTCCACCCGACTGGCCCAAGCATTCAGGATTTGGTAGATAAAAAACAGCATCCAGATTTTGGTTGGGGTGTGGATGGTGATAAGATGATGTTTCCAATTCGGTTTCCGGGTGAAGGCGCACTCGCTGATTGGTCATCTTTAACGTGGAGAAATGTTATAGAAATTTTCTATATGGCTCGGTTCTATGACCATGAGGCAAATCCAGGCCAGAATGTGCAGGCGATATTGGATAGATTTGAGGAACGTGGTTTCGACATGGAAGTGTCTGTGTTCAGTAATAACTGTGGGAACGCCGGGGGCAACCTTGGTTGTTATTGGACTATGGGTTGTCACTGCGATGATCCTGAAAACCCCTATGGGGATTGTTATTATACAGATCCCGAGGACAATAACCAGGAAATACCGTATACCTATCACCATGAATGTAATTCTGACACTTATCCGGGAACAAATCATGAATGGGTAGTGTATCATGAGGACTCGCCGCCAGGATGTTGCGAGGGTGAATGGAACATGTTCTATGGTGTTGTTCCCGTGTGGGATTTTGACGACCCAGAAATAAGAGCAGAAATAGAGGAAGGTCCAGAAAATCCTCCTAGTTTTGAAATCACAAATACGTATCCTACTTTTTGGGATACTTTGAATTATTCGTGCTTATCTTTTGGTACTGGAATAATGCACTGGGCGCATGAGAAGGCACAGGGAACAATTACATTCAACGATCCTTGGTATCAAAAGTACTTCTTGCCTGTTCTGTCTATGGTGTGGGATGCTAATATTATATTTGACGGTAGTGGTATTGTTCCTGATGATTCTCCGTGGTTGGTTAAGAACGGTGGCTGCCTTCCCTTTGAGGGTGGAAGTTTTGAAGATGCATTCTTATATGCCCAATTTGGAGATGAGTATGCTAAAGGAATGCAGCCTTCTATCTGGGATTCTAAGGAGGGCTGTGCGCAAAATAGTTCACACGGGCCCATGATCGCGGGTGGTCTTGCTTGTATGCCCGAGGCATGGCACATTTCAAACTTCTCGTCTACCCATTGGCATCCAGAAAGAAGAATCGTCAGGCTTAATTCAGGATACGACTTCGAAGCATATCAAGGAGAGTGTGTGGATTGCACGGACAATATGGGGTTAGATCCCTACAAAGAAACACCTAGTGTTGCTTATCCAGAAATGTTGGAAGCACATAGGGATTACGGAAGACAAATTTTACCATCAGCACTTGAGGGGGTAACCCGAAGATCAAAGGGCGGTTACGAGGACTATGGCTTTGGTCCTGTTCATAATTTTGTTAAACAGTTAAGTTATAGTGATAATATGCTGGATGGTCAGTATGAGATAGTTCATGCACTTAATTTAGACGAAGTGGATAATGTAGGAACCCTTACAGATGGAATTGATTTTGGCGTGGAAAGGTTTGATCCAGAAGATCCAGACGGTAAAGGAACGCATTTGTGCGGACCAGTAGATGCCCCATACCCATGCATAACGAGATTTGTAAGACCTAATACAGATGTTTGGTGGACAGATAGACATGGCGAGACATACGGTGGTGAATATAACGCACACGAATATAAAAAGTTGGAAAGTATTTCTCCGCGTGGAGTAGGAAAACCAATAGAACTGGTGAAAGGTTATAACGGACATGGCTCGTATAACAATCACGGACATGGTAATACTTTTGATTTTAGGTATTCTTATACTATAAAAGGAACCGGCGATACAGAAGAATATCATTGGTGGAATGACAGAGTTAAAATGGTACACCATAGCGGTAAAGAATTGCCTATTAACATAGATCAATTATCAATTGAAGACTATGGAAATGGCCGTGGAGAATAACAAGAATGTATTTGACTACGAAGTATTAAACGCTATACTACTAACATAAGGAGAAAAAGTTAGAAATGGCTAAACAAAATAAAGAAAACGATGATTCCCCACAAGAGGATTATTTTGATACAGATCCCATGAGAGGTGCCCGAAGACAAAAAAGAAAGGCACGAAGACATAGAACGAAAGAATCTCTTAGGGATTTGGCCAAAGGGGATCAAGAAGATTTCCGACTTTACAACGATTACTACGACAACTTTGAGGAGTTTTGAATATGATGACTGATACTGCAATGAAAATTTCTGAAGATACACTTTCCGTTCTAAAGAATTTTTCGACTCTTAATTCTAACATTTACATTAAACCCGGAAACAAAATTAGAACTATTACCCCAGCAAAGAATGTAATGGGTGAGGCTATTGTTTCTGAGACTTTTGAAAATGAGATTGGAATTTTTGACCTTTCGAAATTTCTTGGGACTATTTCTTTATTCAATGATCCTGAGTTTGTTTTTGAAGAAAAGTTTGTTCTGATTAGTGGAAGAGGGGGATCTGAGGTAAAGTATTATTATACCGAACCATCTCTTCTTACACATGATGATCGTGAAATTGGTATGCCGGATCCTGTGGTTAATTTTTCGGTAAGTGATAAACAATTGTCTGAGATCCAGAAGGCATCGGCTGTTCTTCAACTTCCCAACATCTCGTTTGAAGCGAAGAATGGGGAGATCCATATGGTTGCCTTTGAAAAGCCGGGACATGATTATACAGGTTCTGGATATGATGCAGGATCAAACACATACACTGTGGTTCTGGGTGATAATGATACCGGAGCAGGTTACGAATATCATTTTAATATTGAGAACCTTCGTATTCTTCCAGGTAGTTATGACGTAAGCCTTTCGGAAAAGGTTATCTCTAAGATGACTCATACTAGTGGTTTGGATCTTTCTTATTGGATCGCATTTAGCCCAACGAGTAGGTATCATGGCTGAACACCTTTCTCTCTTTGTCGAGAAGTATCGTCCTAAGACAATTTCAGAGTGTGTTCTACCAGAAGAGATTCAAGATACTTTCCAGAACATTGTAGATTCTGGGGAGTGTCCTAATCTTCTTCTGAGTGGCAGAGCGGGTGTTGGAAAAACAACTGTAGCAAAAGCACTATGCAATGAACTTGGGTTTGACCATATAATGATTAACTGTTCGGAAGATGGCAACATCGATATGCTCCGAACTCGTATTAGAAATTTTGCAAGCACGGTGTCGTTAACCGACAGCATGAAGGTAGTCATCCTTGACGAGTTTGATTATTCTAATGCGCAGAGTTTTCAACCAGCGTTGAGGGGGGCGATAGAAGAATTTTCTTCTACATGCAGATTCATACTTACTTGTAATTACAAGAATAGAATTATTGAACCACTGCATTCTCGGTGTACGAATATTGACTTTAACATTCCGGGTGCGGAGAAAGCAAAACTAGCCGCTCGTTTTATGGAGCGGGTTATTTATATCCTTGACAGCGAAGACATTCCCCACAAGAAGGAAGTTATCGCTTCATTTATTCAAAGACATTTTCCAGACTTCAGACGAATACTTAATGAACTGCAAAGATATTCCTCGACGGGAATAATTGATGTTGGTATTCTATCTTCTGCTGGAGAGATTCCGGTAAATTCTCTGTTTAAGAATATGAAGGAAAAGAATTTCACTGATGTTCGTAGGTGGGTTGTAATGAATTTGGATAATGCCCCGCCGGAAATGTTTCGTTCTTTTTATGAGGAAGCGTATAATGCTCTTGAGGATAGTTCTATTCCAGAGGCTATTCTAATTCTTGCAGAGTATCAGTATAAGGCTGCGTTTGTTGCAGACCAAGAAATTAATTTTGTTGCGTGTTTAGTAGAACTTATGATGAGGTGTAATTACAAATGAAGTTTAAACCGTTAGGAAAATGGGTTGCTGTAAAGACAGTGATTGAAAGTACGAAGACAACCGAATTCAATATTGAATACAAAGATTTCGCAGTTAAACAGGGTGGGTATATCTGGTCTGATGTAGTTGCGGTTGGTTGTGGAATTGATGAGGACATTCAACCCGGTGATCGGGTGTGGTGGTCTATCACAAACAAAAAGGGAAACGCATATGACGAATGTGATTTGGTTCATCAAGATAACATAGAAGTGGTGGATAGGGAATGAGACCAGGCGATTATCTGAAAGCCATAAACTACACCAAAGAGGATTTGTTTGTTGAGTCCCAAGCAGACAAAGATTACTACCCTTATATTATTAATCGATGTCTTTCATATTTCATAGACACAGTTCTATACGCAAATGAAATGAATCGTTTCCCCGAAATCCCCAAGAAAGATCAGTTTAATTATCTCAGGGGTTCTGTAAGACAGAGGAAGAGATTTAGTAAGTGGATAAAGAAGGAAGAAGAGAAAGATATTGAGGTTGTGAAGGAAGCCCTAAACCTTTCTAGCAGAAGGGCGAATGAAATTCTCGATATCTTGACAGATGAGGATATGGAGATACTGCGTTCTAGGGTCTTTAAGGGGGGTGTAAAGTAGCAAAATCCTATATATTTGAGTGCGAGTGACACTTAAATATATTGGAGCGGATAATGCAAGACGAATATGAATATGTGGAAGATATCTTCAGGGGTTATGGTGTAGAGGTTGTACTGCCCGACGAAGATAGTTTTTTGAAAATAAGAGAAACGCTAACGAGAATTGGTGTATCGTCAAGAAAAGAAAATAAATTATATCAATCATGTCATATACTACACAAAAGAGGACGATACGCCATTCTCCATTTTAAAGAATTGTTTTCTCTTGATGGTCTGGAGAGTGACATATCAGAATCAGATATAGCAAGAAGAAATACGATTACCAATCTTCTTGACGAGTGGGAATTGTTAGAGATAGATAGTGATGAAGAGTTAGAACCAACTCTTAGTTTAAAACAGATGAAGATTCTTCCACACAAGGAAAAGGGCGATTGGGAACTGATACCAAAGTACCACATTGGAAGAAGAAAATAGTGAAAGATTTATATTATGAAAACCCTGCTGATAAAATTTCCCACCCGGTCAAGACCTGAGAAATTTACACAAGTACTGCAAAAATATATAAACAATCTTTCTGGAGCGATTCCTGTTAGATTTGTCATCACTATGGACAATGATGATAACACTATGAACACTCCTGAAATGAGAGAGTGGCTGGATGGTCTTATTGGTAGGGGTGTGGATTTAATTTATCATTATGGTGATAGCAAGACTAAAGTAGAAGCCATCAATGCAGATCTAGAAGGGGAAAAGGCAGATGTTCTTTTGCTCGCATCTGATGATATGGTTCCCGAGATGTTTGGGTATGATGCTATCATAATGCAAAGCATGGAGGAAGCGTGGCCAGATTTTGATGGGGCAATTAAATTTCACGATGGAATAAGAAACGATAATTTAATGACTCTTGCAGTTCTTGGTTGGAAACTCTATGAGAGATTCGGCTACATCTACCATCCAGATTATAAATTCTTATATTGTGACACGGAGCAAACAAATGTCTGTATGGCATTGGAAAAGTTTGCGGTAAGTCCCGTGTGTATCATACGACATCAATGGTTACCCGGCGACCATCCAGAAGCCGATGACCTGCATAAGATGCACGAATCAAGAGATAGTTACCAGAGAGATTTTGAGGTTTATCAGGAGCGGGCTAAAAATAATTTTTATGTGGAGTCTCTTATCGGAAAGACTTGATATGAACTACGGACACGCATTACCACAACCCCCCTATATTGATACCTCTTTTATAAAATCTGGTAAAGACGATGATTTTTTTACATATCCTAATTTATACAGTGCTATTGTTAGGAATGCAGTAAATAAAGAAAATTATAAATTTGTTGAAATAGGTTCATGGAAAGGAAGAAGTGCTGCCTATATGGGAGCAGAGATAGAATTTCATTCTAGATATCATAGAAACAAATATAAAATAAGTTTTGACACGATTGATACCTTTGAAGGTTCGTCTGAACACCAAAATATGTTGAAAACTCTCGAAAAGTCTTTGTATGACATATGCAAAGAACAGATAACCCCTGTAAGTGATTATGTTAATATCATAAAAGGAGATTCTGTTGAAGTTTCAAGTAGATATGAAGATGAATCTTTAGATTTTGTATTTATTGACGGGGACCATTCTTATGATGGTGTAACAAGAGATATCAAAGCATACTGGCCAAAGGTACGAATTGGTGGAATTATTTCAGGTCATGACTATGAAGGTGCGTGGGCTGATTGTAAAAGAGCAGTTGATGATTTTTTTCCCGCGAACAGGCCACTTTGTGGGGATTTAAATTGGCCTATCGGTGAAATTTGTTGGGGAGTAAAAAAGACATCACCGACTAGTTACTGCTCATTTATATCTGAACTGAGCGCAGGTTATGTAAAAGAAGCATCCAAAAGAAGTAGTTTTTGGTTAGGCTTTGAAGGAAAGAGTCATGGTAGGTTAATGGATTTATATTGCTTGGAGAATTTTTAAATGAAAACAGACGATAGGAAATCTTTTTTTGATAATCAACTTTCTTATAATAAACAAGAGTTAGACGATAATTATCCCCCTCACTGGAACCATTTGTTGGCTGATATGGATTTCATCAGACAAAAAGAACGTATTACAACTTTTAGGGATTTGGGTTGTGGAACCGGTGCTGTCTGTGAATTGATGAGGAGATATCGTTCAGGTATAAATTATGTTGGTTATGATGTATCCGAATACGCAATTTCAATTGCAAAGGAACAATGGCCATCGGGCAAATTTCGCGTTATGGATTGTAATGATATGGATAAGTTTTTAGTTCCTCGCAAGGGGGAAGTGCTTCATATGTCTGCACTACTTGATGTGCTTGAGAATGGTGATGAGGTTTTGGAAAGGGTTTGTTCATTGGGTTTTGATTATGTATTAATTCATAGGGTAAAATTCACATATGACAAATCAGTACTTCTGTATAACGAAGAAACACAAGCAGAACCTCAGTACTATCATAACTATGATAACTTTGGTAGGGTAGTTGGAGAAAATGGTTACACAACCAGTTCTCATCAATGGGGTAATGGAGTTAACTGTTTTGATGTAAGGCTTATTAAAGATGAAAATACTAAAACCTGATTATGGACATGCCGGGGATGCTTTTAGAGAACTCCTAGACATATGGGAGGAACTTGGTTTATGTGAACTTGCTCCTAGCGATGATGATTTCTGTTGGGTAGAAGAAAAGAATTCAATCATTTTATATGACCATCCCAGAATAGATGACAGGAGAATAAGTCCCTTTACCTTTGGTCTGTTTGGAAATACGATTCCTTCGCATGAGAGAATAAAGCCGTGGATATTTTGGGCTAGACATCCTAAGAAACTATTGGAACGAATAGAGAAAGGTTTACCAGATTATTCTGAAAGAAATATACAATCTATATTTTTGGGCAAGGTCGAGAATAATATTCAACTGGGAAACAGAAATACTCATGACTGGTCAACAGGAATAGAACTTTTTAGTATGCCTATTCTTCTTGGTAATGTTTCTCATTGGCCATATTCTCAAGAGGAGTATCTGGACAAAGTTGCACACTCAAAGTTTGGTCTTTGTTTGCCTGGCTATGGACCAAAGTGTAACAGGGAAATAGAATATATGGGGCTGGGTGTTGTTCCTATCATTGTACCCGGCGTGGATTTGACATATCATAATCCGTGGAGTGAGGGTGTTCATTATATTCGTGTTGATAATCCAGAACAAATAAAAGAAAAGATAGAAAGCATATCAGAAAAAGAATGGAAAGATATGTCATCTTCGTGTCTTAAGTGGTATAATGAAAACTGTTCACCAGTAGGTTCGTTTAATGTAACAAAGGAAATATTAAACAATGCTTAAATTTGTTGTAACCGGTGGTAGGGGTTTTATAGGTAGTCACTTTGTAGAGAGGTGTCTTGCCGAAGGGCACAAGGTCATTGATATTGATTGTATGACTTATGCTGCTAACAAGTCTTTGCCTTGGGATGATGATCCTAACTATGAACATGTGAACGATAACATCAAAGATATTACCCATCTTCCTATGTGTGATATCCTTGTAAACTTTGCGGCAGAGAGTCATGTTGATAACTCAATCCAGACTCCAGATATTTTTGTAGACTCAAATGTTCTTGGTGTCTTGAATATTCTAAATCTTCTTCGGGGTAAAGTTTATGAAAGACCTTTGTTTGTTCACATAAGTACCGATGAGGTTTATGGTGATGTCCTTGATGGTGAAAAGACAGAGGAGTCTATACTGGAACCAAGCAATCCATACTCTGCTTCAAAAGCAGCAGCAGAAATGCTCATTCATGCATATGCAAGAACATATGATATAGATTATCAAGTGGCAAGAAGCACGAACAACTACGGTCCCAGACAGTATCCAGAAAAACTTATACCAAAAATTATTGAATGTATAACTGACGGGAGAAAGATTCCCGTTCATGGTGACGGGTCTTATGTGCGTGATTGGATCTATGTTAAAGATAATGTAGATGGAATATATAAGATCTGTCATGCAGAGGAAAAAAATCAAATATGGAATCTGTGTGCATATAATTACATGAAGAATATAGATGTAGTAGAAACCATTTGTGGTTGGATGAATGTTTCTGATCCAGCAGAACTAATTAAGTTTGTCGAAAATAGAATTGGACAAGACAAGAGATATTCAATATCATCTGAGAAAGTTCGTGACAAACTTAGTTGGGAACCTGAACACCCTATCCTATATAATTTTTTAGGTGAATGATATGATTGCAAAGTTTTGTAGTGTGTCCGATGTAAATTGCGTTCATCAGGCTATTTCAATGAATGAATCGTTGAAGAAGTCGAAGATGGAACATAAACTATATTATCTTTGTGTTGACGAAGAGACTTATGATATATTAACAGGTCTTGACGATGATACAATTGTCCCCATCTCTTTGAATGAACTAATAAAAACTAATGAAACACTACAGCAATTGAAGTCTGTTGATCCTAGTTATGAAGCGACAGCAGTTGGCGGAGAAGATCGCGGTAAAGATTTACAATTCATATACAGTCTTTCCACATTCACAATTAATTATTGTCTCAAGGAATTAAAACTCGACCACGTAATCTATATTGATGCAGACATTTATTTCTTTGAGGATTTTAGTGTTGTGTATGATGATGTTGGGGATAAAAGTATTGGTGTGGTTGAGCATAGGATACCTACTAAAATACCACCCGGCAGATTTAATGTGGGTATTGTTTATTTTAAAAATGATGAAGCCGGTTTGGATGCTTCTGATTTTTGGTTATGGTGTATGGCTACTCCTAACAATGAGTTCGCGTCTGAGTACGGAGACTATGGGGATCAGAAATACTTGGAACTTGTATATGAAAAATATAAGAATGATGCTGCAATTATAGGGGATACTTGTGGTCACCTAGCACCTTGGAATCTTAGGTTTCATGATTATAATTTTGATGAGGAAAAGATTGTGTGGGAAGGCAATAAACAAGATTTAGTTTATTGGCACTTCTCAAGTTTCGTTACCAATTTTGATTGGGACGGTGATAATGATACTTATATACTTGGTGAAAGGCATCAAGTTGGTGATATACAGGTTCCCTTTGTGCAGACACGAATCGGGGAATATTTAAAGAGTCTTAAAAACAGCATGAGTATTTGTAATGATAAACTTGTTTCATATTCCAGAACATGAAATCTCGACAAAGGTATTTGACCACCATCTTCATGGCTCTGTAGTTAATCAATTCGAAGAAGAATTTTGTCATCATGTTGGTGCCAAGTATGGTGTAGCATTAAACAGTGCTACGAATGCAATATTCCTAGCAATGCTTAACAAGAATGTGTGTTGTGAGATACCCACGGTAATTCCACCAGTTGTGTGTAATGCTTTGCTGACAAGTGGCAACACAATTAAGTTTAAGGATGATCCAACTTGGGTTGGTAATCCATACATCCTTCATGACTTTGGTGACTATAAAGTTATAGATTCTGCACAGAGGGTTGATCGAAAACAATATGCAACTGCTAAACACCTTGGTTTCGTTGGTGATTCTGATTTAATGGTTTTTAGTTTCTATCCAACAAAACCAGTTGGTAGTTTTGATGGTGGTATGATTGTATCGAATAATAAAGAAAAGATAGAAGAAATTAGACTTCTTGCCTACAACGGTATGTCTTTAGAGAAATCTAATTGGGACAGACAGAGTTTAGTTCCTGGTTATAAGTTTTATATGAATTCGTTACAGGCTCATGTTGCTCTGGACAATTTAAGGTTTTTGTCCGACAAAAGGGATAAGTTGGAAAGAATTAGGTCTGATTATAATAAGTATTTTGGTTTAAAGCATACAAGTCACCACCTATACCAAATTTATGTTAAAGATAATAAGAAGGCTATGCAGATACTCAAGGAGAAGGGAATACAATCTGGTATTCATTATCACTGTGCCCACAAACAACCAGCATATTCCTCACCAGAATTTATATCTGGAAACTATGAACAATCTCTTTTGCATGAAAAGATGGCATTAAGTATACCCTTTAACGAAGAACTTACTGGTAAAGAGGTTTCACATGTGTTAGACTGTTGCTTGGAGTTATTGAGATGAAACATACTTTACCCATTAAAAAAGATGCACGGGGAGAACTGTTGCCATTCTACGCACAGGATTTCGACTTCGACTGGAAGAGATGTTTTATAATAAAGAATTCTCCGAAGGGTGCGGTTAGAGGTAATCATGCCCACAAGAGAGAATTTCAAATGATTTTGGTTCTTAGTGGGTCCATTTCTTTGAGTTCTGATTATGGTTTCAAAGTGGATCATGATACATTGAATGAAAATGAATATGTTGTTCTGCCACCCCTGTCGTGGAATACATTCAGTGTATCAGAAGAAGATACTAGCATATTAGTTCTCGGCTCTGAGATGTGCGACGAGGAAGAATACATTCGAGATTATAAAGAATTTATATCTCATGTTAGAAGGGAAGATGTATGACTGGACAAGAAGGTAATGATCTTATAAGAGAATCTTTGTCGTCTTATTTGAAAGATGAAGAACCAGCAGTTTCTATAGGTAAGATGGGAAATTCTGAATATATCGGTCTTGCTCATCATGTCAGGGGTCTTGAACTTTCTAAAAGCGCAAGACAATTGGTAACCATAAACGCTGGCGTTTATCCAGACGACGATAAAGTTTTGAGTAAGTTTTTTGATACTTATTATGAGTCCATAGAGAATATGGATATTGCAGCGTCGTGGATAACAAACGACAAAACATTTATTAGTACGATAAATCCCCGTACTAAATTTGTGGTGTTGCGATCTCTTGAACCTTACTACCACAGTAATCCTTGGTCTTCTGTTTTGAAGGGTCAGGATGTTGTTGTGGTCAGTCCATTTTCTGAAACAGTAAACTCTCAATACAAGAAGAGAGAATTGCTTTGGGAGGACAAAGAGGTTTTACCAGAATTTAATTTAATGACTGTTCAAAGCCCATACCTTTCTTTGGGTCAGGGTGAAGAGGTCAATTGGTTTTCTGCATTAGACAGAATGTATAAAGAGATACTGCACAAAAAACCAAAGATGGTTTTGGTTGGTGCTGGTGGTTATTCTTTGCCTTTGATCTCAAAGTTAAAGGCTGAAGGAATTAGTGGAGTGCATCTTGGTGGTGCTAATCAAATTCTGTTTGGTATTAAGGGCCGAAGGTGGGATGAGCATGAAGTTATAAGTGATTTTTATAATGAACACTGGGCGAGGCCCGGTGATAGAGAAGTTCCTAAAGATAATGGTCTTATAGAAGATGGGTGTTATTGGTAAATGAAAAGTATAGTTACTGGTGGTGCTGGATTTATTGGCTCTAATCTTGTTGATCGATTGTTAGATATTGGTCATGAGGTTATTGTTATTGATAACGAATCTAGTGATGCCCATGAAAGTTTTTATTGGAACGAAAATACTTCTAATTATAATTTAGATGTTTGTGATTATGATTCTATAATTCCCCTGTTCAGCGGGGCTGATTATGTTTTCCATTTAGCAGCAGAGGCTAGAATACAACCGACAATACTCAATCCTGTTCTTGCAGCAAAGACCAACTTCTTAGGACTATGCACTGTTCTACAAGCGTCGAGAGAGTCCGATGTAAAACGAGTGATGTATTCTTCTACATCATCTGCATATGGTTTGGTAAATGGTTCGCCTCAAGTTGAAACCATGCCTAGAGATTGCTTGAACCCATACTCCATGACAAAATGTGCAGGTGAGGATCTATGCAAACTTTATTATGACATGTATGGATTGGAAACTGTTTCGTTCAGATACTTTAATGTGTATGGAGAGAGGCAACCAAGAAGGGGGCAATATGCTCCTGTTATTGGTATCTTCTTAAGGCAACTAGAAGAAGGAGTAATTCCAACTGTTGTTGGTGACGGAAAACAAAGAAGAGATTTCGTACATGTGGGGGATATTGTAGAGGCGAATATATTGGCAATGCAATCTAACAACCAAGATATTTTTTCAGGTCCAATTAATATCGGTACGGGAATTAATTATGACATGCACGATTTGCTTAAAATTATAAAGGGAAAAGATTCTCTAACAGAGGGAACCGATTTGGTTTATTTGCCGCAGAGAGAGGGTGAAGCAAGAATAACATTGGCCGATACAACAAGATGTAAATATATTTTTGGTTGGGTTCCACCAGATAGATTGAAGGAGTGGTTAAGTGGATAATGTAACAGTAATACTTTCTACTTGGAAAAGGGATTATCTAGAGACACAGATTCAAAGTGTTTTGAATCAAAGTATCACACCAGACAGAATCATCCTCTATCAAAACGAAAGTCATCAAGACTTTTCTGATTTGGTTCAAAAATATTCAATAGAACACATACACTCACGAACAACTAATTTTCGTTACCACAGTAGGTTCACAATTCCTCTTTATGTTGAATCAGAATACTTTGCGATATTTGATGATGACACAATCCCTGCTACTGGTTGGCTTGAAAACTGCTTGAGGCTAAGTCAGCAAGAAAATTGTATAGTTGGTGCTAACGGGAGAATAGTACTCAACACCATTAATGGCATAGAGTATGTTACGGCTGGAGATGGTGCTTCGATAACCAACGATAGAGAGATGGATTTCGTGGGTCATTGTTGGTTCGTAAAAAGAGATCATATATTTACCATGTGGAAACATAAACCCTTTACATATTCTACAGGAGAGGATATACATCTATCTGCATCCAATAAAATTGAAAATGGGACAAGAAGTTTTGTTCCTATGCAACCAGCGGGAACAGATTTATGCGGAGATACAAGATTTGATTTCTGTGATGACGAACTAGCCTCCTTCAAGATACTTAAAAATCACAACAAAGATAGGGATGAATTAATAGAGAATTGGCTAGAAGCCGGATGGAAAACTGTGGGGGCTAATTCATAATGTTGATTTTAGATTCATACCCCGAGTGTGGTTTCGGGAACCGACTTTTATATTTTATAAATCTTGTTCAGTCTGCTAAAAAAAAGGGGTGCGGTTATTTTTCTACAGATTTCGGCGGCAGAGATGTTCTTACATACAAACTATTTGAACCCGATCATAAAGAGAATGAGCAATATAAACCTGTTCTTGGTGATGCTTTTTTTGAAAACAATACTGTACCGGTTAAAAGTTTTGTGGATGTAAAGGACATGATAGACTTGCCTCCACACACAGTGGCAATTCATTTTCGTGGAAGAGATTTTTTTGAATGGAATCCAGAAGCAGTTCTATCTTCTGAATATTATATAAATGCTATAGACGAAGTTTGGAAAGATGGTGCAGAACACTTTATATTATTTACCGATCAAGAACTTCCTGCGTACCTTGAGGTCAAGAAATACTTAGAGGAAAATAAACTTCCTTACACAGAGGGAAAGAATAATCCAGATAGATCTATGTTCGTGGAAGACTTCAGGACGATGGCATCTTGCGACTATATAATTTCAAGTCCTTCTACCTTTTGCATCACTGCTGGAATGCTGGGCACTAAAAAGAAAATAATGCATTCCAAAGAGTGGGTCGAAAAACAAATAACCAATCTTGACAAGTTTTGGGTTGATCTGTATAATGGTGGCAACGAAGACTATTCGATATGGAGATTGGTATGAAATATGATTCGTATTGGATGAATGGGATGGGTTTGCATTCGACACAACTCGAACAACTTGCTGTCATATTAAAAGATGGTATTACTAAAGTGGTTGAATTTGGATCTGGAAATTCCACACAATTTTTGGTTGATTTTAGAAAAGAACACGGTTTAAATTTTCAAGTGTATTCATTTGACCACCATCCTACTTATTGCTATAAGGAACAACATGTATTTTTAAAATCTCACCGTAGGGATTTGGTTCAGTGCAGCGACATGTGTTTTGAAGACATGTTTAAGAGTGGCGAATACGATGAGAAGTGTTTTATAAATCGTCAGGACGAGATAGATAATTTTTCTGCTAGGAATTGTTTTTATGATATGACAGAAAATGATTTGCCCGATGATATCGATTTGGTCATACTTGATGGACCAAATGGAAACGGAAGAAGTATATCGTTTCTACACTTGAAGAATAAGTTATCTAATGGAGCATACATTCTGATTGATGATTCAGATCATTATGACTTTATAGAAAGGTGTAAGCAAGTATTAGACGTAGATCTTATAGTTCATGAAAATAATCCTTCTATACACCCTTTATTCAATTACGCAATTATGAAAGTAAAGATATGAGTAAGATATATTTAAAAACATATTTTTATGTGGAGCATGAAATCAAGTTTCTAATTATGAATTTGATCGAAGCATATGACCATATTGATAAGTTTATTATATGTGAACATAATAGAACACATACTGGTCAACCAAGAGATTTTATATTTGAAAAGTACAAGGACCGTTTTCCAGAAGAAATGATGGACAGGGTTTTATATCTGCCATGCGATATCAGTGGGGAGACAGTAGAGGCGTATGATAACGAGGATGCAATTCATGCTGTAAATGAACCAGTAATGAGAAGTGTTTTTATGACCAACCTCAACTTAAATGATGATGATGTGATTATTTCTGTCGATGCAGATGAAATCATATACGGGGAGTCATATGATTATATACTATCCGAAGTTAAGAAGAAGAGTTGTGTTAGATTAAATCTACATCAGTTCTTCTACAAACCAACGTATCTCTGGAAAGGTGTTGACTTTGTTTCACCTATAGCGACTAAGTACGGTGTATTCAAAAATCAATATCCGTGCAATTTAAGAGATGTGGGTGATGTGGTTTCAGAAAAGGTTGGTTGTCATTTTTCTTGGTGCATGACCCCAGACGAGATGGTTTACAAATTGCATACTTATAGTCACCCTCAGTATAGATTTTGTGCTGATAAAAAATTGTTAGAAAATGCCATAGAGAATAAAGAATATCCATTTGATGAGAGTGTTGATTTCCAAATAGAAGAATTGGATTCTGATGATGATAGGCTTCCCAAGAGTCTTTATAGTTACGGGAGTGAATGTGTATGATGTCTAGGTCTGCTATAATAATTGGAAAGGGGCCTAGCATACTTAGAACTACTTCTGAGTATGTTAATGGTTTTGATGATGTGGTAATAGTTAACAGACCTATTTGGGATGGATATGAAAAACACATACCCAAAAGAGCAGACATACAGTATAGAAATAATTCTACAGAAGATTTCTCTAAAGAAGAGTTAGTAGAGTTGGGTATTAGGAAAGTTGTTAGTATAACAAGTGTGGGCGAAAAGTTGAGGGAAGAAGCCCATCATGGTATTGTTGAAGTTGAATATCCACCGTTTGTTACGGGATTAGGACAGTCGATTCAAATAATTTGGCCTGATAGACCGGATGCCAGAAACATTGTGTTCTCTCCTTCTGGTGGTGTGTTAGCATTCCATCACATAGTAGACAGCGGGAAGTATGATAAAATTTCTGTTGTTGGTTTAGATCTTCTTATGAATGGAAAGAGGGCATACTATTTTGAGCCAGAAGAATTACAGGACAGTCTTAAATATTTGTTAGATCAGGGTATATACTCTAGAGAAGGTTTCATCAGAACAGAGAAGTCTCTTCATAGTGAAGAAAATGCTATTGCTTATATGACTGGAGTTATTGAAGAAAAGGCAGATATACGTTTCGATATAACTTCTGATAATGAAAAACTGATAGGTCTTATAAAAGATCTTCCCAACACTACTATTTTATAGGATAATACCATGAACAAAAAGGTTATAGCAGGTCTTACCAGTAAAGATGAGGATTGGGTTATAGACAAAACTTTAAATTCTCTGGTTCAGTATTGCGAGAAGGTTATTGTTTATGATGATGGAAGTACCGACAACACAGAAAGTATATGCAGATCATATGACAATGTTGTTTGGGTGGTGCGAGAGAAACACGATCCTCTAGTTAGAGAGGAAGCCAAGCAAAGGCTTGAACTCATCAACATGCTTGGCGAATATGATCCAGAATATGTTTTACTTCTTGACGCTGATGAGATTCCAACGCCGAGTATTGTTGGTTTCATGGAAACTATGGATGAGAATGTAAGTCTCTGGCGTTCTAGAATGATAAACTTGTGGGAAGACGAAACTAAATACCGAGTAGATTCTTATACTTCTCCTTCAGGTCATAACATAAACTGGGATCCTTTCACCGATAATGCTTGGGTAAAATATCCTTTGATGAAGTATGATCCAAACGTAAAATATGAATATGATTTGCATGTCCAGAAGGGCGGTTGTTCTGTTTATCACCCTGCTCCAAATAATATATCTGGACCAGTGGTAGAACAAGAAGAATTTCATGTTATACATTACGGTAAGTTGGCACCGACGTTTGTAAGTGGTGAGAAATTAGAATTTTATGCTGAGATAGAGGCAAAGGATGGCAAGGGTAGTTATGAGTCTTGCCTAAATAAACATGTAGAGTGTTCCACTGGTTTGGAACATCTAGAAACAAAAGAAGTCAATGGTGATTGGTTTTGGAAATGAGGTTATAATGGTTAAAAATGTTTCAATAGAAAAACTTGATGAGTTCTTGGATGATCCTGTATATATTACAAAGGTTGAATCTCTGACTGAATCTTTATATAAAGATCCTTTGGCTGATTTTATTCCCGGCATATCTAAGCGGTGGGAGTATGGTGCCGATACGGAAAAACTTTTGGACGATTTTTGTGAGTATACTTTACCCATAATAGCAGAGGTATATTATGATGGTGATATAAAAATAATAGACACCAAATTTTTAAGACATCTAGCACTAGAAGAATCTAATGCTACTGGTGCATTTGAATGGCACGCTGATAACCACCCACCAGAAATATTAAATATTATGGTTTATCTAAGTGATGTTGGTGAAAATGATGGGGGTATGCAATATGCTTCTGTTAATGATAATGTTTTAATTAGAGAATATACAGATCCTCCAGGTAATCATTCTCTGGAGCAACAAATTGCTGGTGCTTCTTCTATAGATGGATTTAAGATTGAGTCCATGACTGGAAAAAAGGGAACATTCTTTGTTTTCGATAATTGTATATATCACAGAGCGTCACATACAGTTGAAAATGACAGAGATGCTTTGTTGCTGCAAGTAGCCCCCGCTTGATAGGATAATTGTTATGTTAATTTTTGATATTGGTACTAATCTAGGTGAATATACACAGCACTTGTTAAGGAATTTTCCTAACTGTTCTGTGGTTTGTGTCGAACCGCAAAGAGATCTTGTGAACCATTTGAAAAATGCGTTTGGACATGAAATTAGCACAGGAAGAATAGTTGTTCATGAAAAAGCGGTAAGCGATGAAATTGGAACGGTGAATTTATATCCAGCAAGCGATCATAGTATTGCTACGACTTCTGAAGATTTTAGAACCAGATCTTGTTTTGCTGCTTCTGAGAAATTGATAAGCGGAAAAATGTTTAAGGATTGTTATCAGTTCTTCGATCCAATTGAAGTGGAGACAACAACAATTGATTCTCTAATAGAGCAACATGGTGTCCCTGATTTTCTAAAGTTAGATGTAGAAGGACATGAGTATGAAGCCCTTCTGGGATTGACGCAGAAGGTTCCGGTTGTTACATTTGAATGGCATGAACCACTAAAGGATAAAGTTCTAAAGTCTATAGAACATCTAAGCAGCATTGGGTTTACCAAGTTTTCAACTGAGATGTGGTACAAGAGTGAAGAGTATCACGACAACGAGATAACAGAGTACAAAACAAAAGATGAATTTGAAAAATGGTTTACTGAGTATCTAGAACAAGAAGTCCCCCACATGAACGAGAGGGAATGGACTCAGCGATCAGGTATGGTGTGGGCTAGATGATTAGGATAAACGAAATAACTGGAGGAAGATTTGGTAATCGTGTTCTTCAATATAATAATTTGATGCAGGTTGCTAATTCTCTGGGTAGGGAAGCATCTTGTTCTGGTTGGGAGGGTCATGTTCTGTTTGAAGATTTGGTAGAGGATGCTCCTCCTACCAAACCACAGGTGTCTCTGAGATGGAGTGATTTGTTAGAGCCTGCTAAAGTAAAACTACTTCCCCATGCAAACGAATATGTTCTTGATAATGTTTGTTTGCATAATACTTTTTACCAAACAACAGAAGAAGATCCCAGAAGATTTATAAAGATAAAAGAGGAACATAAACAACAACTGCCAGATGACAATACGAATGTGGGCATTCATATCAGGGGCGATGACATCATAGAAGCAGATGGGAATAATGGTAGAGAAATACACAGCCCAAAATATTACAGAGATGCGATTGACATAGTAGAATCAGAATTCGAAAATATTATTTACTATGTTTGCACAGATGATAGGAACTTTGACACCTATATCCAAACAATTAAGTATCTCGAAGAAAGGGGTTATGATTATAAACTTGGTGATGTGGGGAATCTTTTTTATGATTTTGCTCTGCTGTCAGAGTGTGATATTCTTATCGCGTCCTCCAGCACATTTGTAATATCTGCTGCTATTATTGGTAAAGAAAATAAAAAGATCATACACGCTATGGAGTGGATGGAGAAAACTTTACCGGGAGATAAATATTTTTCTTGGGGAAACTATACAGAAGATTATCCTGAATCTTATTGGAAAGCATTTGATAATTTCTGGGTTCGGTTGTATGATGGTGGTAATAGGTATTACCGTGCATGGAAATTTGTTTAGGAGATATTTATGAAGATTGTAAATTACGACACTACCAGATATTACTTTGCCGATTTGATCGGTGGTTTATACGATGTTAATTTAGCAGATCTGGACAATGAAGATCAAAAGACAAACCTTACATTGGGCAAGGACACGCACACCGCTTTTCATAAGTCATATTATGCTAGGATAGATGCAGATGGTGGTTGGCCAGAGTTTGATAATTTATATAAGGCGTTTGTTCGTGAAGTTATCTTCCCCATGTTTGAAGATGATACTTTGATGTATCAAGCAACACCGGGTATTCGGTTTAATAGACCGGGTGCTAAAGCAGTTTACAGGTGGCATTCAGATGGCGATGACCACCACAAGCACCCGTTGGGGGAGTTGAATATTTATTTACCACTTACAAAGTCTTATGATAACAATACTGTATGGGTAGAAAGTCTTCCGGGTCTAGGAGATTTTGCTCCAGTAAATCTTGAGTATGGTCAGTTAATGCTTGGTTATTTAAACCAGTGTCGTCATGGAAACAAAGATAACGATACAGGAAAAACTAGAGTTAGTTTTGATTTCCGGGTTGTGCCCGGTTTTGCTTATGATGATTCTTCTGATAGAGTTACTTGCACCACTAAGCAGTCTTTCCTTGTGGGTGGTTATTATGATAAGATGGAACGGGAAGAGACTCTCAATACTTTTGATCCTATTGAGAATGCAAAGTTAGGATCAGCGTGTTAGTAGAAAAATATATGGCAGAATATAATCTATCAGATCCTTGGGATGTGGTAGATCTGTTTGAACGGAAACTGGCAGAGTATGGTGGTAGTAAGTATGCTGTTGCGGTTGACAATTGCACAGACGCAATGTTTCTTTGTCTTAAATACCTAAAAGCAAGCGGGGAAATTACTCTACCAAAAAGAACATATGTTTCTGTTCCATGCACTGCAATACATGCAGGTTGTCAAATTAAGTTTACAGATATAGAATGGAGTGGTGCATATCAGTTGGACCCATATCCTGTGTGGGATGGTGCTACGAGAATGCGTAGGGGAATGTATGTGCAAGACTCTTACTATTGTTTGTCTTTTCATCGCAGAAAACATATCCCGATAGGTAAGGGTGGTATGATTCTTACTAACGACAAAGACGCATATGATTGGTTTAAACTTGCTCGTTATGAAGGAAGACATATGGATAGGCTTTACAAAGATGATTCGTTTGATATAATAGGTTGGAACATGTACATGCCCCCAGAGCAAGCAGCAGAGGGTTTGGAATTGTTTGAACATACAAAAGATTTTAACGAAGACTTAGAAACATCTGGTATGCATAAAGATCTGTCCGAGTTTCCTATCTACGAGAGAGCAAATAGATGACGAATAATACATCATTACCTGTATTAAGAAAAAGTGTTGCTAAGTCTGGTGGATGCGATGTTGGTGGTCCACAGCCAATTACTCATGACTTAATAGAGTCAATGAATCTCAATCACAATTCTTTTAGTGGAATTAAAATTACATTTATTAATATGCCTCTTAGAGAAACTGCTAAACCAAATGTTCCACCAGAGGGACCGGGAATACTTGCATCAATAGCCAGAAGGTTTGGCGCAGAACCCTATATTATAGACCTAAATGGGTATCGGGTTAAAGACGAATTAGCGATGCAGAGTGGTCTTCCTAATGGGAGACATCTGACTTATGAAGAGGCCGAAGGGTACTTATTGCAGCATTTAAATAATGCTGGCGATCAAGATGTTATTGCCTTTTCTGGAAAGATAACGACTCTAAAATGGCAAGAAGAGTTTGCTAAGATAGTTAGAAGGCATCAGCCAGATACATTTCTAGTAAGCGGTAATGGTTTGGCGACTGAAATTAAATCTGGGTTGTTTAACTGGATACCAGAATTAGATGCTATCGCTAGGTCTGAAGGCGACGATGTTATACTTGTTATTTTGGCAGATGCTAAAACAATAAAGAATGTTGGTATGGAAAAAGCATATAAGACAGGACAATTATCTTCCTATTGTCTTGGTAAAGCAGATGGTAAATATCGTTTTCGATATGAGGGAAACCGCCCAAAGTTTTTAGATAAAATACCCTACGCCGCCCTTGATTTATTAGAATCAGATCCATTTGGGTATAATGTTCTTGAGGATTATATTAATACTCCCGTGTGGGGTTTGGCTGCAAACAATAGTTCTGCTACTTCGTTTACCATGAAGAGAAGTCTCACCACTGTAAGTAGTCGCGGATGTCCTTATGCCTGTTCTTTTTGTTATAGAGGTTCTCAGGGCGAACGTCTTTATGGGATGCGTTCTCCTGAACATATAGCCCAACAAGTACGGGGATATGTCGATAGTTATGATCTGGATTTCATAGGGTTTCCAGACGATAACTTTGCCGTTGATAAGAGAAGAATTTCCAAGATGGTTCCTGTCTTTAAAGAATATGGTCTGGATCAAGTTCGGTGGGGAACGCATACCAGAATGGATGAGGCAGACGACAGAGTTTATGACATGGCAGAGTCGGGTTGTGTGTATATTGGTTTTGGGGGTGAGTCTGCATCCGAGCATACACTGACCCTTATGAAAAAGGGTGGGTTTACTTTAAAGAATGGTATGGATACTGTTAAGGTAAATGGTAGCAACTATGAATTTCCTATAACGTATATGAATGCTATTAGAAATACCAAGGATGCAGGTATACATGCAAATTGTACATGGATTATGTCATTTCCTGGCGAGGAACTAAAGCATTTACAAACCACAATTGCATTTATAATGTGGCAAAAAGAACTTCTAAGTTCTGACTATCCCGCCGGTTCACCAGAAAGCGAGTTAGCAAAAACATATGTAAATAGTTCATTGTTTACTGCTACTGCTTATCCGGGCACGCACATGTGGAATGTTTGTAGGGAAGATCTTGAAAATCATTTTGATATTAAACACAATGAAGCAGGCGAACCAATATGTGATGATGCGTTTCATAATTATGTTCTTGAACTTGATGACGCAACAAAGGTATTGAATGACAAGAATGGTGAACCTGTTAATTTTGGTGCCATGCCTACGGACACATTCTTAGAGGCTAGGGAACATGTTGACAATGGTGAGATAGAAAAGGTCTTAGAGATGGAGCAGAAATAGTGGAGAATGTCACTATAATTATTCCTGCTCGCAAAGGGTCTAAAGGGTTTCCGGGTAAGAATAGATATTTGTTCGACTATGCTGTATCTCAGATACCGCATGAATTCAGGGAACATGTTATATTTACTAGCGATGATGAGGAACTTCTTTCTAGGGCTTTCGACCGTGGATTTCGAACTCTAGAACGGGAACCACACCTTTCAACAGATGAAACTACTATGGGTTCAGTTATATTTGATGTTGTGGATAAATTTAAAATTGATTCTGATAGAGATATAATAACTCTATATCCAACTTATCCCCAGAGAACATGGGAACAGGTAGAGGAAGTTTATAGATTCTATAAAAAAGAAAACGCTCGTTCCTTACTATGTTCCAAGGATGTGAAGACACATCCCTATATGTGTTTTGAGAGAACAGAAAACTTCAGGGGTAAGAAAGTAATAGATCACGACCTATACCGGAGACAGGAATATCCAATGTGTTTTGAGGCTTGTCATTATATTGTAATAACAAAGGCGAATGTTTTGAGTGAGTTAGATAATAATTTACATTGCGACAGTACTGTGTTTTATGCTTTACATGATGAGGTTTTTGATGTAGACTATATGAAAGATTTCGATAGTTTTAGAAAGGATGCTGCCCGTGGTTAAGGTGATAGCCGAGATTGGTATAAATCATAATGGTAATATTAACACCGCAAAGAAACTCATAGATGTTGCGGCGGTTGCTGGTTGTGATTACGTTAAGTTTCAGAAAAGAAACCCAGATGTGTGTGTTCCAGAACATCAAAAAGATGTAATGAGAAAAACACCTTGGGGAGAGATGACTTATCTGGAGTATAAACACAGACTTGAATTCGAGCATGGGGGTTATGATGAGTTATATCATTATGCCAAGGAGAAAGGTATTGGGTTCTTCGCTTCAGTTTGGGATAAGGACTCGGTAGACTTTATGTCTAACTATGGGGGTATGATGAAGATTCCTTCTGCACTTATAACAGATGATGAACTTATAAAATATGCAAGAGATAATAGCGATTACTTAATGATATCAACTGGTATGAGTAATGAGAGAGAAATAGAAACAGCCGTTTCTATTTGTAAACCAGATCTTATCTTTCATACCAACTCTGCTTACCCCTCACCAGTAGAGGAATTAAATCTGAAATATATCCACTGGTTGTGTAATACCTATCCCTACGCAGAAATAGGATATAGTGGTCATGAATTTGGGTTGGTTCCAACATTCGCCGCTGTTGCTATGGGAGCGACTTGGGTGGAGAGGCATATTACACTCGATAGAACTATGTGGGGTTCAGATCAACTTGCATCTGTTGAGCCAATAGGATTGATGAAGTTGGTGAAGGGAATTAAGGATATAGAAAAGTCAATGGGCGAGTATGGAAAAAGAAAAGTAGCAGAGTGTGAGTTGTCAAAAAGAAAGTCTTTGAGAAAGGTTTACACATGATTTACTGTTTTGACCTAGATGGAACTCTTTGCACTCTTGAAGTTGATGGGATGAAAGAGGGTTCTGCTAAAGATAAATTCCAGTATATGAAGGCGAAACCAATTCAAGAAAGAATTGCTTTTGTTAATAGATTATATGATGCCGGTCACACTATAATAATAGAAACTGCTAGAGGAAATGTTAGCGGTATTGACTGGTATAATTCAACTGAAAATCAGTTGGAGACTTGGGGATTAAAATTTCATACTCTGAGAACAGGAGTCAAACATGCAGCAGACATTTACATTGACGACAAGGCATTAAATGCGGATGATTTCTTTTATGCTGTGAGTATGACACCATGATTTTATTCTCATATGGAACAAGACCTGAATGGATTAAGATAAAGCCTCTTGTTGAGGCTCTTGATCCTAAGAAATATCATATTTTGTTTACCGGTCAGCATAAAGATTTGATACAAGGAAATTCGTATGATTTTTGTATCGACATTCAGGAAGGAAAAAACAGATTGGATTCTGTTTTTAAATCTGTAATGGATTCTATAGATTTTACTCCTTACGCAAAAGTCGTTGTTCAAGGAGACACGGCTAGTGCTGCTGCTGTTGCTCTTTCTGCGTTTAACCATAACTGTCCGGTGGTTCATTTGGAAGCGGGTTTGAGGACATATAATTTAGATCACCCGTATCCAGAGGAAGCATACAGACAAATCATATCCCGAATAACATCTTTGCATCTATGTCCGACAAATTTGGCAAAGGAAAGGCTTATACGGGAAATGGTTTCTGGAAAAATCGCCGTAGTTGGTAACACGGCATTAGATAATTTGGTGGGCATTGAGACTAGTTATGGCGATGAGATTATAATCACGATGCATAGAAGAGAAAATCATGTTTGGATGTCTGAGTGGGTCAGGGAATTTGAAATGCTTCGTAATTTGGGGTTGAAGGTTACCATGATTAACCATCCCAATCCTAATGTACAAGATGCTTTACAAAATGTGCAACATATTAATGTTATTGATCCTCTTAGTCATGATGAGATGATGAAACGATTAGCATCATGTAAGTTCATTATTACAGACAGTGGTGGATTGCAAGAAGAGGGATCATTTTTCAATAAAAGAATAATTGTGTGTAGGGAAACTACCGAGAGAAGTGAGGCGATGGTAGCCCATTCAGTTCTTTGTAAAAGACCCAAAGGTCTTTTTGATATTTGTAAAAGTATAAACGACGACTATATAGTAAGTGAACCGTGTCCGTTTGGTGACGGAAATGCGACAGAAAAAATTATGGAGTTATTATGAAACGACCAGATGGAATTACAGTTACTTTGTGTATGATTGTTAAGAATGAGACGCACATTGTTCATGAGTGTCTCGAATCTATGGCTCCATATATTGACAGGTATGATATAACAGATACAGGTTCTACTGATGGAACCCCTGAGAAAATCAAGGAGATCATGGACAAGCATGGTATTCCGGGAGAGGTGTATCTATCTGACTGGAAAGGTTTCGGTGCTTCTAGAACAGAGTCATTTGAGAATGCCAGAAAAAGTGATGCAGATTATGCTTGGGTCATTGACGCAGACGATAGAATAACAGGCGACTTTAATTATCCAGAGCCAATGGATGCAGATGCATACTCATTGAAAATTGGCAGACCAGAATTCACATGGTATAGGAATCAAATATTCAAACTCTCTAGACCTTGGAGATATGTTGGAGTTCTTCATGAGTATGCCGACTGTGAAGGCTGTGATGGTATGCATCAAGTAAGACTAGAAGGAAATTATTTCATAGAAGCAAGAACGCAGGGTGCAAGAAACTTAAACATCACGCAGGTAGAAAAGTATACCAAGGATGCAGAAGTGTTGTTGAGTGCTTTGACTAATGAAGAAGATCCTGCTTATGATCCAAAAAATTCTAGGTATCAATTTTATCTAGCGCAGTCCTACTTTGATTCTCAGCAATGGAAAAATGCAGAAGAAGCATATATGAAGAGAGTTGAACTTGGTGGTTGGGAAGAGGAAGTGTTTTATTCTTTATATAGAATGGGCATTCTTGCTGTGTTACAGGAAAAGGAATGGTGGGAGATTCATGCAGCATTCTTGGCAGCGTGGGAGTTTAGACCGATACGGGCAGAACCCCTTTACGAATTGTCTAGATTGTATCGCGCAGCAGGCAAACCCAGACTAGCATATCTTTATTCTAGAATGGCTGTAGAGATGCCTTATCCACATCAAGATATTCTGTTCATAGGTTCTGATGTATATGATTGGAGGGCACTTGATGAAATGGCATCTACTGCTTTCTATGTTCATAGATTCCAAGAAGGATTCGAAGCATCCAAGAGACTGATGGCTAATAAAAATATCCCTGAAGGCGAAAGGGAAAGAATAAAGTCTAATTACGATCACTACAGAAGTAAAATAACAGAGATCGAAAAGGATATGCAGGAGCATAAAATGAGAGTGAAAAATTACGAAAAAGATCAGAAAAAGAAATTAGAAGCGGAAAAGAAGGCTCAAAATCCTCCTGAAAAGACCTTTAAGAAAAGAAAGAAAATTAAATCTAGATAAATAATATAAAAAGGAGTTAGAATGGCTGCTAACTACAACATCAATTTAGATCAGGGAGGAACCTTTGTTTTCCACTTTCAATACTTTGGAAGCACGGGTGCTGCTGTTGATTTGAGTGGTTACACGGGACAGATGCAAATTCGCAGATCTCCTTTAACCGACACGCAAATAGTAAAGGTTTTAAATGCTGGTATCAGTTATTCTGGTCCTTCTGGAGTAACCACTGCCGGAACCGGTGGTTTCTCGATGAATGCTGGTGTATCCGGTGCTTCTCTTACTGGCGGTGTCAGACTAGAAATTGATCCGGTGACCACTTCTTATATTCCATATGGTAAAAACTTTTATGATATAGAACTCGTTAAAGGTGCGACAGTAGATAGAATCCTACAAGGAAGAATAGATTGTGATCGAGAGGTTACACGGTGAAGGTAAAGATAACCGAGGAAAAATTCAAGATAACAGATAAGAAGTATTATGCGACTGATGATTCTAGGATGGTTGTGTCTCTGACTATAAAAAAGAATATAAGTCATATAACCAAATTTGTGAGAAACTGATATGTCCACCATTAAACTAAAAAGATCTGGCACTACCGGCTCTGTTCCCACTGCTGATGATTTGGTGCAGGGTGAACTTTCTATTAACTATGCAGACAATAAATTGTTTACGTTGAGCCATGATAACGTAACAGTTGTAGATCTTTTAGAAATTGGTGAACGAGTTGGTGTCGCCACCTTCAATGGTTTGTCTGGCGACGTTTTTGGTGTTAGTAGTCTTAATGGTTTGACAGGTCATCTACAAGGTGTTTCTGCGTGGAATGGTTCAACTGGAACAGTAGTCTTTAACGATTATGTCTCATCCTTTAATGGCTCTAGTGGTGCTGTAGACGTAAGGAATTCTCTTCTTCAAGTTGGGGGATTATCTGCTGGATCTGGTGCAACCTTTGCTGGTCTTGTAAAATTAATAGGTGGTTTGTCGGCGGATGCCGGTGCAACCTTCGGTGGTACTGTTACTGCCAATCAAGTAGACGCAGCCGTCACTGCCTCTGCACTGAATGTAGGCGGATATTATGCTTTCCCGGCCGGTGCGGGTGGCGTAACTGGTGATGTTCTGATGATTGCCAATGACGGTGATCTTGAATTTGAATCACTTAAAACTACTGCAACATTTATAGTAGATTCAGATATTCCTCTCGCAACGGGTATTCGTTATAAGGGATTATTTTCTGTCCCATTCGTTAAAATGGATGTAACCAATATCGAACTTCGTTCGCACGATGTTTCACCTGCTGGATCTGGTGACTCCCTCTCTATTGCACTCAAATTCATACGAAGATCCTCGGGCCTAGAAGCAGCATCTCCAGCAATACAGGGAACAGTAGAAACAGTTGTAATACCGCTAGGTGGGGAATATCATGTTGCTGTTACTGAAGCGAATGTAGATACTCCTAGCGTTGGTGCCCTCAATGATGGTAGTTACTTGGTAGTTGATGTGATAAGTAACGCAGGAAATCATACCAACTTTACAATGTTAGTGACAATGGAGGCTAGACCGTAATGGCAACAGTATATTGTAATCCAGATCTTGATTCAGGCGATGATGATGGTTCATCAGAAGCAAATGCGTGGCAGACTCTCGACCAATCATTCAATGGTGTGTCTAGTGGAGATCATTGTTATATAAAGAAATGTAGCAGTAGAATAGATGAAGGTTTAATAGACGTACCCACTGGTGCAGATGGTACTGCTACTGCGATGACAATTTTTGAAGGCTATACTACAACACCGGGAGACAACGGAAGATTTGAATATGGAAGTCAAATAGTAATTAAATCAGACATGACTGTTTTCAAAAATTGGGACATTGAAGACAGTCAAGCATCAACATCTGGCGTTCTCAGCATCTACAATAATGCTACTGCACATATCCATAACTGTAGAATAGTCAACACCCACTCTGGGAATTATATGGCACTCAATTGTTCCCACTCAATGATTGTCACTCAGTCAGAAATTATTGCCGAAGGTTGGTTATCGACTCCGCGACGGGGTGCCGTTACAGTTACCAATAACGACCAAGTAATTATTGATGGTTGTGTTATCAGAGGGTTCAGGGGTGTTGGTGGTACACCTGGCGTAGCAGGATTTGTTGTCACAAACAATGTTTTCTATGCACCGACATCCCGAGACATGTATAATGCCATGGAAATCGATTTTCAATCAAGCACCCTTGAAGTTAAAACAGCGGTGATAGCAAATAATACAATTTACATGGGCAGCGGAGCCTCACATGCAATCCAAATCAACGAATTACCAGATCTATCAGAAAAATCAGCCGTTTTCATTGCTAATAATATCATATGGGGTGACGGAAGTGGAAATGCCATATCGAATACAGACACAACAACCACCGTTGGACCTGTTATTATGAATAATGCTACTGGAAATTGGACCG